>ERZ836760.1777-NODE-1777-length-20791-cov-4.712432_pt1 | contig 20791 bp, 21 predicted proteins | sample MGYA00519941_ERZ836760 | MGnify/ENA primary metagenome ERZ836760 (study PRJEB31850, sample SAMEA3708807) | human gut metagenome | biome: human gut; feature: human-associated habitat; material: faeces | place: China | collected 2014 ... | reverse complement strand
GGGTGCGTTCTGTTCTCGTTGGGATGATGGAAATGATGCTGTTTGGATGGGAACAAAACAATCAGGAATAATTCAGTCGTTAATATTATTATAAATCAGATTTTCTAACGCGGATAGCCGGGATATTTTACAAAAATCCATCAAAATCCCATTACAAATTGCCCTTTTTCTCAACCAAACTCTCCCCTGTGACTTTTTAGATTCTGATTGAAGCAATGAAGTAATCCCAGATACCCTGATTCAAAATATCTCTCCATACCCATCTGAAAGCTGCTGTCTTTCTGTCTGATGAATTATCCCCGCTGCATTTTTGGCTCATTCTCACGATTTTCCAGTCCTCAAAAATTTTTTGAAAAAATTGAAATTTTTTTTCGTTTTTTTCTCCATTTCTTACATCCTAAGTTTAGAGGGTTGAAATCCCTCATTCACATACGAGGAGAAAAATTATGAAAAAGAAAAACACAGATTTTAGATTTATTGACTTATTCTGCGGGATTGGCGGATTCCGTCAGGTAATGGAAAGTATCGGCGGACGCTGCGTATTCTCTTGTGACAAAAACAAAAACGTAAGAATGACTTATGAAGCGAACTACAACGAAGTCCCAGCCAAAAACATTTTGAAGATTCCATCCGAAGCAATCCCGGCATTTGATGTCCTATGCGCTGGCTTCCCATGCCAGCCCTTCAGCATCGCAGGCAAACAGCGAGGGTTCAGCGACACAAGAGGAACTATGTTCTTTGAAATTGCCAGGATCATCAAATATCACAAACCAAAAGTAGTATTCCTGGAGAACGTTGATAACCTGGCTCGCCACGACAACGGCCGAACATTAGAAGTCATTCTGAACACGCTACACGAACTAGGATATGATGTTCATTACAAAGTCCTAAACGCTGCGGATTATGGCGTAGCACAAAGGAGAAAGCGAATCTACTTTGTCTGCTTCCTCAACGGAACTGCACCAGATTTTCATTTTCCAGAACCTCTCGAATCTGATATTGCAATCGAAGATTTTCTTGATACAAACGTAGACGAACACTACTATCTAAACGAACCAGATATTAAACTACATAAAGCAGATACCACAACAAGGGTTCATGATACATACTTGCTAGGTTACATCGGTCAAGAAGGACAAGGCAGACGAATTTACAGCATCAAAGGTCTTTCACCAACCACAGTTGTATCAAGCCGCGGTCCGGCTGGCGGAACAGAAGCAATATACATAAATGGTCGCATCCGCCGTCTAACACCTAATGAAGTCCGCCGGATTTTAGGTTTTCCTGAAGATTTTGTTTTCCCTGTCCCAGAAGCAAGGGCATACGAACAACTTGGAAACACTGTCGCTGTACCAGTTCTAAAAGCAATCGCAAAAGAGATCAGAGCTACTGGCGTTCTTGAACATGAGCCAGATGCCACCACTTAGATTATTCTTTCAAATCAGAACGTTTCCCACATGTACAATATAGACAATATAATATTTCAATTTTTGTGCAATATTTTTACATTTTATTGTGCGCGTTTTTCTCAAATCACTACATATTATAATTGTCCAGGAACGATAGAAACCTCGGACGGCTCACTATATATACAAAAGAAAGGAAATCTTATGAAAAATAGAATTTTGAATCGTTTAGAATATGCTGGACTGGAATATATGTTCCAGAATATCATCACTACATACGAAACTGAGTACAAAGGGATTATCCCCTGCGACATTTCTCCAGCTTCAGAAATCATCAAAAGAACTGGATACGGGATTCAAGTAGCTGATGGCTGCTACAACCTGTACCAGATTGAGAATTTTGCAATCCGGGAGTTTTTCCCAATCGGAAATATTTGTGTCATGGCCGGATTCTATATAGATGGTTCCATCGAAGAATCTTACAATCATGCCAGTGACATTCTGATTGATGTAACCGAATTTTTAGATGATACAGTAATCGACTTAGACCGCCTGATAGAAAAAATCCAGGCGGCCAGATAATAAACACTGATTTTAGAAGAAGCAATCTCTGACGGAAACATTGTCCCCAGAGATTTTTTTATGATTAAAAAAGGATAAATCTGAGATTTTTGAATTTTTGCAACTTATCTACACCTATCAATTTCCATACTTATAGTAGAACACAAGAAAGAGGAGGTGAGGATGATGAAAACCATCATCAAGGTTGCATTGGAAGTTATGCTGATGTTGGATGCAGTCGCATACGCACTGAACATGAATTCTCTGTTCGGCATGGGTATCATGACTGTCTGCATGGGTATCGCTTATCTGATTGCGTAACCCCAGGGTACTTACGAAAAAGTGAAGTCTCTCGCAGACTTCACTTTTTCTATGTAAACAATCAATCCTATCTTTTTAATGAATAAATTGAAAGGCTTCTGGTATCTCTCCTTGTGCAACAGCATCCCAGTATAACTGTGGAATACGCTCCTTTCCTCCAATAGAGTATGTGTCACTTCCGTTACGGTTTAGAATCACTCTACCATCTGGCTTAATGGAAAATACTACTTTTCCATCCGGCCCTGCATAACGTAACGGTTCATATTCTTTTAAATATTCTGCCGCATACGTTCCAAAGCACGCTGCCAAATCACGAATAAAAAATACATTAGCTTGTTTTTGTCCATCAAGTTCTATATAACTAGGACTAAAACCAAAGTTCTGCTCACCACCCAACACATTGCTTTGCCACGCAAAGAAGTTCGCAACTGATCCATCCGCTTTTTTATACCACACACCATGAGTGTCAGATTGCCAATTTTCACCAGGCTGTATACCACTTGCACGCTCATCTTCTAAATCACTAATAATTGCCTTTTCAGTGCGTGTTCTTGTTGAAATCGGCTCCAATTCCCATTCTACATGGGCGCTAATATTAAAATAGTAATCTTTTCCATCAATTCTTGCCCATTCCAAACGGTAATATTGGCCATCATCCTTTTTATATGCCCATTCTCCCTGGTCATTAACCCAGCCTCTGGCTGTATTTTCTTTCAAAATCTGTGAATCCTTAATATAATTTGTTGAATCGCCACCAATTTGTGTGCCAGCGGTTCCGGTATCCACTGTATTATTATTGGCCTGAATCCATGCACCATCGGCTCCAACCTGATATCCGTCTGGAGTTGTCGTATTTGTTAACATTGCTCCACTAGCACCAACATAATAGTTTCCAATCCATTTATTTGATGCCATATATCCATTTCCTTCAAAATAATACCATGCTCCATTAATCTCTTTCCAGGAATTTGCTGGATACGATCCATCTGCATTTTGATACCACCAACCAATATTATCCTGCTTCCATCCTTCTGTAACCGCAGCCTGAGTTCCTGAAGTATTTGCTCCGGATTTTGAACCGATTGCTGGATATGCTGAAGTATCATAAGCATAAGGATGTGTTGATGCTTTATAAATTGCTTCAAATCCTGATGCAATATTTGCATCTACATCAATAAAGTAAAATCCATCATTAAATTCCACCATATTCCACTGGTGAGAATTGTCTGTTGCATGAATCCAATATGCTTTTACATCTACTGCGTCCATCATAGCTACAAATGCTCTTGTCATACCTGAACAAGCGGCTTTGTGTTCTACAAGTGCGCCATATGCTGTATTTGCATAAGTAGATTCTCTCCAGTCAATATATGTTACATTATTTTTTAAATAATTATAACCAGCTCTGATTTTTGCATCATTATCCATGGAATCATTTACATAATTTGTCTTGAAATCAGCAACCGCTTGTGCTACTGCATTTAACTGATCCTGTGTAAGTTTTGCTCCATATACAGAATTTGTTCCGGCGGTGTATGACCCCTGGGATTTTGCAATCACGTCCTGGGCGGTCGCTGCAAATGATGTGAATGATGTTCCTGCCATCATAGCCGCAGCTAATGAAATGGCTAAAATTGCCTTTTTGTTTCTTTTTCTCATGTGCTTTTTCCTTCCTGCGCATTAATTATTTCCTAGCTTTGTCTCCTTGGCGGATACTTTTTGGCATTTGTAAGTTATACGGATACCATCCAGATACTTAAATCTTATACCATTATAGTAAGATTATCAAGGAGATTTGCCAAATGGATGAAATAAAGATTCGCCCGGACAAAATCAGTGTTGGTGGCAATATTAAACGAATCAGAACGGCCAAGCACATCCGGGCTTACGATTTAATCCGCGACCTACAGTTAGAGGGCTTCAACATCAACAAACAGAGATACTATAAATTAGAGCATGACCTGGCAAATGTCTATGCTTCTGAACTTGTTGCGATTGCCAGGTATCTTGATGTCGATATTTCCGAACTTTTTAAATAGCCCCGTCGGTTTTTTTACCCATTGCGCGGATGTCTGCCATTCGCAACTCATGATTCAGTACAGCATTTTCCCTGTTTAAATCTTCATAGAGCCTTTCCATGCAGACCAACTTGCAGCATAGCAGGATGATTCCTGTCACAGATGCAGACAGCATTGTAGTTAGGACTATCATAATCACATTCTTCTGTTCCATGTCCGTATTCCTCCTTCTTTATCAATTAAGGGTTAGACCCTCTCTTTCATTATAAGAAATTGGTTCACACAGCAACAGCCGGGAGAACTGCTAAAAATCAGATGCCCGGCCTGGTTATTTTTTTGCCCTTCTGTGATGTTTCTGCCTGTTCAATTCCCTGCAGCTTTCTGTTCTGTTTGTTTTGCCCTCTTTTCGCACCCATCTCGATACAATTCCTTACGATTGCCGGAATCTTTCTGAATCTGCCAGACTTTTATAAAGCGACATATCTGGCTATTTTGAGCATTGACTTTTTGAGTGCCTATGCACACCGCCGAACAAAAACATCTTCTGGATTTAAAAACTCCAGAGAACATTTTATACCATAGCTTTTTTGATGTCCTTTTGACCTTTGCCCGTGCTGCCCGTGAAAACCGCCGAAGAATTTTTTTGACCTGGCATGCATCTTTAAGAATATCTGGCAGGTTCTTACAAAAAATGGCTGTTTTCCCAAAATTGGATTTTTCTGATATTTTTAGCATTATACGAAAATAGCCGGAATATTTATTTTTGAGGATAAGCGGCCTGAATCTCGCTGAAACTGAGGAAAATCTAAGAATTTATAAGGAAATCACTTGAAATCGCATAGAGAATTGTCTATAATAAAAGAGAAAAGAAAACACCCACTCCAAAAAGTGGATGCTTCAGTTGTGAGCTAATGTCCTAACGGACACCGCCCATCCTGTTGGCCGACAGGGTGGGCTTTTTACTTTCTTTTGTTTCTCTTATCGAGAAAGGAAAGTAATGCGATGAGCAAACCGCCAAATGAGATAAGTAATCCGATTATCCCAATCACAACGGATAAAATTTCGTATGCTGTCATCGGCACCGCCTCCTTTCCTATGTACTCCGTGCAAGCCGGGCAATGAAAAGAGAAGCAGCCATTCCTGTCATGGGTGTTTTCCTGTTCCTATCATAGCATAAAAACAGCACTTCCTCAATAAGGAAAGAAAGGATCAGGTTGGAAGAAGGCGGAAGGTGAATTGAAACGTGTTGGTTTTGTGCGTAAACCCCGTGGGTTTTCCACAATGCCAATGGGTTTCAAGAGGGAGGTGCCTTCTTGGAGCGAAGCGAGTTCTTGGCTCCCTTTTTTACTTCTGGGCGAGACTACTTTATAAATAAGAAGAAACTCCTTCTATCCTGTTCTGAAATTGTTTACCCCAACGCATTTTTTCAAGCTGCCTGCAATAAAAAATGCCACACATCTGCAGCGTCTTTCTTAAATTATAGTGTTTCTTCTTTTATCTCTGTCAATAATCCTGACGTAAATGAAATACCAAGTTCTCGAAAAATTTCTTTATAAAAAAATAATAGAGTATTTCAAAAAAATACAAGCATTAATAAGACCTCCTGTTAATTTTATCATTACATTTATAGTATGACTGAAATTTCTAAAACGAGAAATAAAAAAAGAAAGGATTTCACTTTCTTTTTTTATTTTAATAGAAGATATGCTATATTTTTATTGTACACCGCTGTCGTAATCAAAATCATGTCCATATACTTGTTCTACTGGACTAGGATTATCTAAATCAAAGATTTGATTTCCACCTTCATATGTTACTCCATTAATTTGAATATAGTAAGCAGTATGTTCACCAGAGCCATAAATAGCGCTCTTTAATCCCATGGATTTTGCTAGACTTCTCGCTGTCATAGCAAAATCGGCACACTGTCCTTTTCCTTCTATTAAAATTTTATAACTTGCATTATTTGTAAAATTACCTTCATTTCTATATATTTTATAACTTTTTGTGCTAAACACTTTCTTAATTGCTTTAGCTCTATCCATTTCGGACATGTTTTCGAAATCAAAGCTATTTAACCAATTGCAATACCAGTTATACAATACTTGTTCTACCTCTTTTTGTTCCTCAACTCCATAAGGGCCAGAAGGTTCAACATAATATTCCATCTGATTCGTCAACATGGCATGAACATTTGGAAGGCCAGTTATATATAAAGTATTCAAAGCATTACTTTCTGGTGTAAGTCTTAAACGCCATTCATCAATTTTTCCTGCAAGCGGATGTGCTGGATCATAATTTTCATTATGATGAACAGTTCCTGATGTCTGTCCTGTACTCTGAGTCTGTACTGCACCATTTACTGTCCAAGCACCTGTAGCATCGACAGTATATCCGTCTGGTGTCGTTGTATTTGCTAACATATATCCATTACTATCAAAGTAATAGCACTTTCCATTAATCCATTTCCAGGAATTCGTTGGGTATGATCCATTATCTTCCTGATACCAATATCCAATCTCGTTTTGTTTCCACTCTGCTGCCATCGCCGTCATTGCTTGTGATGCCATTGTAGCAGTTGCAAGTGCTATCGCTATTGCTTTCTTCATTCTTCTCATATCCAATCTCCTTTTTTCATATTGATTACCCCAGTGATATTATTGTACTCCAGTACAGCACAATCGTCAAACTTTTTGTCACTTATTCGGATACTATTTTCTGTGATAAGAAAGATTGTCCTTTCTCTCTCCCTTTTCTTGTCTTTGAATATCTGGAGCTTCATTCTTTGCCTGAGAAAGTGCCTCTGCCTGAAACTGCTCTTGAAAATGTTCCCGAAGCTGCTGTTCCACATGGGATTCATAGACTTCTCTCTTTCCTCTCATCATTGCCCCAAGGGTTTTCATGTGTTCTTTATTTTCTTCTACTAAAGCATAGAACTCTTTGTAGAGGCTGGATTCCATCTTTCTCAATTCTTCCAACCTTCGATTTTTCTCACGGACTATCAGTTGTTCCGATTCTGACGGAATCTTCATTTTCTGCTTTTCTTCTTTCAGTTCATTCAGACGGTGTTTCAGTTCTTCCATCCTCTTTTCATTTTCATACAGCTCTGTTTTCAAAATTTCCCGCTTTTTCATTTGAAGCGGAGAAGTCCGGGCCAGCGTTTCTTTCTGGAAAGCAATCGTTTTGTCCAAAGATTCAATAAACTTCATCATCTGATTGATGCTCTCCATCAAAGCCGTTGCAGATTCCACCTGTGCCCGGTTAGATTCTTCTTCCCCAGCAAATTTTGCAGCATATAAGATTCTCTGATAAGCACAAGCAATCGACCGTGAACGCAGACCTTCCAGACGAGATGCTGTTTTTTCAAGATAATCCTTCTCTTTCTGTTCCAGGGTTTCGATCTTCTTCGCAAGCTGAGCAAGAAAGAAATTGTCTCGTTTAATCTCCCTGTTCAGATTACCCAAATCGGTTTCGATTCCCTGTTTTTCCATCTGCCACGCCTGAACGCCCATGTGTATTGTCCCTACACGATTAACGCCTTGCTCTGCATAAGAACGATGGTCTATCCTTGCATCAATGTGATTCTTCTCTAAATACTGATTACAGATATCAGCCCAGTTTTTCCGCCATTCCTGCAATGTCTCTTTACTATTCCACTCCGCCATGACTGGATTCGGAACATTGATTGTCTTAGGCTGCTTGTCTACCCGCTTCAGATTCTTCTTCTCTGCTTCTGATGCAATCATCCAGACCTTCTTTTTCCCGATAAAATAACGATACTGTTTCTGCCAACCTTCGGCTTCAGCCTCGCGGATTTTTGAGGAAGGGATTGCCAGTTCTTCATTATCCTTCCGACAGAGATAGCTTTTCTCATACTTATCCATCCAGTTCCCATCCGCATCTAGCGACCGCATCGTTGTCATAATGTGAGCATGAGGATTCTGGAAAATCATGGATTTCTCGTCTGTGGTTGGATTACCGTCTTTATCTATCGGTACATGAAAACCATTCGTTGTAGGCGGATTATGGATAGCAAGGTCTACGCACATTCCACGTTCCACAAGATTCTTTTGGATAAACTCCTGTACCAGATGATAGCGTTCTTCCTCTGAAAGCTCAATCGGAAGGGCAACTTCAAACTCACGTGCAAGCTGAGCATTGCCAGATTTCTCGATTGATTCAACACTGTTCCAGAGCGTTGAGCGTTCCCCAAAGCATTTTTGAGCCTGGACTGGTAAGAAGATTTCGCTATGCTCTATCCAGTTTTTCTTTGTATAGTCATGAGTGATTCCATCCCACTCATTTGTTAATTTTGTTCCGCTTCTGTATGCGGCCGCGGCAACCGCGGAACGTCCTTCACTTCTCTTTATGATTTTTACTGAAAAATGGTATATTGCCATTATGATTGTTCCTCCTTTGATTTTGCCTGAAAGGCCGCACTACTGGCCCGTAGGGTCGGTAATAAGTGCGCCCTTCTTATAAAAAGAGAGAAGGGAGTTACCCTCCCATCTCCGTGATATATGTAACTGTTTCAGGATTCAGCAAGGCAAAGTACAAGATTTCCTGAACCTGCTCATTTGTCATATTTTCAGGCGGACCAATTTCTTTTAGAACGGATTCAAGGATTGCTCCTCGCTCAATCAAACGATGTGTCCGCTTCTTCCGCTCCTTTAGCTTTGCCCTTCTCTGAGCTGCTTCCTCCCGATGCTTCTGTTGTAATAATTCAAGTTCTGTCATAAGCTGATTCATCTCCTGTGATGATGGATGTTTGATACTTCAACGTGACTTAACCGGGTGGCATCCAGATTTTCAGAACATTCTATCTGCTTGCTGAGATGCAGCATTTCTTCTTCCATCCGGTCAATCAGGTCATGTGCTGTTTTCTGAATGGTCTGTAAGGAACTCTTTAGTTCCGGAAGTTCCCGATTGCTGCTCCATCCGGCCAGATAGCCGAAGGAATAATCTGACGTATCCAGACCAAAATGATTACACACTACGAAAGCCACGCTTTCTGCTTCAACTTCCATCGTGGCCGCATCTTTTAATTTGTCTTTATCTGTATGAAGGACACTATGCGTCAGTTCGTGGATGGCAGTCTTGACCGTTTGAAGTTCCGACATCCCTTCTTTGATTCCAATACGCTGTTCAACAAAATTGTAATATCCTTTTTTACTGCCTTCCCATGATTCAAATTCAATAGGAACAGATGCCGTATTCTTTACTGCATCCAGAATCATCCCATAATTTTTGATATCCCCGTGAAGTTCTTGAGCAAGTTCTGGCAGCGGCTTCCCTTCGGTCTGGGAAATGTCGAAAATTGTAATCGGCCGAAATGTCGCATAAACAATTTCTTTCTGCTCCGTTACCAGATTCCCATCTGCATCCACCTTCTGTTTTCCTGTCTGCGGGTCAAATACCTCAACTTCCTTTACGCACTTGTGTGGATTTGGTGCAAGAATCATGATTCCACGCTCACCCTTTTTTACATGACGTTCTAATGTTTCCCAGGTCTTATACCCAGCCAGATAAGTCGCATCTGGTTTCTGCATCTGAATGAGGATGGTATTATTGAAGCTGTATGAATGAAATTTTCCCATCAGCTTCAGATATTCTGCATAGCGCTCAGACGTAAAAACCGCTTTGATTCCTTCTTCCAGCTTTTCCATGAGTTCCTTTTGCTTTTCTTCTCTATCCTGTTTTGATTGTTTCTTCATGATGTATCTCCTGATTCAAGCCATCCGAAAGCCAGAAATATTCCACCTCTGGCTCAGAATGTCGGATCAACTCACAAATTTTTTGTAATGCTTCCAGTAAATCCAGTTTCTTTTGTAAATCCATTTTGATGTACCTCCATTATCTTGAATGTCGATATGACATAGGCTCTATAACTTCTGCATCCCGTTCCAGATTGTTGTCCCCAGCCAACTTTAACTGTCTGCCATCATATTCATAGACTTCATCTGAAAGCCGTTCTTCTAAGTCAACATCTTCCTGATTTGTTTCACGAAGCGTTCTCTGCATTTCCGCTACGGTCACATCGCTGCTTTCTTTTGAAAAAACAAGGGCTTCATGGATTGATGTTGGGACTATGTAGTAATCACCGCCCATTTGTTCGTAGACTTTCTTCAGGACATCAGAAGATGCAATCACCGCAGCCCCGTCGCATTCCGTATCATTCGTAAGAATGAAGAATGGGAATGAACCTCTTTCTGATGTCAATATCTTTGCACTCTCAGCAGCATCTTCCGCAACCATCCCATTTTTGATAAGGATCCGCTCTATCATTGCGGTGGCCGGAATGAAAAGGCTCGATAACTTTGTATTTTCAATAGCCGTAGCTAAGACTTCTTCTTTTGTCATTTGAATCCTTGATAAGAGCCAGTTGTTAAACTTCATGCTCATACCAGGTTCGCCCATGTCTACCTTGGCAAACACGGCGAGGTCTAAAAGTCTTTCATGCGGAACATCCTTCAGCCACTCTTTGTTGTTCTCATAATTTACCACCGCGGCCCGCAAGTTCTCTTTCTTTACGAAAGACAGGTACGCTTCTGCGGATGAAGCATATTGTTTTACCGAATTTCTCTGCATCGTATCCGCAAGGTTCTGAACAATCCTTGTAACACTTGTCCCCTGCATATATTCTTGAAAGAACTGTTCTGGGTAGATGGTCGGCGCAATGGCCTCTCCCGGACGAAGAACCGTAACTGCCTGGGCCATGTGGTTATTTTTCGGAACCTCCACTTTTTTCAGTTCCATCTTCGCAAAGTATGCGTTGTGTTTCATTTCATTGTAAAATTCATCATAAAAATTTTTCATAGTATCTATCTCCTTATTGTTTGTAAATTATAGGCTCTGACCTGTTCTGCCAGAGCAGACAATGCTTTGTCTTTAAAGTAGTAACATTTTTTCAGTCTCAGATAGCCAGTTCCAGAAATAACGAGAATGACTTCTTCTTTCTTGACCAAAGTGAGCAGATCGTTGGCTTCCACAATCGCCCTGTCCTCATAAGTGTAAGATTTGTGATGTCCTTTACCGCTGTTTAAAGTTTCCTTTTTATCTCTGTATTTTCCGCACCATTCCGAAATATCTTTAGATGTTTGTGGGTCGGAACATTCACATATCATCTTTACACGACAGTTATCCGCAATCACTCTGGCTTCCTCTCTTGAATAAATGACTTCAATCTGAGCCATCGACTGATAAGCAAGAAGAACCATCACTTTCTTACTCCGCAAGGTTGCCAATGCGTTAAAAATGGTTTCGATTCGTCCCAAACGGGCAAATTCATCTATAAGAACCAGTATCGGCTTCTGTTCTGCACCATCCTGACGGCGCTGCAATTCTTGAAGTGTTTGGGCTGTGCAAAGGCGTAATATGGATTGATAAGATTCTAAAAGATGCTCTGGAATGGCAAGAAAAACAGACTTGTTTTCTTTGAAAGAATATGGACTTGCTTTTTGAACGTTGTCGCGAAAGCAGAACTTCACGTCTGATTTACTGAACACAGAAAGGTTCGTTGTCACTTCAACCATGCAGTCCTCAACCGATTCTGCATCTTTCCCCGCGAATTTTGATAACAGCGGATACCACAGGTCCGTTTTGGAACTGTCTTTGATGATTTCCGCAAACAGGCTTTTTAAATCTGATTCTAAGATATGATTGACTGCATCAATGAAAGATTCGCCCTGTTTGAAGTAATAAACCATAAGCCCAACAAACATTGTTCTGGCATTGACTACGAAGAAACGGTCTTTCGGATTACTGCTGACAATCAGGGCCTCCGCGATTTCTTCCATACTTTCTACGATTAAATCATCACTTGGATTATCATGTAAACGATACCAGGCATCCCAGCCAGTTGTTGTCCGATCAGATGGATTTACAACCAGAACATTCGTATCATATCTACGGGTGGACTTCTCATGAATTTCTCCCTTGATGTCGATGCAGAAAGTTAGAAGTTCATTGTCTGATGCTGCAAAATTCGCTAACATCGTATCTAGTATTATCGTTGATGTTTTGCCTGAGCCGGACCCGCCGATAACGCAATAATGATAAATCTGGCTTTTCGGTATGCGGACATACTGCTCTTTATAGTTTCCCAGGATTATACCTTCCGGCTTTTTGGAAAGAAGTTGTGCAGGGACCTTCGGATAAGTAGCAATCCGCTTTTGAGCTGATTCTTTCTTTAAGCCAGTATCAAGGATCAGTCCATCCCCTACACAAATTTCAGATACCTTTTTTCCCTCGCAAACCACTGACCAGGTATTATTGAATAGTATCCAAAGCATCCCGGCCAGTGATATGACTGTCTTTGATTTTACGGATGCGGATGGAATGAGCCGACCGGACATATAGTAAAGAATCGGTGCTATCCATACTCCTGAAAATGCGACCGTTCTATAAAACATCTTCAGAATCTTCTTCATCCGCTTTCTCCCACTCCATCTCTGCTAAAATTTTATATTTTCTGCACTTATCAAGTTCATAACGAAGTGCATCCATTTCTTTTTCAGTCAAAATATATATATTTCCTATTTTCTTCATAAGCAATCTCCTTTTCGTTTATTTCCTTCCTATTAGTATTATGTGAGAAGTACTTTCAAAAAATGGCATTTTTTCACGTTTTACCCTTATGACCGATATATTTTTTCGCACAAAAAAGGATGCTTCTCAGCACCCTTCAAATATATCTGTTTCTTCTGCAAATTCTTCTTCAAAATCAAGCAAAGCCTTTGTTGCCGATAGAAATGTATAACCTCCAAGATAGTCCGTCAGAAACTTCATCCCATCACCACAATACGCAGCCCCAGCATATTTTGCCTTGAGGTTGTCATAGTATCTGTATTCACCATCGCGGCCCTGGAAAAATGCCACCCAAGGCTCTTTCTTGTATACATAGCCAGATAGCTTCCACTGAACAGCATCAGGATGGTACTTTTTCAGATACTCAATAAAATTAACCCGCTTTGCCTTCTTTTTCATATCTTCATCATAAAACATCGTCTTTTTTCTCCTTCTCTTTTGCTTCCGCCTTCGCTTTCACACTTCGTTTTTTTTCTCTCAGGAAATCCCGAAATGTTTCTGCCAGCATCCCTAGCTTCTGGTCTTTGCCCTGAACCATGACGGCCGGGTTCAACATATAGCGGGATTGCGATATCTTAACGATTATCTCTGCTTCCTGCATCTCCTTTAAGGTCTTTGTGACAATCCGCTTGTCTTTAATTTCACAATCTCTCATGATATCTTTGTATGTACAGTGAACGATGTTGCTGCTGTCTGCATTTTGAATAATGTAAAGAAGAATCTTTGTTGCTCTGTTGGCGAACAGGCCGAGGGCCGGAAGCGCCTGATTCAGAAATATTCTTCGATAGTTCCGCTCTGTATAATCATAAGAGATGATCCGTTTCAATGTTCCATCTGACTGTACCATAGATGGAACTGCTTTATTTTTTGCCATAGTTTTTTCCTCCCAAAACTAATATGACAGATTTGGAGAAAATGGTGCGCCCAAAAATATTTTTTTCCACGGGGAGAATTTTTGCCGTTTTTTCGCTGCCCTTCTGACATACTATATAGTTAAGCCTTTTTAAAGAAAGTAGGTGCGGTTTATTCGGAAAAACATGGGTAAAATGTCCTACTTTTGAAAAGTGGGAAAATGCCAGTGTTTATAAGGCTTTGAGGGCATTTTGAGGACTTGTTGCTCTTTTCTTAATATATATGTCAGTTTATGAACTCATAATAATATGATATCATCTAGTAAACTTGCTCATTTTGATTGAATCCTAGCATATCAAGTAAGCTAACTTATTGAGTACATGGTCTATCAGGTAAGCTAGTTTATTTTGAATAGTCCATCAAGTAAGCCTGCTTCATTGAGTACATAGCTTATTGGGTAAGCTGGTTTATTTTGAAATCTTAACTTTCATTGCAAGTAAGCTTTAGATATCTTAGCTTTATTACGGGTAAACTTTAGATACCTTAACTTCAATTCAAGTAAACTTTAGATATCTAACCTTTAATTTCAGGTAAATGACAGCACTTAGATTCATACAACTCACGAATACATTCGTTCGTTGTATCGGCTTGACGAAAAAAAATGTGTAGGGGTAATCACTTATTCCTAAAATAACCCTGTCCATACCTTTCTTTTCGTCACGCCAAAGTCAGAAATGAATGTTTTTGTCATTTCTGGCTCGCGCTGCGGCTCTCAGTAATCAAATGCTCAGTGTTAAAGAACTCAGTATTACGAATTATGTATTGTGTATAAGGTATTCAGTATACAATCATTAAAAAATTTGGGCTGAAAGTTTATAAAAATTTTAGATTTAAAATTCAAATTTATAGCTCTTTTTCGGTCAAATCTTACATTATATAGATAGAGAAAATGATTTCCTTCCTAAACCTATATCGTTTTCCATTCAAAAGATAAGGAGTAAATAAATTATGAGTAGATTAAGTCAAACTGATATAGACCTCGCTAAAAGCGCGGACTTGATTGAATATATGCTTACTGTCCATCCAGACCGTGTTGTGAAGCGTTATGATGTTAGAGATATAGACCACGACAGTCTCGTTCTTTATCATGATAGTTACTGTCGTTATTCAACAAATGAAGTAAATGATAACATTGCTTATCTTACACGCTATCAAGGGTACTCCTGGAGAGATGCAGTTCTATCCCTGAAACGCTTCTATCTGGATAACCCATCCGATTATGAATATGAACCTCATTCCTACCGAACAGGTTCACCAAAAAACTCCAACGGGGTTGATGATATTTCAAAGTCTTTCTATCAGCCAGTCTCAACAAATCGGATTGACCTGATAAAAGATTATCTGCACAATCAGCGCGGAATCTCTGAATTTGTGCTTGATGTACTGATTAAGAAAGAACTGCTTTACGCTGCTACCGCCCGCGGGTTTGGCACGGATTACGCTTGTTTCGCTTCTGCGTCAGAAGATTTCTATTCTCTGAGAAATATTTCGGAAACTGGCACACAGAAGCTGCTCTTTACAAAACTGCCTAATAGATTTTGGTCTTTCACATCTGAATATTTCTGTGAACCAATCTCTGACGCAAAGAAATGGCATTTAGTATATGAAATGATTCCTGAAGAATTTCCGATTTTCGTATGTGAATCTCCGATTGATGCCATCAGTCTTTACGAACTTACACACAAATCAGGAATTTATACAGCCCTCGGCGGTTTAAAGGCAAATACATTGGACTGGATTATTCAGATTAACCAGATTTACCACGCAGGTCTTCGCTTGAAGCGTAAAGTTTTCCTCGCTGTTGATAACGATGCCGCTGGCGACCGTTTTTGTAAAGATTTTTCTTACCCACGTATAAAACCACAAGGAAAAGACTGGAACGAAGATTTAATCAAAAAAAGGGCTGAATCTGCGATAGACCCAGCCTCCTGATTTTACATAACTTTTTGTTTTCGATGTTCTTCTACGCAAGAACGGATAAAGACAGACGGACTTTGCATCTTGCAGAGTTTTGTCTGTTTTTCTATATATTCCCATTCTTCCTGAGTAAAGCCAATGTACCTTCTGCATTTGTTTAACTTGTCCATGGATAAATCTTTCTGGGGCAGTAAAATTTCAGGATGCTTCGGCTTCAAACACTTTTGACTTTCCAACGCAAATGTGATTTCTGGTTTCTGATGAATGAAAGTGGCAAGAAGCGCATATTGTTCTGGTAGCTTATATTCCCAGTTTCTAATATATGCCATCGTTGTGCTCCGCAGGTTTGTTGTACCAAAAACTCGAATAATCAAATCTTTACCAAAGTAGTCCCATAAATCCAGTTCCAGCTTTTTATAATCAACCGCATATTTCTTATCCATACGAATACATCTATATCCTGCATCCAAAAGTCCTTCAAACAGGTTGTTGCGGTCTGGCGTTGGGCTATATTCTAACGGCAACTCCAGATATGTCTGAAACATTTCATTCAATTCAATTTCTGCCCTGGGGATATCAAAAACTGGGTCTTCTTCAGATGGTTCTGGAAGCACAAAACTATCATTCCGATGCTTTTTTACTATCTGACTATAATTCAGTAAACGACATCTGTGTTTCGTGCATATAGTCGCAGATGGTATCTGGTGGCTCAAATGCCAATACGTTTCTCCATATTTACCCAAATCCTCTTTCATGCAGACAGGACAGTATTTCAAACTCCTGCTCCAATATTGTTTTGGAAGTTTTACGAGATATTTTATATCTCCATTTTTCGCTTGGCATAACAATTTCTGCTTTGTTTCTAATGTCTGGAAACGGAACACATACGAAAACAGTGTATGCTTCCTGGCGATTTCATCCACATCCAAAGTACCTACCGGAAGTTGGGCTGCTACTTTCCGAATCCCTCCGTCTGGCAAAAGACAGGAGTAGGTTTCTTCTTTCCGGCTTTCAAACAACTCCTGAAATGTGGTTGCTGTATTTATATTTCCAGATCGGACATGATAGCGACAAAGAGTGCTGTACCAAAGTTCATCGGGGTAAGGCACTGGGAAATATGGAAGCATCAGAAACACCTCCTTTCCAGCATCTGACAGGTTTCCAGTGTATGTAACAGAACATTTCCAGTTGTATCTAACGTCCACGCTGCAATCAAATCGGCTTCTTCTCGCTCGCTGCGCTTGCGGCCGCGCGGTGTTGCATAGAACCGCTTTACCGCTTTCTCTGTTGATTCTTCTTTCATACACTCAGCTTCAAAGGCCGCTTCCACTTCTGTCTGAATCGTACTTTCCATCTTCATTTCATTTGGCTCAGAATCTATCTGCTCTGTCGAAAGTTCAGAAACAACCGTTTCCATCTGTACCTCTTGGACGGTAAAATCTGAAATTGAAGTTCCATATTTTCCATATATCTTCGGCACCTCAATCCCTAGCATCATGACAGCTTGTTTTATGACTTCATAAGAAATTTCCTCTTTTCCTGATAAAATTGCCTGGGCCTGGGCTTCTTCAAAAATCTTTACCAGATACGCTGGAATTCCGGCGGAAAGGTCATACATCTGTTTCATCAGCTTTTCTGTCAGAAGTTTCTTTTTCAAAACCATCTGATGTTCCCACAACTCTGTGATAAATTTTCTGTATGTCACATCAAACTTCATGGGGAGAAGCCGATATCCTCTTGTCCGTCTTTTCAAATGTTCCTGTTTTTCAAATACTGCTTCCGCTTCAAGTGTTCCGCAGAAACATATACCTGTGGTAGTCTCATTAGTAAGTTCTACGAGGAATTTTATCAGTGGCTTAATCTGACGGTTTTTTGCGGCGGTCTGGATGGCGTTCTGAATCTCGTCAATGACAATCAAGCCGATGTGATGGTTCAAACAGATGATTTTCAGTCTAGTTGTAGTCGCGCTGGTTGCCATGCTTTTCTGATAACTTGCTTGTTTCAAATAGTCTGAGCCGATAGCCTTGTCAATAGCTGCAAAAATATTAAAGGCTAAAGTCTTTACGGAACAGTCGGATGGGCACTCCACAAACAGATAATTAATCTGCTTTGTATACATAGCCGTGTTCTGGTATCTTGTATGCGTAATTACCTGGGGCATTGTACTCAGGCATCGTTGTAGTGTAGAGGTCTTTCCGATTCCTGGAACTCCCAGTATGGATGTGCTGTATCCCTGTGTGGAATATTGAAACTCTCTTTCCCTGCCTGTTCGGAAATCTGTATACAATTCATTTATCTGACGGACAGAATCAACTACGTTTTTCGTCTGATACGTTGCAGACATAGCACGGTAAAGCATATCATAAAGCTGATACATATAATCCATCGGCTGAAACCACTTTGACAATTCCATCAGATACGCCCTCCGTTCCTGTGGCTGACAGGTGCTAGGGTCTTTGGGAAGATTAATCTTGCTCCGTATCTGGCGTTCAAACTCCTTCTTGCTCAAAAGTTCTGGTAATGCTTCGACAAAAGGATTTCCCTGGGGATTCGTATATTTCGCTTCCGCAACTCTTTCATTTGAATATTTCATCACTCTAACTCCCTTCTTCTGTTTTCACAGATTCTTTCACCACAGACATTCTCTTTTTCTTTCCGTTCTGCTTTTTTCACGATTTCCTGAATATCCTGCAATGCCTGGATACGTCCTTCGGTATCTTTCCGCTCCAATTCCTGGCGGCCTGCCTTTTTAGTCTTTCTTTCCATTTCATACTCAGCTGAGGATACTCCCGCGTATTTCTCACAGTAAGATGCCAGCTCAAATGTCAGATACTCCATCTGGTCTACCAGAAAGATACGGCTCACATCTTCTGGGTCGTATGCGATAGTGACCTTTTCTCCAATTTTATGATTTTCAAGGAATTTCTTGTAGTCCTTGCTGACATACCATAAGCCATTTTCGCATATTCCCTTCCGGCTCAAAGACACCTGCTTTCTCGGAAGTCCAAACTGATACAAAGCATCTTCATCTATGGAAATAACACTGGAACGGTTTTGCTGCTCATACCATGTCCACATTTTTGCTGCGATTGGCTCGCAATCACATTCTGATGCACTTTTGATGATACGGCTTCGGTTCAGATAGAGAACGCAATGAATGACAACTTTCGCAAATTCCTCTGGGGTTAAAATTGCCTGGCTCCGATAATCTACCGCCCAGCGTTCTTGTGCGTCTGCTTCGATAACTCCCTTACCTCTGAGGACAGGCTTATAACGTTGCTGAATCAAATCAAAGGATTTTTCAACCAGTCCTTTTCCATCTGGGCGGAACGGTGGAAGTGTTTCAACCTCAATCCCATATTTCATTGTCAATTCATTCATACGGTTCCCAACAAATTCCCGGCCTTTATCTGTGACAATTTCTCCCGGCAGTCCTGTGTTCGGCCATTCTTCTTTTGTAATCTCAATCCCATACTGTCTGCAAAACTCCACTTTGTCCATAGCCGCATTAGCAAGGCACCGGATAACCGCCTGCTCTCCGGCTTCCAGTCCTACATAAATTCCTGCTATCAGTTGTGTGGCAGTATCCACAGCCAGATAAATATAGGGTCTGCCAACCACGGATGAACGGTCCAGGCGGGAAACAAGGTAGATATCTGCCTGTGTTGCATCCATCTGAAATGCACCGATTTTTTCTTTCCATTCCGAAGCACTACCAAAAAGCGGCCGGTGGTTTCTCTGATAGTCTGTCAGACCATTCCGTGAAATGCTTGCTCTTGAACGGCGATGATAGTTCTTCTCATAATAGAAATGTCTGAAACAATGCCAGCTTGGATGTTCCTCCTTCAAGTGTCCGTCTGCGTCTGTATATCTGGAAAGAAGAAGCATATCATAAGCGCTGCGAAGGGAGAGCTTTTTGGCTGAATAATAAAATGTCTCGATAGCCCAAAGGAAATCTTTTTCCTCTGGGGTAACTTCTTTCTGAATCTTTGCCCGTTCCTCAATCAAGGAACGCCCGGCCAGGCTCTTAAAATACAAAGAGCGGATTCTCTTAGTTGTGCAATGTTCACGCTCCGCAATCTCACGGACTTTTGCTCTCCGTTTCTCTTTATCTGTGATAAAGGATTCATCCGCCAGAAGTTCCGCTACCATTTCTCGCCGCTTCCGCAAGCCGGGTGTCCGCTCTGTCTGCATACAGTTCTTTTGATACTCCGCAGGCGGCTCTATCCGGTTCATCCGATTCATCTCCTTTTCCATGACGAAAACAGGACTGGATGGGTTTTCATACGAGATCAGCCAGTTTCCATCCGCTTCCTTTTTCAGTACCTTAAACACTTCACCTGATAACTCAACAAACATAGCTTACTCTCCCTTCTCCATGATAACGGCTTTCCAGTCTGCGGCTTCGGTGCTGCTCCAATATCTCCGTGAGAACTCCAGCTTCTCCACGTTTGCCCGTTTTGTAAGACCGCCTTTTCCAATCAATTCTCTGATGCCGATTCTCCCATCAGCATAGTGCAGCACAAAATCCGTTGTCCATTGGGTCGCAAAGTAGTCCTTGCGAATGTCCAGGGGATTCACATAGGTATATCGGTCCTGGTCTAACAGATAGCCAACTTCAAAACGCTTTACCTGTTCATCTTCTTCCAAAATCCTTGCATACTCTCTGGCTTCCTTTGAATGTACACAAAGCACCGCCTGATTCTTCTGGCTTCTGAAACTGATATCGCGGCACTTTTTTCCTGCTTTTTCCATCTGTTCATGCTCCTTTGCAGTTTTCGACTGAATTATCCCAACTGCCTGTCCCGACAAAAACTCTGATTAATTCCCTTCGGCACAACAAAAACTCCCATTAATTCCCTCTGGGGAATTTGATTTAATCCTAATTTTTGTAGGTTTCAAGAAGGAAAACGACATATTCTCGGATTAATTCATCCGAATATCGACAAAATCTCCGATTAATTCACCCAATGAAGAACAAAAACTCCGATTAATTCCAATTATTCAGAGATACTATGTCGAAGTCCCGTCCAAAATCGCCATTTTGGCCGGGGCTGATTCTCCCTTGAA
>ERZ836760.1747-NODE-1747-length-21150-cov-4.825598_pt1 | contig 21150 bp, 24 predicted proteins | sample MGYA00519941_ERZ836760 | MGnify/ENA primary metagenome ERZ836760 (study PRJEB31850, sample SAMEA3708807) | human gut metagenome | biome: human gut; feature: human-associated habitat; material: faeces | place: China | collected 2014 ... | reverse complement strand
GGCGGGAAACGGAATTAAATCAGTGGGTGGCTTATGAGAAAGAACAGCTTGCCGCCGTTATGCTGGAACATGGGATTGAGTGGGAGAAGAAAGGCACACATGAAAAGCATTTATCTGTTTTGGACTTTGAGAAAAAGGAGCGGGCAAAGGAAGTCGCAGAATTGGAGCAATCTATTTCTGACGGAAAAGAGCGATTATCAGATATTCAGATTCAGCATAGAAAAGCAGTGCAGGAAACAGAGCAGATACGGCAGAAGGGCGAAGCAATCCGGCAGGAAGTGTCGGAACTTTCGGAAACAAGTGATTTGCTGAAGGAGCAGGCGACAACGCTGGCAGAGGACAAGAAAAAGCTGCTGTCTGATAATGTGAAATTGGAGAAGCAACAGAAGAAATTGCAACAAGATATTGAGAAAATGGTTCAGTCTAAGGCGGTCATGGAACGGAACATACACGCTTATGACGAGGACGAGAAGTGGCAGTTGCCTGAACCGGCGGCGTTGATGTCTGCAAAGGCTTATAAGGATAAAAAAGCCTCTCCACTTGTGGAGAAATTGAAAGAGACGATAAAAGCACTGACGATTAAATGCGTTCAGCTTGCGGAACAGGGAAAGAAACTGAAAGATAAAGTTACCCGGCAGGAGCAGCAGATCAGTCGCTTGACAGATAAGGTCATGGAGCAGAGCGACATTATTGACCGATTGCAGGAGAAAATGGAAGATTTGGAGCGTTTGGAACGCTATTTCGGCAGAGAACAGGTGCAGTCGATAGTTGAGCGGTCTAAGGCTCTGGAATGGGCAGAAAAGGAAAATAAACGTCCGAAACGTGTATTTGATATGAGCAGATAGGGGGATTGATAGAATGACAGATATGGAGAAAAAAGTTATGGTTCGGCTGTGTGCGAAAATCCTTTCAGAAACAGATTTGTATGATACAGATATAGAAGTACGCAATCTAATTGACTGGATGTGTGTGTCGGAGCAGATAAAATCAAACAATAACGAGATACGAAGTATAACCGGGGAATATAAGCGGATAGAGCCGGATTGCCGGGAGGGAGTGCGGACGCAGTTGGAGCACATGAAGTCACTCTGTAAAGAACGTGAGAGCTTGTATGAGAAGCAGAATGATTTGAAAGGGCAGAAGCAGAAAATCGAGAGAGAATTGGAACGGTAGGAATTTGGGGCATGGCGGCGGCTGTGCCCCTTATTTCTTGTGGCAAAATTGCTGATAATATGCTAAAATCAAAGAGCAGAGATAAAAACACAACGTAAGGGATAACATCTCTTATAGAGCCGGTAGGTAGTCCGGCCGCACCGTTTTGGTGTAAGTAGCCCTCCCTCCTTGGGTCGTCCGTTCTTTGTTCAGTACAATTTTTAAGGAGGAATTGTCATGGACAAAGTATCATGCAGATTGACAGTATTTTTTGAGGAACCATTCTGGATAGGGGTGTTTGAACGCATATCGGAGGGGAAATTATCTGTATGCAAGGTTACGTTTGGGGCGGAGCCGAAAGATTATGAGGTATACGATTTTGTTTTGAGAAATTACTATCGACTGAAATTTAGTCCGGCTGTGGCAACTGATGTAAAAGAAGCTGTTCGCAATCCGAAACGGGTACAGAGAGAAGTGCGGAAACAGGTACAGAATACCGGGATCGGCACGAAGTCGCAACAGGCTTTGAAATTACAGCAGGAGCAGTTGAAAACTGAACGCAAGACTGTGAGCCGGGAACAGCGGGAAGCAGAGAAACAGAGACAGTTTGAACTGAAACAGCAGAAAAGAAAAGAGAAGCATAGGGGCAGGTAATATCTGTCCCGGATTTCCCTTAGGTGTAGTATTTACATGGTGCTAGCACCATGTTGTATTTATGAACAAGGAGGTCAAATGAAAAATTTATTAAATATATTTGGGAAAAAGGATGATTCAGAGATTGTTAGCAAACCGGGAATTTTAAATAAACCGGGAGACAGATTAGAAGCACGCGTTACTGATTCTAATCGACGGGTAGTTAAAGTGCAAACAGATAATGGAAATTCTAAATATAGTGCAACACAATATCCAAATGGAACTATTGTGGAAACAAAAGTAACGAAACGAAAATAATTATATTAGATTTATTCGCTCTTATTCGTGATACCCGTATGATACCTGCTTGATCGGAAACTATGAATACGGCGTGAAATTTTGATATTATAAATATAAAAATCAACAAAAGACGAATGAATATTTAACAATTATGTTATAGTTGCAGGGAGTTTGAATAGTTGAAGCTAAGTCGCAAAGCCCGTAAAATCAAGGGTTTTGCGGCTTTTTCTCTTTTTCATTGCATTATGATTGCATCTTTTATTCTAATTCTCTATGATAGTTTGCTGTGAATTGATTGCTGGTGTAATCTGCGATACTCTGTGTTGCCGGAGTATAATGCAGTACGCCAGTTAATTTATGGGCAACTTCAAGATTGGTGTTCGGATATAAATGTCCGTATGTTCCTAACGTGGTCTGTATCTTCTCATGTCCCAGACGTTCCTTGATCAGTAAAGGGTTTTCGCCCATGCTGATTAGCAGGGAAGCGTGAGAATGTCTTAGAGCGTGAATTTTGATACGGTGTACGCCAGCAAGCCAGGCAAGTTTTTCCAAAGCCCGTGGTAATGTATGTTTGCTGGTTGGAATACCGCTATAACTTAATATAAAACCGCAGCCTTTTAATACCTTTTGCTGTACCGCTCTCCATGCTTTCAGCTCCCGGATAGTGTCGGCGTCTATGTAAATAGTGCGGACGCTGGCTTGTGTCTTAGGATCAACAAATTTGTACTCGTCCATTGACTTATAGTACAGGGTCTTATTGATATTCAAAAGCCCTGTTTCAAAATCAATATCAGACCATTGCAAAGCTGCCGCTTCTCCTATTCTCATTCCTGTCATAAATAATAACCAGAAAGAGATAAACAGGTAATGTTCGTAGTAATCGCCCTTATAGAGCAGGGAGATCACTTCCTGAAATTCCTCCAACGTCCAAAAGTCTACTTTCGTCTTTTTGCTTTTGATGTTGCCAACCATTCGTGACGGGTTCTTTTTTGCGATACCCAGAACAATAGCCCTGTCAAATGCAATCGAAAGCATACCCTGTACGATACGGATATAGTTAGGGCTAAATTCCTTTGCAAGCTCTAACTGCCAATTCTGAACATTGATAGGCTCTATCTCGTCCGTTGCCATTTTGTAGAAGTAGGAAAAATGCTTCTGAATGGTAGAACGGCGGTTTAAGTAGGTGCTTTCTTTTACCTGTGTTTTGTACCACGGGAGATAGGTTTCCTCAATAAACTGCTGGAAAGAAATTGTTTTCTTTTTCTCGGTAAGCTCTGCTGTGGAAGTCAATACCAGCTTGGAATATTCTTCCCTTGCTTCTTTCTTTGTCTGAAAGCCGCTGCGATATTTCTGTATCTGTTTTCCTGTAATCGGGTTATAACCTAAATTTGCTCTAAAATAATAAGTTCCGTTATCAGCTTTTTTGATTGGGTCTTTTGCCATGATTTCACTCCTTACATATCATGCAAGAAGTACAATCAGTTTTGCCTGTCTGGAATGGTAATTCCCAATATTTCCTCTACGGCTTCCTTTGGTACTCTGTCAAGTTTTCTGGACTGATAGTAGGTGTGTCCTTTGGAAATCATTAGTTTTTTTGCTTCCCTTATGATGTTTGCCGCAAAAGATGTTCCATATCCTAGTGCGATTAAATCGCTCTTGGTTACTGTAACCATTATCCTCCTTTCCATAGACCAGATACGAAAACCTCAATATCTTGTCTACGATCATATCAGATTTTCAGTAAAAGTGAAATGATTATTTTCTTGCAAATGTTGATTTAAGGTTTTATGAGCTTTCGGACGGCTTGGCAGCTCCACGGGACTTGCACCCCTCTCATTCTTGTGAGTAGCCGTGTCATACGGGTGTATCATTATCCCTGTATACGGGTCATGGCGTACCAGCCCGCAGGCTCGCCGTATACAGAACGTATCCGATTGCCCTATGCTGCGTGATACGCTTTCTTTGTCAAAGTACAGGGGTTTGTCAGCCCGCAAAAGCACACAGGGAAAGATATGCTTTTGTGGAATGATAAGCACAAAAAAAGCCCACGCCGGGGAAGTGGAAAGGGGAGTTGTCACATTCCCCCCTTGTGGGCTTTTATTAGGCTGCCTTAAAGGTCAAAATCTTGGTAATCAATTTTGTTTCCAAACGGCGGCGCAGTTCTTCATCAACGCACAAATGTGGGTTGCCTGCTTCGTCATACATGGTTCGTGTAGACAATTTGGCTATGTAGCCCTCATAGTGCTTCAAGACTTTGTTGATAGCGTCCACGTTGCCGGAAACAGCCGCCGCAATTACAGGGTAGGGAAGTAAGCCCTTACCGCCGTTTTTGCTTTGCTTTTTCATCATGGATTTATTCATCAGCTTGTCCCTCCATAAATTTTTTGAGTGCCTGTAAAGAGCTTGTCCGGCGGTAGGCTACCGTCCGGCGCACAAGGTTGAGCTGGTCGGCAATTTCCGGGTCAGACATACCTAAGAAATAAGATAGCAGGACGATTTCTAATCTGTCCTGTGGCAAAGTCTGTAAGGCTTCCGCTAACAGTTCATCAGCTATCGCTATCTCTAAGCCCATGACCTCAGCCGCACGGGTGGCGGGTGTCCCTAAGCCTTTACGTTCTGCTTCTTCGGTTATATCCTCATTTCCGGCACGCTCCATAGCCGACAGCAGAGTATCTTCCGTGTAAGGTTTGGGCGGGGTGCTGTCATGTTCGGAAAGCTTCGCCGTCATTGCAGGAAAGGTCTGTCCTTCACTAAGCTCCGGCAGGTAAACGTCCTTATTTTTCTTATCCTCTGTCTGCTCCTTTAAGGTGGAGCGGAAACGGCGTTCTAACTCTTTGTAGCCCTCTTTCTTAACAGTTTTTCCCTTTGCCGCAAAAGTCATTCCACCGCAGGAAAAAGAAGCGGTCACGGTTTCATATTCAAAGGGCTGTGCAACTGCCATAAGCAACTTTGCCGCAATTAAAAACAGGATATTTCTTTCACTTTCCGGCAGGGCGGCAGGGGCGGTCTTTATGGCTTCGGCGGTGGGAATGATAGCGTGGTGGTCTGATACCTTTTTGCTGTTTAAGATACGGGGAATATCCGGGGGAAGGTCAATCCCCTTTGCAAAGGTCAGCACATCAAACAATCCCGATATTAAATTTTCCACGGTAGGGAGCATATCGTCCGTTAAATATTGGCTGTCGGTTCTGGGATAGGTGCAGAGCTTTTTCTCATAGAGTGATTGGGTATAATCAAGGGTCTGCTTTGCTGTATATCCGTAAAGTCTGTTTGCTTCCCTTTGAAGTGAAGTAAGGTCAAACAATTTAGGCGGGTTCTCGGTTTTATTTTCCTTCTGATATGACGTACAGGTTGCCGTCTGCCCGTCACAAGCAGCCCGCAGCTTTTCCGCTTCGGCTTTTTCTGTGTACGGCGGGCTTACGGCTTCCAGATTTCCGTTCCCAATATGTACCACATAATATTTTTTCTTTTCAAAGCTCTGGATAGCGTTGTCACGTTCCACCAAAAGGGAGAGGGTAGGGGTCTGTACCCGTCCCACATTCAAGGTATGATTGTAAAGGACAGAGAAAAGACGGGTCGCATTGATACCGATTAGCCAGTCAGCCTTTGCCCGGCATAATGCCGATTGGTAAAGGTTGTCGTAATCATGCCCGGCTCTCAAATCTTCAAATCCTTTCTTGATTGCGCTTTCCTCCATGCTGCTGATCCACAACCGATAGAACGGTTTTTGACACCCTGTTTTTTCATAGACAAAGCGGAAGATAAGTTCTCCCTCACGTCCTGCGTCCGTGGCGCAAACAAGCTCGGTCACGTCCTCACGCTCCATAAGGTTTTTCAGCGTGTCAAAGGGTTCTTTTTTGTCCGGGGCAATTACGGTCTGCCATGTTTCCGGCAGGATAGGTAAATTCTCATAACGCCATTTTTTATAGTCCCCGTAATGGGAAGCGTCTGCAAGCCCGGCTAAGTGTCCCACGCACCAGCCTACTAGATAACCGTTGCCCTCCATATAGCCGTCCTGTCTTTTGTCAGCACCTAAGACAGCGGCAATACTCATAGCCACATTTGGCTTTTCTGCAATTACTAACTGCATATTAAAATCTCCTTTATAATTTAGTTGATTGATGATACAATGAAACAAATTTATGAAAGGTGGGATTATTACGAAAGTAAAAAACATATTTAGTTATGCCTTGTTTGGTGTTGTTTGTTTACTAGCTTTGATAAATACCTTTTATACAACAGAGTATGTTTCTAATATTGCAAAAGCGGCAATAGTACCACTATTTTTAATCGGTATTATTGATTTTATGTATAAAATAAAGGATAAGGCAGAGCAAATTCTTTTAGAAAAAATCAGCGCTTCCCATGCAGATTACCGTGAAGCTAAAGCCATATATGATAGTATTGTCCCTTTTGAAGATGTTGATACGGACGGTAAGGTTCAAGCGTGGAAAGAAGAAATGGAAAGAAAAAGTGAAATATGTGTAAAAAATCATTTATTATCTATTCAAGTAGAAAAAATGTTTAAATGGTATTTACCTGTGTATACTATCTTTTCACTGCTTCTATTTCTATCAATGCTGTTTGCACAAGCGCATAACTGGATTTTATTTTTAGCTGCATTTAATAGTGATACAATTACACTGTGGACTTTTGCAATTCTTTTATTAGATGTTTCGTTTACAGATTTTTTTGCAAATAGACTAATTTCCTTTGTTGACAGGAAAATGGAAACAACATCTACTAAAGGTTCTTCGTAATATTTTGCACCTTTCTAATACAATACCCCACGCAAGGGCTATTCCTCTTATAGGCGCAGCCCTTACAAGCTGGAGCATGAGAAACGGACGGTGCATTTTCACGCCGCCCGTTAGGTCTTTGGGTCATCATTTTTTCAAAGGGGCTGTCTGTAAACCACGTCATACATTTTCCTCCGCAGGGTCAGTTTCCCCGGTGTCTGCGTCCTCTGGGGCTTCGGTGTCTGTTTCGTCCTCATATTCGGTTTCTTCGTCCTCGTCCTCAAAGTCAAAATCGGAAAAATCTGTGCTTCCCTTTGTAGTGTCCTTTGGTTTAATAAACTTGAAATAATAGAACGCCCCACCGCCTGCAAACAGGGTTAAAAGGAATAGCAGGCAGATACTTTTTAGCGGACTTTTTCCGGCAGGCTGCTCCGTTTCCGGCTCTGTACTTTCTTCCTGTACTATCTCTTTCCCGGTGCAGGCAGAAAGATTGTTAAGGCAGACCGGGCAGCTCTCGTTGACGCTCCCGGCTTCGCATTTATCGGTACAGATACAGCTCTGGGGCATTATGGTAGTTTCTTCCGCAGTTTCGGTTTCCTCCATAAGTGCCATAAGGTCAGCTTCATCTACTTTGTTAAGGAAATGCACGGTATTTTCTCCATCGGCGGCTCGGTCAATCAGGATATAGAAATAGTTGCCCGATTTGGTTGTTACCGTGATAAGCTGCTTATTCTCTCCGTAAATATCATCAACAAGGGTAGCGTTGCCCTCCGGGGTCAGAGGGTCGCTGGGTTCTGTGGTTTCCTCCGGCTCTGTGGCAGGTGTAGGTTCGGTTATTTTGTATTCCTCTCCGCCGCCTGCATAGGCAGTCATGGAAAAGCCGCCCGTAAGGATAAGGGCGGCAGCAAGTGTCATAAAGGTATGTAAGATTTTTTTACTCATTCTCGGTGTCCTCCTGTCTGGTAAATGTGTTTGTGGTGGAAGCAGCAGGGGCAGCCTTTAAAGGGCTTTCCTGTTTGCCGTTTAAAAAGGTGGAAAGCTCTGCCGGGGTCATGCGTAACGCACGCACCATTTGAACGATCTGCAAATTCTCTACCTCGGTTTTCTGGGCTTCCAGTTCTCTAAGCCTTGTCTGTTGTTTGGAAATTGTTTCTTTGGTCTTTGCAATTTCCGCTTCAATTCTTTCTAACTTCATCATGTGAAAAACTCCTTTCTTTGTGTTATGGCAACCGCCCATAAGCATAAAAATGTTGCTGCCAATAAGGGGTATTGACGGACGCATAGGAAATCGGGTTGCCGCAATGTATCATCATGCCGTTACCAACATAAATTCCTACATGGCTTACCGCACTTCCGCTGTCATATGTCCCGGTAAAAAAGATAATATCCCCCGGCTTAGCTTCGCTTGGTGCGATTGGCGTTGTGTAGTTGAAAATACCTTGTGCGGTAGTTCGCCCCACATTTCCCACGCCGGACTGATTGATTACCCAGCACACAAAGCCGGAACAATCAAAGCTGGTACTCGGAGAGCTGCCGCCCCACACATAAGGGTAGCCTAAATATTTTTCTGCTTCCGCAATCATGGCGGCAAAGCGTTCATCAGATAGAGCGTCCGGCGGTATCTCATAATCGGTATACTGCCCGCCGCCCGGTGTCCCGGCATAGATATTTTCTCCGAACACGTCCGGCTTATTGCCTTTGGTTTCCATGTAAATATCAAACATTTCCTTTTGCTGTGAGGTAAGAAGCTCCCCGGCAAGGGTAGAGATGTTTTTGTTTGTTAGGGTCACATGGAGAATGTAATAGTCGTAGGGGACTTCCTCGGTGGTTGTTTCCCCGGTTTCCGGGTCGGTGGTGGTTTCCGTGCGGTAGCGTGTCTGTACTTCTTCCCGCAGGGTAAGGGTATATTGCTTTTCAAACAGGGCTTGTATTTCTGCCTGTGCTTCCGCTCTGGTGTAGTCATGCAGCTTTGCGGTCAGATAAGAAGCCGATTCAAAAGGGTTATGCCCGATTTCGTCTAAGTGGTATTGGTATTCGTCATAGTCCGGGTAATCGGTTTCAATATTTTCGATTTTCTCCCGCAGCTCACTTTCCAATGCCTTATAGTCAGCTTCCACTTCCCGGATAGCTTCATCTTCGGCGGTGTAGGACGTGCCAATAATGGAAGTCAAACCGCCCTCAAACATGGCAGAGCAGGAAGTCAGCCCCGCAGAGAGCAGGGCAAAGAGCAGCAAAAAAGCAAGGATAAGTAAAATCAGTTTCCACTGCTTCACAAAAAAATCTGTGGTATTCTTTGCACTATTAGCGGCTTCCTTTGCCGTCTTTTTGGCGGCTTTTGCTGTTTTTCCGGCTGCACCAGCGGTTTTCTGTTTTGCCCGTAAGTCCCTTGCATATTGCAGCTTGATTTTCTGTTTTTGGTAAAAGTGGGAGAGGGAGTTGTCTGCAATATCCGGGTGTTCTTTGAGGGTCTTTTGGTACAGGTAGTTTATATCTGCCTTTTGGCTTTTCGCTTGCGCTTTTTCAAGTTTCCGGTAGGGCTTTAGCTTATGGCTTCTGATACCCTCCCTTATTTTGCGTCTGGCTGTGCCTGCCGCCCGTTCTGCTAAAAGCTCCGTCTTATGTGCGCCCTCCACGCCGGAGTTATCTTTTTCTACCTCGTGTACTTTGCCGTGTATGAAAGAGGTCACTTCCCGAATAGGTCGTTCTGCCGGATTGTGCTTGAACTTCCCGTTTGGCGGTTTGTCCCGTTCTTCAAAGTACAGGCGGGTCTTTGCCCGCCCGGTTGCTTCATCAAAGCGTCTGGCGGCTTTAATGCGTTTCTGTTTGGGGATATTCGCCTTTGCCGTATCCAGCCTGTCCGCTGCCTTTTCTGATTTACGGATTGCCTTTTGCAAATCCGGGTCGGCACGTTCTTCCTCGGAAAAATGCAGACGGGGATTTTCACGGTTAAGGGCTTTTTCAGCCTGCTTGTTTTCCTTTGTGGCTTTCTTTGCCTGTTTCCCGGCTTTCCGTTTCCCTGCGCTATAACTTGATTTGTCAATGACTTTTTCTGCGGTAGATTTTTCGGTATAATCGGTTTCCGCTTCCCGGCTGCTGGTTCTTGTCTGCTCCCCGGTAGCCTTATTGGTTTCCACAACACCGTCACGGGTCATTTTCTGCGTGATTTTGTCCTTTGCCTTAAACTGCTGCAAGCTCACACCTCCTTGTCTGTCCCGTAGCTTTGCGGGTTATATTGGCACACGTCCCGGTTAAAGGTGGGTTGTGCAATCTGGATATATTGTCTTTCGCCTGTCCGTCTGGCAAAAAATAAATCTTTTTCTTTGGGATAGTGCAAGCCTTGATACTGTGGGTAGCTGTCTAAGATTTTTCGTGCCTGTTTCTGTAACGGGTAGATATATCGGAACATTCTCCCGTTAATTTTTTCAATTCCTTTTGCGGCGCAAAATTCATGGGATAACCAGCATTTTTTTTGAACGCCCTCTAGGGCAGCGTTTTCTTTTAGGAGCTGTCCGGCACTCCGGGGGTGTATCTTTTCCCCGGTAGCCATACAGCGGTAAACGCTTGTAGTAAAGCACCCTAAGTAGCGGAAATTAGCAGCTTGGTATACATAGCCGCATTTTCCCATAATGCCGTCTGCAAGGGTATATAAAAATAAGCAGCCCGTATTCTCCCGTAGCCACTTTGCAAGTGTTGAGAGGGCAAGGCTGCCAAAATACCCGTTATGATTTTCAGAGGGTAGAAAACACATTTTCCCGATTTCCAGATAGGACGCAGTTACAAGGTCATGCTTTGGAAATATCTTTTTTATGGTCTGTAAGGGCTGTGTTCCCCAGCCTAACGTGACTACCCCTAAGAGCTGTTCGTCTGCATAAAAGCCCAAATAATACTTGATAAGGCGGGGCAGTACCTTTGAATAGTGGTAGCTCCGAATAAACGCAACCGCTTCCGTCTGCGGCAGCTCCCTTATCTCCAACAAAAGATGATTGTTACGCTCCATTGGCAAGTTCCTCCGGGCGTGTTGTCATTATGTGGTACAGCTCCGTATCGGTAGGGAAGCGGTCAACAAAGGGAACGCTTCCAGATTTCCACGGAGTAGGCGGCTGTTTGTTCCTCCTTTAACAGCAAGTGAAATTCATCACAATAAAACCATGTATTTGCGTGCAGCTCCCGGTTCTCGGTCACACGTCCCCAGACCTGATCCTGTATAATCAGCATACCCAGCTTTTTAAGCTGCTTCCCCAGCTCCTTAATGTCAAAGCACACAAGGCGGTTATGTATGTCTATGTTGGTGCGGTGGTTGAACACGTTAAGGCTGCCATGCACATATAGTTCCAATGCGGCGGCTACCCTCTGGGCTTCCGCTTCCGGCTGTTCCTTTAAGGCGTTATATAAGTCCTCCAATCGGTATGCTTCGCCCACTTTCATAAACAGCCATACAAAGAACAGGTACGGCAGATTAAGGATAAGCAGCTTTTTTACATTTGGTTTCATAGCTCACGCCCCCTGTCCTTGTTTTTTACTTTATCCCGGCTATTGTTAAGCTCCTTTGCCTTTTCTTTAAAGGCAGCAAGGACTTTACGGATAGACGGCTTTTTTTGGCGGTTAAGCTGGGTAGCGGTAAACTCCCGAAACGCTTCGGTCATAACGTCTATGTCCCGTCCCTTAAAGAAAACCAGATACCGGGGCGGGTTCTCGTCCTTGATTTTCTTTAAGCTGTAATCAAGCCCGTGCTTTCTGGCGATTGGCTCAAAGGCTTTGATGTTTTCGTCTGCGATTTCAATGTTTGATACGCCTGTATTCTGCTTTATAAGCTGCTTTAGGGTCTGTTTTCCCTGGTACTGCTTGGGTTGCTTATTTTTCTGGGCTTGCAGGAATTTTTTAAGAGCTGCCTGCAAAACGGAAGCGGTCAGTTTGGCGGTTTTTATGGATAGGGCAACGGTTTTTTCGTTGACTTGTTCCTGCATGATTTTCCTCCTTTCGTGGGATTGGGTGATTTAGGTGGTGGTCGGGCATGAAAAAAGGGACATACCGTTTCTGCGGCTGTCCCTGTATTATCTCTTTGCATTTCTCCGTACCCGTAAGCCCTCTAAATTGTCGGTGTCGATACCCACCAGATACCAGTTCCGGCACATATCCATTTCGATACGGGTAGGCTTCCAATGCTTCCCGTCAAAGACTTCAAAGCTCTGTCCGCAATGTAAGCCCCCGTAATACTCGTTTAAGCCGGAGCGTATGTCATAGCGTCCGCTTTCCTTGTCATAAACCAGCGTTCCCGGTTTGATTGTCATGTGTTGTCCTCCTTTCAAGCACCGCCGTACATATCGTGGTTGACTAGGGCGGTGTAATAGCTGTCAATGGTGTTTGGTGCGTTGAACAGTACCGCAAGCAGATACTTTTTGATATTGCGTATCTTGGTGGTGTTCTGGTGCATACAGTCCAGCACAAAACGGATATGACTGCTGTTTAGCTTCATAAATTTGCTTTTTACCAGCTCTGCCGGATAATCGTCTCCGGCAATCCGTATCATCTTGCGGCGGGTACAGACGGTTTCCAGCATAAGGGAAACAATCTCGTCCAGCATACCTTTGTCAACGGACTTGTCCTGTATCAGATAGGGGTATTCGATATTGTCTTTAATGACTTCCTCATAAGCCCTTACTGCGTCCATGTTGGTATATCCGTTTCCTTTCCGTTCCGGCGGTGCAGCCGCTTCTTTCTGGAAAGGAATGGAATAGGTACTTGATACATCTGTATTTAATAAATCTTTGGTTGATCTATCTTTATTTAATTGCGTTGGATTTTCCGATACCGGGATTTCCGTTGTCGGGTTATCCGATATTGGATTTTCCGATACCGGGATTTTGGGCTTCGGCGGCTGGGGAAATTCATATATTGTGTATTCAATAGCAGTCATTTTCCCTTTTTCATCTCGTCCCTGTCTGCGGGTAATGTACCCGGCTTTTTCCAGCTCCCATACAGCGGTGCGGATAGCGTCAACATTTTCCCGGCAGATACAGGACAGCCCTTTTAAGGTGTAGTCCCAATTTTCGGGAAGTGAGAGCATAAGAGAAAGAAGTCCCTTTGCCTTTAGGGTTAAATCTGGGTTGCGTAGGTGGTGGTTCGACATAACGGTGTAGCTACTTGTCTTTTCCACTCGGAATACAGGCATGGTGTATCAGCTCCTTTCTGGTTTTGGGGTAAAAAAATAGACGCTCATTGCTGAACGTCTACTTGGATTGAAATTATAAAATTGTGGCTTTGTCAATGTTATTTAAAATTTCTGATTGTAGTAAAGATAACGTTTCAAATATCTTTGTATATTCTGCTTGATAATCTTTGGTTTTAATAGCTTGGTTTAGTATGTTAGCAAATTTGCCGATATTCTCATATTCAAAGTCAAGAACATCTAAACCTAATTGTTGTTCGGGGGCTAAACCAAATTCCTCTCTTTGTTTGCACCCCTCTTTTATTTGATACCATACATCAAAATAAAAATCATCAGAGGAATAGGACATATCGGTTGAAAAGGTGTTTGAAAGGTCGTAATCGCCTCTGATAAAGTCAACATTTACTACTTGTCCATGCCAAACGATACCGTTGTGTGTTAATAGAGCAGTTTTTATTTCCTGCGGCAAAGTCTTTTTGATAGTTATTGCACAATCGGTACAGTTGTTGTTGATATAGACTGAAAAATTGTGAAGCATAGAATAGTAATGTTTGCGGAAATCTTTTATGAGAGATTGAACATCATTATCTACTGCATTTTCAAAATCCTGTATGTTCTTTTCTAATAAGCTCAATATGTTTCTGGTTCTTTCATAAAAGAAAACTCTTTTATCTGCTTGAAGATATTTTAATAATTCAGCAGTTTGTAGTTCGCAACTATTTTCTCCTTGAAAGCTAACGTAACAGTTTTCATCTTTTGTTAATGCTGCAATTTTCTTTTGCAAATTTGAGATTGCCATAGAGCAAGGTATCCAATATTCATCTCTTGCTTTAGTTTGTGCATTAACCTTTATCTCATTTTTTTTGCTAAGTACCGTAACATAGTATGTTATGAAAGCACCTAGAAGTGTGGATAGTAGCGGTAATATCTTGTCGATAAGTGTAAAAAACGGAATTTCGATTCTCACAAAGAGAGAGGCTTAAACGCAGTAAGATACGGGCTAACCGAAATAAATGGTTGAAAATGCCATTCACGTAAAATTCGGTTTCCTCAATAAGTGGTTGAAAGGAGGCAACGTATGATTCTTAATCGGGCCATCAGGATGCGGATCTATCCAGACGATGAGCAGCGCCATAAGATAGATGTGACACTCAGTCATTGCCGATACATCTACAACAAGATGCTTGAACGAAATACGGTGATCTACAATCGTCGCAAGGAACATCTTAATTACTATGCCATGCAGAATCTCCTTCCAGAAATGAAGAACTATCTTCCATGGCTTAAGGAAGCAGACTCAAAGGCATTACAGTATGCTTGCCGTCAGCTGAATGCAGCGTTTGATCGATTTTTTCATAAACAGGGTAGTTATCCAAGGTTTCACAGCAAGCGTGGAAAACAATCTTATACGACTACGCATGCAAGCGTCATATGTGTTGAACCGCATAGAGTAAAGCTTCCATGTCTCGGATGGGTCCGGACACCGGAAACGAGAATCCCGGATGGCAGTATCTGTTACGTCACGGTCAGTCTGGAAGCAGACAATCGATATTATGTAAGCATCACGTATAAGAAAGAAGTGCCGGATATCACTCCTGTTGTACTGAAGCCGGAAAACGTCCTTGGACTTGATTATAAGTCCGATGGACTGTATACGGATTCAAATGGGCATACGGAGGATATACCACATTTCTATCGGGAGGCGCAGCGCAAGCGAACAAAGCTGCAACGCAGGCTCTCGAAGAAGCAGGGTTCCCGTAAGGGTGAACGAAAGTCTAAGAACTTTATGAAACAGCTCCGCCTGGTAAACCGCCAGGAAAGCCACATTGCGAATCAGCGAAAGGACTGTATGCATAAGCTTAGTACCGAGATAGCCAATCGGTATGATGCTGTATGTGTGGAAGACCTCGATATGCGAGCAATGTCCAATAAGGGCTTTGGCAAAGGCCATTGGAAAGGGAAAGAAGCTTGTACAGGATATTTCTGCAGTCTACAATGGAGAAGTAACGCTTCCGGAAACAGAAGGCTATATCTGGAAGTGCGAATATGCGGAGAAGATCCCGGAGTCACAGCAGACCGTTTACACAATGGCGGTAGATGTAAGCTACGAGCAGGCAAACGCAGTCGCCACAAAAACAAGCTTCTTAGATAAGCTTGCAGCGATGGCACTTGGCGTTATCACTGCTGTGTATACTGCACTCGCTACATCCTTTAAAGAGCATCCGGTCGCAACAAGTATTCCGTTTGTCGTATTTGCAGGACTCATCGCCTTCCTTATCACAAGAAAGGTACGGAATCGCTGCATGTACGATAAAATGATAAAGTGCCCATATAAGAAGCACGGAACAGAAAATTGTAAAACCTGTCAATACTTTTATAAGAGAGGTGTAGCATCGGAAGATAAGAAGGGCTTCGAGAAATTTAAAGAAGAGAAATAACGAAAAATGCCGGGTAAGATAATAATTCTTATCCGGTGTTTTTATATATGTTTTTTCCGTCCTCTTTCTTTTTTACTAAAAATGTGAGACAATAAAAGAAAACAGAAGTTCTAAATAAAGGCGGGAGGCATTTATGAAAAAAAGATTAAAACTTCCGGTGGGAATCGAAAACTTTGAAGAGATTCGAAGAAACCAGTATTACTATATCGATAAAACGAAACTGATTGAACAGCTGTTTGACAGTCTAGGCAAGGTGAGTCTGTTCACGCGTCCGCGTCGCTTTGGTAAGACCCTGAATATGAGTATGCTGAAGAGCTTTTTTGAAATCGGAACGGATACATCGCTGTTTGATGGGCTCTATATTTCTGAGAATAAGGAACTGTGCGAACAGCATCAGGGACAGTATCCGGTTATCTTTCTTTCTTTAAAGGACGTGGAGGGCTTAAGCTTTTCGGAAGCAAAACGTAGATGTATTCAACTGATCAAACGGGAAGCTGAAAGATTTTATGGTTTGAAAAACAGCGAGCGACTTCTGGATATAGATAAAAAGAATTATTGCCGACTTTTAGATATGACAGTCCAGGAAGAAGATTCCGACATTGTATCTTCGTCTATGAAAATGCTATCGGCTCTTTTATATAAGCATTATGGTAAAAAAACAGTCATTCTCATCGATGAGTACGATGTCCCGCTTGATAAAGCATTTCAGCATGGATATTACAAAGAAATGGTTCACTTTATTCGCGGACTGTTAGGTGAAGCATTAAAAACGAATGACTCGCTTGCGTTCGCGGTATTGACCGGCTGTCTTCGCGTTTCGAAGGAAAGTATTTTTACTGGTCTCAACAACTTTAAAATTCTATCGATCACAGATACACGCTTCGATGAACAATTTGGATTTACAGATACGGAGGTACGGACGTTACTTTCTGATTATCAGATGGAAGATCGTTTTGCAGAAGTGAAGGAGTGGTACGATGGATACAGATTCGGAAATGCAGATGTATACTGTCCATGGGATGTAATAAATTTTGTGGACCGCGCGAAGGATGACAAAGAGGCAAAGCCGGAAGCGTACTGGATCAACACGAGCGGAAATGACCTCGTAAAGCGTTTTATCGATAAAGCAAATAAAACGACGAAGAATGAAATTGAGCGTCTGGTCAACGGGGAGGCCATCGAAAAGGAGCTTCGCCTGGATCTCACGTATGAAGAGGTCGATCAGAGCATCGAAAATCTCTGGAGCGTTCTTTTTACAACCGGGTATTTGACGCAGAGTGGAAGAAATGAAGACGGAGCTTATCGGTTGATTATTCCAAACCGGGAAGTACGAGAAGTCTTTCGTCTTCAAATTAACGAGTGGTTTAAAAAATCGATCTTCAGTAACACGGAGCGCCTCACCACATTCTGGAAGGCGTTTGAGGAAGGTGATACCGAAGGCGTCGAGCAGTATTTAAACCGCGTACTCAGTAATTCCATTAGCGTATTTGATACAAAGGCAAGAAAAGAAGAAAAAGAAAGCTCTTATCACAATCTTCTCGTCGGGATCCTTACCGGAAACGCAGACTGGCTTGTAAAGTCAAACGTCGAAGCTGGAGAAGGATTTGCGGATATCATCGTAGAAACGGATGATCCGGATGCGGGGATCGTCGTCGAGCTAAAATATACGAAAAACTTTGACGATATGAAGATGACTTGTCAAAAGGCTATCGATCAGATCAGGGATCGCCGTTATCAGGAATATCTTCTGAATGATGATCGGAAGGATATCCGGCTGTATGGTATTACATTCTGTAAGAAACGGTGCTGTGCAATCAGTGAAAAGCTGTGAGGTATTGAGACGAAAGGAGGCGCAGAAATGAAAAAAATGAATATTCCTGTTGGGGTTTCAGACTTTGAAGAAATTCGTAAAAACGGGTATTACTACATCGATAAATCGGGACTGATCGGAGAACTGCTCAGTAGAACCGGAACGAAAGTGACACTGATTACCCGTCCTCGGCGCTTTGGAAAAACGCTCGGCATGAGTATGCTGGAAAGCTTCTTCGATATCCGAAAGGACAGCAAAGCGTTATTTGAAGGGCTGGAGATTGCAGATAATCAGGCGCTGTGCGATGAGTGGATGAATCAGTATCCGACGATTTTTGTTTCGTTCCGACAGGTAGATGGCCTCGACTTCACCGGAGCATACGATATGCTCACATGGGTTATCTCAGAACTATATAAAGAGCATCGCTATCTGCTGGACAGCGACAGAATCGACACCAGTGATAAGGAGATCGCGAAACAGCTGGAATGGGGGCAGGCTTCCATGAAGAACATGAAAGGAAGTTTGATGTTGCTTACCAGAATGATGCAGCAACATTATGGAAAGCCTGTCATTCTTCTTATAGATGAGTACGATGTTCCCGTCGCGAAAGCGAACAACAACGGTTACTATAATGAAATGCTTGATGTTATGAAGGGATTGATGCAGGCCCTGAAAGACAATCCGGCACTTCGTTTTGCGGTCGTGACAGGCTGTTTAAAGATCGCGAAAGAGAGCATCTTTACGGGAACAAATAATTTCGTATCGGATACGATTACAAATTCTCGTCTCAACGAGTATTTCGGCTTCGTACAGAGCGAGGTTAATGAGCTGCTGAAAGCTGCTGATATGACAGAACAGGCAGAGAACATGAAGAAATGGTACGATGGCTACCATTTCGGGGATTTCGATGTCTACTGTCCGTGGGATGTCATGAATTATATGCTGGAGCTTCAGCGCAATCCGAAGGCAAAGCCGATCAGCTACTGGAAAAACACAAGTGACAATGCCATCATCCGTTCCTTTATCGATTATGCGGGCAGTACGATCACAAAGAAGCTTGAGACACTGATGGCGGGCGGCTGCATCGTCCAACGTGTGGATGAAAACCTGACCTATGATTATCTCCATTCATCAGAAGATAACCTCTGGAGTACACTATATCTGACGGGATATTTAACACGGGCGCGGGAAGAGGATTATAAAGGTGAAGTTCCAGACGGTATGGTAGCTCTCATGATTCCGAATGCAGAAATTAACGAGATTTTCGAAACAACAGTCATCAAATGGTTTGATGACAGCGCGAAGAAGTGGAATCGAAATGCGCTGTTTGATGCCGTCTTTAGTGGTGACAGTGAAGGCATAAATAGGGAAATGAATGCCCTGCTCCGACGCACCATCAGCTACCATGACTATCGGGAGGATTTCTACCACGCATTTCTCGCGGGCATTTTTACAGGCGCTGGATATATGGTGGACTCCAATAAGGAGCATGGAGAAGGGCGAAGCGATGTGGTCGTTTATGATCCCATCAATGCGTGCGTTGCGATTTTCGAAGCGAAATATACGAAGACCCTGGGAAACCTGGAGAAGGACTGCGATACGGCTTTGCAGCAGATCGACAATCGGATGTATGCGAAGGAATATGAGGATGATTACGATAAGATTCTCTGCTACGGTATCTCGTTTTTCAAGAAACGCTGCATGGTAAAGGGAAAAGGTTGATTTTCACAAAAATACGTATCTGAAAAACAGATTACCCTTTAAACCATTATCCGCTTGTGAGATAATAAGATCATAAGAAAAACAAAATATTCAAAAAAGGAGAGAGGAATATGAAGATAAAAAAGAAGCTAATCGCATCTGCAATGATTGTAGCCATGATGATGGGCACAGCAACGACTGCACTTGCCGGTCAGTGGCAGCAGAATTCAAAAGGCTGGTGGTGGCAGGAGGATAATGGCGCTTACCCGAAGTCACAGTGGCAGTGGATCGATAGCAATAAAGATGGCATTGCAGAATGCTATTACTTTGATGGCAGCGGCTATATGCTTTCAAATGCCACAACTCCGGATGGATACGTAGTAAACGGTGATGGGGCATGGACGGAAGGAGGAGCCGTAAAGACGAAGAACGTAAGCACAGAACCCGTGCTGTCGAATACATCAAACGGAACGGCCACAAATTCACAGGCTCCGGCAACCGATATCTATAGCGGAACCTATGCATACAATATTGGCACTTACTCGTTTTCAATGAAGATCGTGTATGATCCGGCAACCAAGACGCTGACAGATACCGAATGGCTTCCTGGATTTGGCGGAGTCACGGATACGTACCATTATGCAGGTGTAAATGAGATGGGCTACACCGTGTTTAAATGCACAAGTTCGAATAGAACCGCCATCAGTAGTGATTCATATATTTATTTCTCAGCACCTGGTATAATGGTCGCAGAGACTGAGAATGGCTATGAGAACGTAAAGAAGCAGTAAAAAGGAGAAATCGATGAAGTTACGAAAGAAGTTAATCGCGTTATCTGCGCTTACATTATCACTCATCATGGTTGTTCCGGTGTTTGCGGATAACCCGATCGGATGGCAGAAGAATGAAACAGGATGGTGGTACGGAACAAATGCCACAGGAACAACCTGGTATCACGATGGCTGGCAGTGGATTGATGGAAACAAGGATGCAATTCAGAGTGCTACTATTTCGCTCCGAACGGATACATCGTAACAAATGGGAAGACCCCGGATGGATATTATGTAAATAAGCGGGGCGTACTCGAAATTGACGGACGTGAGGTAACGCACTGTGAAGAATGCATGTACATTGCAAGCAGCATCAATGTTCCGGATAAAAATCATGTGGATTTAAGTAAATATAACGATTGGGAAATCGGCATCGGTCATTGTTGGTCAATGACAGCATATCCGTTTGGAAAACTCGTATATAACCATGTTACTGGAATGGATAGAGAACAGGGTGGCATCGACTCCAACATTGTAAGCCATAATGATTTCGGCGTTTGCGCGGTAGGGAACGCAGAAAATTCGTATAAGCACACGAAAAAATAAATAGATTTTAAAGCAGCGGGAGGAATCCTGCTGCTTTTTTTGTGCTGATAGAAAAACACCAGATTTTCACGAGACAAAGGAAGATACGCATGAATTTCGCCAAAAACACGATTTACACAACATATGCATGGTACTCTTTTACCCTCAAACCAGATGTCAAATATCTACAAAATAGAAGTGTAATCCCCCATAACCGTAAAGGTGCGACAGCCTTTGCGGTTTTTCTTTTGTCGCTTTTTGTCAGCGGGCAGGACAAGCCTGCTTCTGGCGTTAGGTGTCGTTCCCCACCTGTCAGTCTGAATTTTCACTCAAAAAATTCAGATTGGAGGTAAAGGACGTGGCGTACAATCACGGACGGGAAGAAAGGAAATGGCGGCTCTGGAAAGAAGCCGAGGAAAAGATTTTAAGGAAGTATGGTGTTGATGAAAGCACGATTGAAGAAATCCGCATTTACGACAGGGCGGAGTTTAATTCCAACAGGCGGTTTTACCGCTACATGAATGATGTTGCGGAGTATCTGGAAGAAATGGCGGATACCGAGCCGCAGGCGGAGGTACATTCCGTTGAAGATTTGTTAAACGAAATCGACAGCGAAGCACTGTATCGGGCATTGCTCAAGGATTTCGCTTTTATTTTTGGTAGTCTGCATTTTTAAGTCTCTAAAATGTCGATAAAAAACCTGAAAAACCCAAAAACAGTATAGAATAATTGGAATAATTGTGCTATATATAGAAAATAAAATTTGAATAGATACAAGATATAGATGCGAATATAGAGTTTGAATAATTTTTAAAAGCTCGCAAAGCCTAGTAAAATGGGCATTTGCGAGCTTGTT
>ERZ836760.1744-NODE-1744-length-21167-cov-6.516010_pt1 | contig 21167 bp, 10 predicted proteins | sample MGYA00519941_ERZ836760 | MGnify/ENA primary metagenome ERZ836760 (study PRJEB31850, sample SAMEA3708807) | human gut metagenome | biome: human gut; feature: human-associated habitat; material: faeces | place: China | collected 2014 ... | reverse complement strand
ATCTAAATTTTTCAAGTTCTTCTCCTCTTTCTTTGGCTTACATTTATTAGATATTTTTCTTTATAAAAAAGTTTGTTTTTTCATATTTTTTATTTATTATAATTCAATATTATAAATATTCATATAATTATCAACTATTTTCAGCGACTAATTTGTAAAAACTATTATATAGTAACACAAATTTTCTGAAATGTTTACATAAATATTGAATTGTTTTACTTTTTATGGTACAATATTGAGTAATTACTTAAATTTATAATTGGAGGAAATATAAATGAAAGATTTAAAATTTTTAAATAAGTTTTATTTAGACAAAGAAAAAGATATAATAATAAATTTGTACAAATCAAGTGAAGATGAAATAACATATATTTTAGAAACTCCAAATCATAATACCGGAAATTTAATTACTAATTTAGCAAAAATTTGTAACGTAGAAACTATTAAAAACGAAAATGATATGAAAATAATAACAGGAACTATCCCTGCAAGTATAAATGGTGATAATGAAATAGTTTACATTTTTAGACTTGGTGGTTTTAAAATTGCTAACATTTATGAAAATGGAAAAATAGAAATAAAAGCTAAAATTCCAGCAATCACAAAAACTCTTATGTCTCAAACTAAAGAATATAATTTGCCTATAGAAAAAACCATTATTAAATCATATATCTTGAAAAAATCAAAATTTAGAACAGATTTACATACACATATGAATGCAAATCTATCTCCAGATTGCTTAATTGCTTTAGGCATAAGTAATCAAATTAGATATCCTTTATACTATATTAAAAAACTAAATTTAATAATGTCTAAAAAACAAGAAGTTGAAATCGCAAAACAAAGAGAGTTTGTTAAAGAACAATTTAAAGATTCTGAGTTAAAAGGCAAATATTTAACAAGAAAAATTGATGATAATACTTTTATTAATTTTGCCGATTTTATATTAAATAACTTAGAAAATGCTAATTACAATATTTCAAAAATAAGAACAAGTTTAGCTATTTTAAAAGATGGTCAAGCTGTATTTACTAATTTAGAAAAATTATACATATACAGATATGTTTTTGCAAGAGGTGTTGAAAGTGACACTAAAATATTATTAAATGAAAATTATATAAATAAAATTCCTGAACAAGATATAAAAAATATGGTTATTCAAATGTTAAAAGATAAAGGGGAAAACAATAAATATGCAAAAAATAATTTCTTTCAAAACAAGTTATTATGGATTGCTAGAGAATATCAAAAACAAGGAATAAAATATGTAGAAATAGCAGATACCAATCTTACCAAAAAAGGAGAACCTGCAATAAAATTACTAGAAGATGTTCATGAGATAATGCCTAAAATTGAAGAAGAAACTGGTGTAAAAATTAGATTTTTATTTGCAATTAGACGAATTCCATTAACTATTATTAAAGATCAAAAAACAAGCTTAAATTACTTAAGAGAAAATTTAGATGTTATGAAAGCTGTTGCTAAAAGTCCATATGTTGTTGGTAGTGATTTTATTGGTGAAGAAATAAATGATATAAGTGAATTACAACCAGCTATTAATGAAATTGTGAGATATGTAGTTGAAGAAGATAATGGATTTACAATAAGAATACATGCTGGTGAAAATGATAGCTTAAGAGATAATGTAGAAAAATCAATTGATTGTATTAAGGCTTCTTTAAAACCTGGAGAAAAAATGCCAAAATTTAGATTAGGTCATGGTTTATACACAGCAGATTTAAAAACAGAAAAAGGTAAAAACTTAATCAAAAAAATGCAAGAAACTGGAGCTATTCTTGAGTTCCAATTAACATCAAACGTTAGATTAAATAATTTAAGTGATTTATCAAAACATCCTTTAAAAACATATTTAGAAAATAATATCAAATGTATCCAAGGTACTGATGGTTGTGGATTTTATGGTACAGATACAATTGATGAACAATTAGCATTACAAAATTTATTAAACTTAAATGATCAAGATTTCCTAAAAATGCGTGAAGTTGAAGATAAATTAATAAGTGATAGCGACAAATATTTTGAGGAAAAAAGCAAAAAATTTGAAGAATTTCTAAATGGAAGAACTTTAAGAGAAGCTATATTAGAAGAAGAATTGTTAAATGAAGAAAAAAGCAAAGATAATAATATGGATTTGAGAATTCGTAAAGGTGTTTTCGCAAAAGAAATTCTAAAAAGCAAAATAAAAGAATTGCCAACAGATAAGATTCCAATAATAATTGCTGGTGGTAGCTTTAATGGTCAAAATAGAGAAACTCTATTAACAGAAGAAGGTCAAAAAATGCTTGAAGAGTTAATTAAGAAAATTGATAATGAAAAAGCTTATTTTGTAATAGGTCATAAAATGGAAGGCTTTGAAAAAGCTCTTGTAGATATTTCAAAAAAATTAAATAAAAAATTTGAAATCGATGCTATTGTTCCAAAGATGATGTCTGAAGAAAATGGACAAAAACTTATAAATGAAAATATTGATAAAATTCGTATTTCAACAGAAAATGAAGATTCTGGAATATATAAAAGCTTTAATTATGAAATTTTTGAAAGAAGAAGTTCTGTGGTAGTTGCTTTTGATGGGAATTCTCCAGTTTCTAATCTTGTTCAAGAAGCTAAAAATGGTAAAGGAAAATCTAAAATATATGTTAATGCCCAAAACACTTCATTATATGAGAAAGCAAAATCTTTAACAGGTTATGTTGTTCCTTTTAATAGTGGTGACAATATAGTTGATAGAATTTTACAAGAAAATCCTGAAATAGCAGAATAAAAATAAAATATATTGTGTTTTATATATAATAAGAAATATCACAATTACTTATTGTATACAAAAAAGAGCTAAATCCCAAAATATATTCAATTTTAAAAATAAAATTTCTAAATTATTGAATACATAAAGGTAATAGCTCTTTTTTTAGTGATTTTTTATTTTATTTAAATTATGTTATTGTATCTTTTGATACAACTTTTTCTAATTATTAAAAAATACATTTAATACATTATTGTCACTCATTATATTTCCAATAGTAGATTCATCTACTGCTTTAACTACATTATTTTCTGGATTTATTTCTCCTACTAAATTTATAATTAGTAAAGCTATATAAGTTATTAAAAGACCTCTTAATATTCCATATATCGCTCCACCAAGTTTGTTACATTGCTTTAGTATAGGCAATTTAGCAACAAAGTTTGCTAATGCTGTTACAAACCTTAATGCTAATCTTAGTCCAATATAAAGTAATAAAATTACTAATCCTTGAACTATACTGATTGATAAGTTTCTTGCTGTTTCTGGTAACATTCCTTCTTTGATTGTGTTTATTAATTCTGCTTCATTTTTGTCTTTGGCTAGTTCTGTTGCTTTTTCTAATATTGTATTTTCTATTGTTTCATCAATACTAGTAGTATTAATTATAAAATTAGAAACTGGTTTGTAAATAAATATAATTACAACTATTGAAATTATTGTTGCACATAATTGTATAGATAAAGTTATTAATCCCTTCCTATATGCTAAAAGTGCTGATAAAACTACAACTGCAACAATTACTATATCTACTATAAAATCCATTTCAAAATTCATCCCTCTCTATTTCTATTATATTTTTAGTTATTAAAATTTTACGAAATCATTTTTTAATTTTATGTTCTCTCTTAGAATACTTCTAAAAAGTTTAATTCTACTTTGTTATAAATTAACAATTTCAACCTTATCTCTATAAATTATTCCTGCTATATTATTTCCAACTGTTATATTGGTTATTTCTTGATTTGCAATATATCTTTTTACTAACCAACCGCCTGTATTTATAAATTCTATTTCAGTCCCCAAGTTTAATGCAATTATATCTCCTTCAGTATGAAACTCTTTAATTACTGTATTTACTGTATATTCTTTTGTCGATTTATTTTCTATGTTTACAATGTTTACAACAGAATCTGCTGAGAAAATTCCAGATGATTTCTCTTCAACCGTAACTACATTGTTGTTTAATTCAATAGATTCTAATGTAATTTTTTTGTCTTTATTTTCAAATAAAGTAGTTTCTGCATCATTTTCAATCATTGTGATTCCATCTGTATACATACAGATTAATTTATTTTTATTTTGATAATTCACATTAGTTACTAGTCTGTTTGCTTCACTTGTATAATTTTTTTCTTCTGAATTTGCTGGATCTGTTTTTGCTTTTTCTATTGAGATAATTCTAATATTTGATTGTATAACAGTTCCAGAAGGATTTACTTCTGCTATCGCTAAATGTTTGTTATCATTTGATATACTAACATCTACTGCCATAGTTGTTGATAAAAATCTTTTAAATAGTTCATTTCCTTTAGGATCAAAAACTTCAATTATACTTTTATAGCTCGTGTCTGAAATTATAACTGCAACATATCCACTTTCATTTACATGGATTTGTGATATATTTCCTTCTATGCTATTTTCCCATATAACTTGCTTATCTTCTATTAAATAAACTTTTTGTCCTTTTGTTTCAGCAATTGCTAAGAATCTATTTGCTGAATTAAAAATCGGATTATTTATTTGAAGATCAATTTCAGTTTCTTTATTACCATTATTTCCATATATATTTAGTTTATTTTTATTTAATATCCCTATATATTTATTAAAAGCATATATATTTGAAGTTTGACCTGCATCTAATTCTATTACTGATACATTATTCTGTGTTACTTGTTTTCTAAATATCTTTGTGTCAATCCATTCTCTTGCATCTTTGTTTGTAATATATAATGAAACTATAACTATTATTCCGATAACTAAAATTGAAATTAGTATTGAAATTAGTATTTTCTTTTTATTAATTTTGTTTTCAGTTGTTTCTTGCCAATAATCTTTCATATCTTGTTTCTCCTTATCTTTCGCTGGTTATATTCTACTATAATGTATTCAAAAAAGCAATATTTTTAAACTTTGCATTGAGTTTTTTTGTGTTATATAAATTATATAATCTTTTAAAATAACTTAATATATATTCTTGGTAAGTTTTCTGCCTTAAATAGATAATATAACTGTATACACTCTTTTTTTATTCTAACTTTTAAGTTTTACTTCTTGAAACAATTTTAACAATTTGAATTATTCCTAAATAGCCAAAGAAAGGGTATAAAATTTGTACTAAATTTGAAAATCCAATTTTTGATATAAACACAGAAGTTATGCACATAATTAACGCAATATGTTGATAACTTTTCTTTTTTTCGCATATATTTTGTATAAAACTATTTCCAACTGATATACTTGTTGTAAATATAGAACTTAGTATTATAAATCCATATATAGTCGCTAATATATTGGAAAGTTTTGAAACCAAATATACTGCTGGCATTTCCAACTTTTCTATGTTTACATCAATTTTTGATAATATTAAAAATAAAATCATTGATAATGTTGCAACTATTACCGTTATTAAAATAGATGCATATTTATTAATTATACTATTCTTTAAATAATCCTTTAATGTGATTAATACTGGAATTAATAATATACTATTATAACTACTATATAATATACTTTTTAGTATAAACATTAAGCTGTTATTATTGTTTATAGTGTATTGCTGAATTTTGGAAATATCAATTACTCCTAATATTTCTATTCCTATATATATAATAAAAAAAATTAAAAATGGAACTATAATTGTACTAACTTTTACAACCCCTTTTGTGCTAGTCATAAATATTACATAGCATAATATTGCTAATATAGCACTTCCTATTAAGCTATTTATTCCTAGTTGTTGTTCAAAATATGCCCCAAATCCTGAAATCATTATGAAAAATGTTACTAATAAGAATGTATTAATAATAATGTTTAGTATGCTAATTAAATTTTTCTTGTCTCTTCCAATTATGATTTCTAAGAATTCTCTATATGTACTAATGTCATTTTTTTGTATTATTTTAAAGGTTTTATATATTATATATCCTATTAGTGTACTTGAAATTATAATCCCAATAATTCCCTTCATTCCATATGCATAAAAGAAAACATAAATTTCTTGACCAGATGCAAATCCTGCACCAATTAATGCTCCTATTATTACAAAAACAATTTTCGAAATACTTTTTATCATTACTTTTTAATATACCTTTCTTTTTGATTTTATACTTTCTGTAAAACAAGAAAAACTCCATAAATATTTTATGAAGCTTTTCTTGTTTTATTCTATTTTTTTCTTCTTCTTACTTGCCATACAATTATTCCTGCTATAATTATAGATATTGGAACTACAAATATAATTGCTTTTACTATTATATCTTGTTGTTCAGTTGCTGTATATGTTACTGTTCCTGTACTTTTTCTTGCTGTTATATCTTCTTCCCTATCTGATAATTTTGCAATTGAATTTAATACTACATCTTTATTATTATATGCTAATTGTATTATTGGATATTGAGAATTTTGGCTTAATTGATAATCTGAAACAAAAAAGTTTTCACCATATATAATTAACTTAGACGTTTTTGCTCCTTCTCCTGTTTCTTCATTTCCTTCTGATATAATTTTCTCTAATTCAGCACCTAATAGTAATTGTCCTTTTTCCTCATTTTCTTGAGCTTCATTTGATTGGATACTAAAATCAGTTCTAAAATATGCACTTTCACTTGTTTTTAATATATCATTTTTTGTAACTTTTAATTCTGATAATTTTTCATCATTTACATTTATTTTAGTTGCATTTACAAAAATTATTCCATTTTCATATAAGTCTTCTGTAATTTCTGAATATTGAGCTTCTGGTATTATAAAATCAGGAGCGCCTGATAACATTTTTGAGTTATCTGTTTCTCTAATTACACCAACCGAAAATGGTTCTATACCATATAACGCTAAGACTTTATTTACATTTGGCAAATCTTTAGATGTTGATAAGGCTGCATTTAACCATAGAATGTTTCCACCTTTATTTATATAATCTATAATTGAATTTGTTGCCACATCATCAAAATCTTTTTCAGGTGTTGTAATTACTAAAGTATCACAATCATCAGGAATTTTTCCTGTTGATAATACATTTAAAGTTGTTGTTTCTGTAATTTCATTTTGTAAATACATTTGTAGATATTTCATATTTTGATTTAATGAAAATTGTCCATATCCTTCTAAGAAATATACTTTTGGTATTTCATCAGCTGTTACTGTCATTATTGCACTTGTTAGTTTTTCTTCTGCAATGCTTATTCTTTCTCCTGTGCTTGAATCATATGTTACTAAGTCATTTGCTGATAAAACTTTTGATTTTTCTCCACAAGCTACTATTATTCCACTTGTATCTGTTGTAATTCCATATTTTTCTACTAAATCAGGTCTATCTGTTGCATTTACACTTTCTACAATAATTTTTTCATTTGCTTTATTATATTGCTTAGCCAAATCTAAATCTACTGCTTCTTCTGAATATCCAATAAAATATATATGAATCTCTTTATCTATATTCTTAACTTTATCTTTACTCTCATCTGACAATGTGTATAATTTTTCTTGGCTGAAATCTATTGGTGTCAAATTTAATTTTTGCATTCCTATATTTATTCCTAAAAATATCGCAACTATTAATAAAACTAAAATTAATGTTTTTGTTCCATTAATTAACCATTTTTTCTTGATTATTTCAATAAATTTGTTTGGCTTTTTTTCTTTTTTTGCTTTATTATCTGTTATTTTGCTTTTATCTTTTTGTACTTTATTTTCTAATATTTTATTTTTCTCTTTTTTTATATTATTTTTAGGTTCTTTTCCTTTTAATTTAGCTTCTTTGCTTTTTTTATTCTCTTTCAAAATTATTCCTCCTTTTACCTTACACTTTTTCTTCTTTGCATTACTATTATTGTTAATACTAAACACATAACTGTAAATGCTATAAATGTTACCATATCTGCAATGTCTATTTGTCCTGAAGGAAATTTAGTAAATAAATTTATTAATGAAAAATTTGTAAATGCACTACTAAAGTTTGGTAAAAACCATGTTAATATAAAGAATCCTATTGTTATAACTCCTGCAACTATTTGATTTTCTGTTATACTTGATGCTAATATTCCAAAAGATATATAACTCATTGCTAGTAGTAAAAATCCAAATAAAGTTACTAATGCTGTTGTTATATGTGGTGTTCCAAAGAAACTTAATATTCCAAAATATAAAAATGTACAAAGTTCAGTTATTAAAACAATTAGTGTTGCTGATATAAATTTTCCTAACACAACTTTTGTAATGCTAAGAGGTGATGTTAATAATAATTGTTCTGTTCCTGATTTTCTTTCTTCTGCGATTGTCCTCATTGTTAATATTGGTGTAATAAATGTTAAAATTGTTGCTCCTGAATAAAATATGTATTCAAAATTTGTACTCTTATAGTAAAATACATCTGTATAGAAAAATATACTAAACATTAATAAAAATAATCCTATAAAAACATATCCTACTGGTGAAAAGAAGTATGATTTAAATTCTTTTTTTATAACTGCCCACATTATTTATTTCCTCCTTCTATTAATTTCATAAATGCATCTTCTAATGTAGTATCTGCTTTTTTCATTTCAAAAATTGTAATATTTTCTTTAGCAAATTCTGAGAAGATTGTTTTTCTAATATCGATATCTTTTTCAGCTTCTATTAGATATTGTTTTGTTCCATCTTTATTTTCTTCGACTAACTCAATCTTTTTTACACCATTTATTTTATCTTTTATTTGTTCTACTTTATTTTCAGTATCTTCAACCATTACATAAATACAGTTATTGTTATTAACTTTGTTTTCTAGATTTTCTGGTGTATCTACTGCAACTATTTTCCCTTTATTTATTATTATAACTTTGTTACAAATTTGACTTACTTCTGATAAAATATGTGAACTTAAAATAATTGTATGTGTTTTTCCTAATTCTTTTATTAAATTTCTTATTTCCGTTATTTGTTTAGGGTCTAGACCAACAGTTGGTTCATCTAATATTAATATTTTAGGCTCTCCTACTAAAGCACCTGCCATACTAACTCTTTGTTTATATCCTCTTGAAAGATTTTTTATAAGTTTTTTCTCAACATCTTTCAATCCTGTTTGTTCTATTATTTTTTCAACTTTTTCTTTTCTTGTTTTTCTATCAACTTGCTTTATTTCTGCCATATATGTTACAAATTCTTTTACTGTTAAATCAGTATAAAGTGGTACTCCTTCTGGCATATATCCTATTTCTTTTTTTGCTTTTTTTGGTTTTTTTAATGTATCAAAACCATCAATTATTACTTCTCCTTCTGTTTGCTCAAGAAATCCTGTTAAAATATTCATTGTTGTACTTTTTCCTGCACCATTAGGTCCAAGTAATCCTACTATTTCGCCGTCTTCAATAGTAAAACTAATATTTTCTACGGCTACGGCTTTTCCATACCTTTTTGTAATATTTTTTACCTCTATCACAAAAAATTCCTCCTTTAAATTTTTAATATTATGCTCATATTATCATTTTATAGATTTAATGTAAAGATTTTCACAAAAAATTCACATAAGCTTTACGGGCGTATTGGTTTAATGTTTTTTGTAAATTTATCATATTAATTTTTATTATTCATATTTATTATATATAATTTATTTTTTATTTTGAGGTTGTGAATTTATGGAATTTATATATACTTTTGGTTTGGCTTTTATTTTGATTTTTTTATCTGAGCTAGGTGATAAAACTCAGTTGTTGGTTTTGTCTTTTTCTTCTAAAAGTAAAACGAAAAACATTTTACTTGGAGTTGCTTTAGGTACTTTTTTTAGTCATGGTCTTGCTATTCTTTTCGGTAGTAGAGTTTCTGAGTTGGCTAATCCTAAGGTTTCTTATTTTTTAAGTATTTTTACTTATATTTCGTTTATTTTATTTGGAGTTTTGGGATTTGTTTTTAAGAAAAAAGATAATGATTCAGATGATAGTGATTTGGATGATAGTAATTTTAATTTATTAAAAAAAGTTTCTAAATTTAAAATAAATTATGTTTTCATAATTGCTATTAGTATTTTTATAGGAGAACTTGGTGATAAGACTTTTCTTTCTTCTTTAGGACTTGGTTTACAGCATCCTGATTTTAAGTTTTCTTTGATTCTTGGTTGTATTTTTGGAATGGTTGCTAGTAATGCTTTTTCTATTGTTTTTGGGAAACTTCTAATGTGTAAGTTGAAAACTGAAACTATTGAGTTTTTTTCTAATTTGGCTTTTATTGTTTTTGGGATTTTGGGATTGATTTTCTTGATGTAATAAAAACTAACAAAAAATTTGTATAAAAATATAACATTATAAATATAAAAAAATAATTAGCAAATTTTTTCTTTGCTAATTATTTTTTATATCCAAACTTCTCCATTCTTTCTTCTTCTCTAGTAGATAATTCTTTTAGCCATTCAGCTAATCCATTACTATCATTATTTCTTAAAAATTCAAAATACTTTACCCTATCCTCTTTTGCTATAACAACAGGTGGCAAGTTATTTTTTAATAATTCATAATTTATAAGTAATCTACCTGTTCTTCCATTTCCATCTTCAAAAGGATGTATTCTTTCAAACTCAATATGATATCTAGCAATTTTATTAAATATATCTTGTTCGTCATGATTGTAATTATATATATAATACATCATTAAATTTGGAACTTTTTCAGGCTCTGGCGGGATATGTTCACTACCTTGAATGAATACCTGTACTGCTCTATAACCTTCAGTGTCCTTAATATCTCTATTTATTGTTTCATTTAATTTCTTAATAAATCTTTCATCAAATTCTTCATTACTTTGTAAATTTCTAAAAACTAATTCTAATGCTTTTTTATGATTTATAGCTTCATATATTTCTCTTGGCTCTTTTCCTTCAATTTTAAAGCTATTGTCATTATATAAAATAGCATAAGTTTCAGCATAGGTAAGTGTACTTCCTTCAATGGCATTTGAATGATATGTACTTCTTGTTATTAAATCTTTTATATATTGTTCGTTATTCAAAATAAACTTTAAAATATTCATATTAATTACCTCTATTTTATTAAAAAAGACTTGGAAAATGTCCAAGTCTTTTCTTTATTGTCCCTATTTAAGGTTGGACTTCCTACATTTTTTTGGTCGAGGTGACAGGGATCGAACCTGCGACCTCATGGTCCCAAACCACGCGCGCTACCAACTGCGCTACACCTCGATTTTTCCTAATGCTTATATAATATAACACATTTTTTTAACATTTGCAAGATTTTTTGAAAATTTTTTTAAATTTTATTGAAATTTTTTTATTTATACCTTATAATGTAATAGTAGATTTTATATCAATATGCAGCAGTAGCTTAGCTGGATAGAGCACTCGGCTACGAACCGAGAGGTCGGGGATTCGAATTCCTCCTGCTGCACCAAAACCTTCAAATGCGTTTGAAGGTTTTTTATTTTCCTTTTTATTATATATAAACCCTATTAAACTTTTTAGTTTGCAACACAAAACGAAAAAATTTAACTTCAAAATTTATTTTCACAATAAAATCAGAGTTTTTAAATATACAAAAAAAAGAAGATAGACTTCTCTATCTTCTTTTTAATATTATTTTCTTAATCCACCAAAATCAATTATCTTTGGGAATTTTGTAGGATCTGGACTATATGGGAATGGGCTTTCTGAATAGTTTCTTTCTTCTATATTGTCTAAGTCCCATATGCTTTCATCTAAGTGTAATATATTTTTATAGAATTCTTTGCTTAATAATTGTTCTTTTGTTACTTCTTTTATATTTGTTCCATTCCTATTTGAAATTCCTTGTTCATCTGCATTTTCATAGCAATTTGTAATAAATTCTATGTTTGCTGCATTTGGTATCATGGCAAATTTATTAAGTAAAATATCATATAGTGTTTTTCCTATAGATATAGAATTTTTGATTTCTGTTTTTCCTTCTATTTTTCCTATAAATAATCCACTATTTGGGGCAGTTTCTTCTTTATATCCTCTACCTATAATATTAGCTACTACATTTTCAATTTTAATTCCACCATGGCTTAATCCTATAACTGCTCCACTTTCACTTCCTGCTGTGTGCATTTCGCCTTGAACATAACAGTTTTTAATGCTTCCTCCTGTTTTTTCGCTAATAAATGTTGAAGATTTGTTTCCACAGTTAGCAATTTTTGATTCTGTCATTATAAATGCTTCTGTTACATTTATTTTTTCAAATACTGAATCTTTATCATTTACTGTTATTACTGCAATATTATTGTTTCCTGTCATAATGATTTTATTAAATCTCATATTATAGAATTTTGCTTCTGTTGATTTTTTTGTAAATGCTGCTACATTGTTTTGAGTTTTATCGCTGTTCCAAGTGTCTATATATTGCGTATATGGTGGTTTATTCCATACTATTCCATGTTGGAAGTTTTCTATATTTAAGTTTTGTGCTGTTCCACTAAATTGTTCAAATATACTAGCATTACTTAGATTCTTTATTGTGTGTCCATTTCCGTCAATTACTCCGAAGAAGGTTCCTGCTATTACTGAACTTCCTAAGTTATAGCTCTTTCCTGAGAAATCTAAGTCTTTTGTTAATGTATATCTTCCATCTGGTTTTGTTGATAGTTTTTCTATAAATTCATCTACTGAGTTTATATTTTCTCTTAATATAATAGGTATGTTTTTGTTAGGATCTAGATTTTTTAATCTTGGAACTTCTTCCTTTACTATTCCTGTAAAGTCCCATACCTTTTCATTCCATCCTAAAGTATTTTTATAGAAGTTCTGATTTGTAATTTCTGATTTTGTTGCAACTTTTATTTTTCCGTCAAAGTTAATGTCTTTTCTCTCTAATGTAGAAGTTCCTGTGTTGTCTTCATATTCATAATTTCCTTTATAATTACTTAGTTGCTCTTTTTCTGTTGCTCCATCAAATTTATATTGCTTGTATTGGTTTCCAAGTGAAATATTGTTTTGAACTGTTGAGTTGTTTGTTGATTTTCCTATAAATCCTGCTACTGCATTTGTTCCATTTACAGTTGCATTACTGAAACTTTTTGTAACAGAGGAATTTGTTAATAATCCTATTAGCCCTCCAACATTAGTATTCCCTTGTACATTTCCTATTGAATAAGAGTTTAAAATGATAGATCTATTATGAACTTCTCCTATTAGTCCTCCTATTGCATTTCCTTTTGATTTTACTTTTCCATTTGCTGAGCTTTTTTGTATTTGGCTTTGTCCTAGATATCCTGCAATCATACCAACTCTGGTATTTCCTGATATCGTGGCATCTGTTATATGGGTATTTGTTATAAAAGAGTTTGTCATACTTCCAATTAGTCCACCAATTTGTTTGTTGGTTGATATAACTTCTATTTTATTTCCTATTACATTTTCTATTTCACTATATTCTGCTTTTCTTGCTAATGCTCCTACATCTGCTACTGTACTAGAAATTTTACTATTTTCTAATTTTAAGTTTGAAATATGTGCAAGTTTTAATGTGTCGAAAATTGGTAATGTGTTTCCTGTTATTTTATGACTTTGTCCATCTATTTTTCCTATAAAGTTTCCATCTATTATTGCATTTTCTCCAGTTAGTGAAGATACATCTATATCATTATCTAATACATAATATCCTGATGGATTCTCTTTTAGTTTTTGTTTGAATTCTTTTGCTGATTTTATATGCACTTTATTCGTTTCATTTTCACCATTTAGTACTTCTTGTCTAAAATCATCTGTTATTCGTTTTACATAGTGATAGTTTCTTCTTCTAACATTTGTACTATTTGTTACATTTCTATCTCCATTTTGTGCATCTATTTTTAGGGCATTTATATATGTTTCCTTTAATTCATCAGCATTTACATATGTTACTTTATTCCAGCTGTCTTCCATTAATTTGTAACGCTCTTGTTTGAATTTTTCCCATGTCATTGTACTATCATTTGTAATCTTCTTAATAGCCTCTAAATCATTTTTGCTTTTTCCACTATAATAAGTAACATAACCATCATCATATCCACCTATTCCAAGCATTTGCCAAGCTGTATATTTAAATCCGTAGGTATGTGTTCTTCCGTTTTCATTATATGGTTGATACCATCTTCTGATATACATACCTTCTGAACCATAAGCTCCTTCTCCTGTTTGTGTTGTGTTTCCTGTTATTCCTGGCTTTATAGTAATTTGATTATCCCATAAATCATTTACTGTTTTTAAGTTCATTTTTTCAAATTCTTCTTTTGAAATTGTTTTCCATCCTACTGTTGAATAATCTTTTGGTGCATTTGGATAGTAAATTTGTACTGCTACTTTTGATTGTTCTTCTGGTGTTAATTCTAAAAATGCTTTTGCTTCTACATAGTCTAAAAAGTCAATTGTTTCGAACATTCTTTTATAGTAGCTTTCAATTTTTTCTTTAGAGTTGATTCTTTCTGGTGTTAAATTTGTTGTAACCATTTGGTTATCATTGTAATTATAACTTAAATTAAAGTTTATGTCTCCATCTCCTGCTCCTTGAGATGTATTTCCATCTGTATAATCCTCTGATCCACTTATTCCATCAGATGAGGCTCCTCCGCCTATTGGTCTAAATCCATTATTTTTAAAGAATAATCTAGCTGTTTGGTTATGTCCTGTTTCATGTGACCAAGCTGAATAACTATTTAATGCATGATTTGTTACAAAATAGATTCTTTGACTTCCTGCATATGCTCCTACTCCACCTATCATAGACCATTCATTTAATATCTCATTAAAATTCTTGTGGAATAAATCATTGGTTTTTGCATTAAATTGCTCTCCTAATCCTGGTAAAAATCTAGTATCTATAGCTATATCACATATATTGTTAAAATATTTGCTTTCTATGAACCCTGCTGCTGTTCCATAGAAGGTTGCTACTTGGTTTGCAAAGTTTTGCATTTTATTTAGTAATGTTTGTTGTTGTGTTTTATTTGTAGGGTCTGTTATATATACTCTTTGTGATCCAACAAAAAATACTGTTGGTGTTGATATCATATATCCAGCATTTTCTGGTAATGTTAAAAGTGCTAACATATATTCTGGTCTCTTTTTTAGTTGTGTCCAAGCTCTATAATCAATGTCGCTTTCTTCATGCCCCTTTGCTTGAACTTCTACTAATGGCCCTTTGAAGTTTTCTGTAAACCAATCATTTGGATTTTTATTATCTGTTAAAATTTTAATATTGTATTCAATAAAGTCACCTATTTGCGCTATTCCAAATCTAGGAGCTAATGTATCTCTATAAAATTGATAATTCATATGACTGTTTTTCCATTTGCTGTTCCAAAATTCTGATATTAAATCATTTACTTTTGTATTTTCTCTATATAATTCTCCCTTGAACAACATAATGTCTGACATATTTGCTCCATCCATATTTATTCCATAGAAACGAGAATAATAATTATATGCAAATAGAATTCTTTTTATTTCATTACTATTAAGTAATTTATTTTTTACTATTGTGTTTAGTATTTCATTTTCCATTGTTATACTATATCCACTTGCATTAGCTAAATATTTATAAATGAAATTATTTGCATTTTCTCTTTTCCTTATATTTTCATTAAAATGTACTTTATATGCTGGATGACCTCTATCTAGAGCTACCATTCCTTTTAAGTCTTTTTCATATTCTAAGTTTTGTATATAATTGCTTAAATCATTTATAATTGTTGCATCTTGTTTTATAATATATTTATCAAAATTGTATTCCACATTTAGTTCATTGATATGATAATTTGCTATGTTTCCATATGTATCTTTAAATTTTAGAGTATAATTTTTAGTTGTGTTATCATCAAATACAACTTTTATACAATTTAGATTTTTATAACTTTCTTTTGTAATAGCAACCACCAAATTTCCTTTATTATCATATGGTAATACTGTTTTTATTATTTTTTTACTTAATACATAGTCTTTACTAATTTTAGTTCCGTCTAATACTAAATATTTTGCATCATAAAATGGCATTAATTTATATAAATTACTATATAAAATTTCTTTTTCTTTATTATATTCTGCCATTTTTTCTAGTCTAGTCTTATCTGGTATGTATAATGCTTTTGGGTCTGTTTCTTCTTTCGCTTTGTTAGGATCGTCATTTTTTAATGTTGGTATTTTATTATAGCTACATTCTGCTAAATTCCATATATTTTCATCAAGTCCTGCTTGTTTTTTGCAAAATTCCTCATTGAAGTCATTTTTAGATATTTTTTCAATTTGTATATTATTGTTATCTGTTAATGTTGATTCTTCCATTACATAGTTTTTAGTAAATATATCTAAACTAGCATTTGCACCATATAATTTATGAGAATTTTTTCCTGTGGCAAAACTAATATTTTGCTTCAATTTGATTTGGGTTGCATCTTTTGCAAAGCCTACTATTCCCCCAACTCCATATGGTCCTCCTGTTGCATCTATATTTACTTTTGCTATACAGTTTTTAATATAACTTTGCTCAGAAACATATCTATCTACAAGTCCTGCTATTCCTCCCATTTCTGTATTTCCTGCAATTGAACCTATTACATAACAATTTTCTATTGTAGAGCTATTAATATATCCTGTAATTCCTCCAATTCCTCCAACAATCGTATTTTGTGGTCCTGTTATATTAAGTCCTGTAACACTACATTCTTTAACTGTACTACTTATAATTTTTCCAGTTAATCCACCATAATATGAGTACATTAAAGATGTTGTAATAGCTACATCTTTAACATGAACATTTTTTAGGTTGCTATTGCTTGTTTCATTTGCAAGAGCTCCTCTTCCTGTTACATCATTTGTATTTGATAAGTAAATATTTTCTAGAACTAAGTCTTTAATAGTTGCACCTTCAATATAGTCAAAAATTGGTTTAGATAAATTATATATTTTGTGTCCATTACCATTTAATGTTCCTTTAAATCTTATGTCTGCTCCTAATAAAGATCTATTGTCTCCTGAAATTGTTGATGCATCATAATCTCTAGTCAATTCATATGTTCCATTTGGATTTTCTCTCATTTTCTTTATTAAATTTGCTAATGAATTATTAGTAGCTTTATAGTTTTCTACTGTTCCATAGTCTACTTCTAGCTTATCTTTTTTCATATAGTTTTCATATTGGACTACATTCTCATAATCTAATTCAAGTTTTAATATTTTATTTTCTTCTCTATATCCTTTTAATGGTGCATAAAATGTAGGCATATCTTTCATTTCAACTTTTACTAAAAATTGATCTGCTTTTTCTAATTCATAAGTATATAAACTTGTTACTTCCTCAATTTTATCTCCATTTTTTCTGTATAAATATACGTCTAATACATCTTTCATTTCTATTTTTCGGATTGTAAATTCCATTTCTTTTTCTAATAGAAGTTGAGATTTGTGTAAATTATTTTCATCTGTTCCTAAGTTATAATCTGCTACTACTTTTATATAGTAATATTCACTATTTGTTTTATCAAAAATTATTTCATTATTGTTTGCTTGTAAATCTTGTGTTTTTATTTCATTTTTGTTTTTGTCTGTAATAATAATTTTTCCATTTACAATTGTTTGTTCATTGTCATTTAATACAAATTTTGCTTTTATTTTATTTTGATTTTCTGTCTCTTCATTATATGAAAATTCCGTTATTGTAGGTTTATCTTTTAGGACTTCTATTTCTATTTTGGCTTCATTTATAAGTTTTAATTCTACACCATTTGATAGAACTACATTTTCTATTTTTATTTCTTTTTTTCCACTTGCATCATAACCTGGTAATATAACTGAATACTTATCTGTTCCTGTTTTTCTTGCTGTTTTATATGTTTTTCCATTTATAATTACATTTTCAGGTATAAAATCAGATGCATTTGTGCTAGTAAAATTTAGAATTATTTCTTCATTTTTATTAAAATATATTGTATCCTTTTCTTTACTAGATGTCTTTAATTCTTTAACTTCTAGTTTGTAATCATGTATTAGTGTAATTGGTATTTGTTTTAATAATTGCTCTTTTTGAATATATTCTTCTGTTCCTGTAAACCTATTATATGTACCTAAAACTTTTGCTGTATAAGAAATGCCTTCTTCTACATGATCAAAAGTAACCCTTCCTTTTCCATTTTCATCTTTTATAATTTCTTTTTCTTCTACAATTTGGTCTTTATTTAATAATTGCACCTTTCCACTTATATAACTATTGTCTATATCATTTATTGAAAAGCTTAAAGTTACCTCTTTTCGTCCTAAACTGTCTTCTTGTTTTACATCACTAATTGTTGGTATGTCTTTTAGAACATTTACTTGTAATGTGTTTTTACTATCTATTTCTGTTCCGTCTTTAAAAATTATTTTTGTTGTTTCTATATTTAGTAATTGTGCTATATTTCCAGTTTGAACTGTGATTTTGTATTTTCCATTAGGTAATTTTGTTGCTTTATAATTTATGCTATTTACACGAATTTTTTCTATTGGCTGTTCACTATTTGTTTCTATTTCATATGTTATATTTACTGCTTCATTTTTTTCTACTTCTGTTTTGTCTATTTGTGCTTGTTTTATATCTGCATAAATAATTGCTGGTATTTCTTGTTCTAATAATATTTTATTTTTTGATATTTCTGTATCTGTTACTCTATAACTTGCAGCTATTTGTACTGTATATTTTGTTGAGTTTTTTGTTTTTAGTGTTGTTTCTATTATGCCTTTTCTTATTTCTTCTAAGTTTAAATCTTTGCTTTCAATTATATTCTTCTTACTATCATAAATTATGACTTTTGCACTTTCTATTGATTGTCCTTCATCTACAATATTAAATTTAATTTTAATATTTTTATCTGTTATATTTTCTTGTGTTTCAAAGTTAGTTATACTAGGTTTCTTTTCTTCTATTTTAACTTGAATACTGTTGTTTTTGTCTAAAGTAAATTCTTTTCCATTTCCAAGTTTTACTTTTTCTATTGTTATTGTTTGATTTCCTAAATTTTCAATTCCATCTATTGTTGTAATATAATGATTATTTTTTTCTATTATTTTATATTCTTTTCCATTAATTGTTACAATAGCTGGTTTGAATATATTATTTTTAGTAGTTTCAAAGGCTACATTTGTACTATCAAATAAAACTTGAATTTGTTCTCCTCTTGTAAATGTTGCACTTATTACATCATTTTTTAAGGTTTGTATATTAGATATTTTAAATTTATAATCTAAATTAACAGTGAATTCTTTTGAGTAGATTATACTTTCTCCTTTATATTCATTTTCTGGTAATTGTTCTGGTGCTAAATTATAATTTACTTCTATTTTAACAACATAACTTTTTCCATCTTGTACTGGTATTTCTTGTTTATTATTTCCTGATTTTATAGCATTTTGAACTACTATTTTATCTTTCCCTTCTGTTTTTTCATATGCTGTAAATTGCGCTGAAGTAATACTGTTTTCTGCATCTATTAATTCAAAGCTAATATTTGCTTTTTGTTCAAATGTTTCTTCTAGCTTATATGATTTTTCATCTATAAAAGGCTTTTCTTTTAATACACTTATAGCAAAATTATAATCTACTTTTACTTCTTCATCTGTAGAAAGTATAACTTTTGAAAATTTTAATTCTTTTTTCTCTGCTATATTTCCTACATTTATTTTTATTTTGTACTCATTTCCACCTTCGATTGTTCTTTTTACTTCATATTCTGCATTATTTATTATTACTTTCTTTATCTCAGTGTCATCATAATTTATTTTCCCTATAAATGATATTTCTATTTCTTGATTTTTATTTGGATAATAATTTTCTGTATTAATATTTGCTAGTTCTACTACATATTTTCTTTTATTTTCTATCTTCTTTATTAAAAGTGTTAAGTCTGTTACTGTTATTTTTTGGTCATTATTTAAGTCTGCATTTTCTAATTTATTCTCTGGTAATTTTTCAATTCCTATGATATGTCTTTCGCTTAATCCTACATCTGTATAGTTAATTAACCCATCATCATTTAATTCTCCCTTTTTGGAGTTATCTATAATTGTTGCATATGTAGTTCCTGCTAATTGTGCTGTTAAAATAATTGCTAATATCATTCCTATTATCTTTTTGTCTTTAGCCTTTATTTTTTTATCAATTTTTTTGTATTTTATGAATGAATATATTGCAATTAGTAATACTATTTCTATTGCAATAAATATAAAAGTTTCAGTATTTCCTAATCCTGTTTTTGGTATATCTGTTTGAGGCTTATTAGGTTTATTTTGATTGTTTTGTGAATTGTTTTCTTGTCCTCCATTAGCATTTTCTTGATTGTTATTTCCTTGATTACCATTGTTTTCCTGATTGTTATTATCTTGATTATTATTACCTTGGCTATCATCTGTTCCTGGCTTATTACCACCATCTGGGTTAGTTTCTTCTTGAATAACTTTGATATCTATCTTTGAATCTTGTATTTCTATATCTTTTTTTCCTTGAGAAGTTGCTTGATTCTTAATTATTATATTTGACTCTCCTGCTTTTGCATTACTTTTTACTTTTAATTTTATTTGCAAAAACTCTTCTGGATTAATTGTTCCTGCTTTTTTTATTAACACAAATTCATTATTTTCATTATTATACTCGAAGTTTGTCCACATATTTTTTGTTTCAAAACTCTTTGTTTCTAATTCGTAAAAAACATTTTTGTCATATTGAATTTGTCCTTTATATGCATATAACCCATCTTCAATTTCTTGAAAATCTTTCATTTCTAAGTTAAGAATAATTTCTTCTTCCTTAATTGCTTGAATTTCTGTTTTGTTTGCTGTTAATTTCGTGTTTAAGCTTTCTGCAAAAACTGTTGTTGTACTAAATAAAATTGTGCTCATTATTATCATAGTGATGCATAATTTTTTTAATTTCATTTTCTGTTCCATCCCTTCTTTCTTTATTTTTTTAGATAATATATTGTATCATATTTATAATATTTTTTTCTACTACTTTTGACTTTTTTCTTCATGTTTTTTTCTGGATAAAATAAGTATTTCAAAATTCCCAAATAATGATTATCATCATTTCCAGTAGCAAAAATACTTATCTAATAAAATTTTTTTACACAAAAAAAGAACTAGATTACTATTATAGGAGAAATCTAGTTCAATAAACGAAAATAAATA
>ERZ836760.1735-NODE-1735-length-21238-cov-209.412548_pt1 | contig 21238 bp, 11 predicted proteins | sample MGYA00519941_ERZ836760 | MGnify/ENA primary metagenome ERZ836760 (study PRJEB31850, sample SAMEA3708807) | human gut metagenome | biome: human gut; feature: human-associated habitat; material: faeces | place: China | collected 2014 ... | reverse complement strand
GCGTTCTGGAACTCTTCGTTACATCCCTGATCGTATGCAGAAAGGTTGCTTAAATCAAGTTTTTCTACACTTGCACAGTACATAGACAATGGGTTCTGTCCGCCTAATACTTTACTCTGGTAGCTTGTATCTGCTGCCATTGCTTCCATAGCTGGTTTATTGTTAACGAAGTCATCATCTTTTACTACGATATCTTTCATGATCGTCTCGTCTGTTGTCATCTTTAAGATGATATCTTTTACAAGACTTGCGTTATCTGTACCTGTTGCTCCACAGATCCATGTACCGCCCCAATAGAATCCCTGAGGTCCTGGTGTAGCGCCCCATCCACCGTTGTAACCGATAGATCCTTCGGTGTCGGCTGCCATAGAGAAGTTCACGAACCATGCTGGTCCAAAGTAGCAGAATACTTTTCCTTCCGGATAGAAACCTTTCTTCCAGTCATCGCCCCAGAGTTCATATGTCTCTGTCTCGCCTGCATCATAAAGCTCTTTTGAATCAGATACCCATTTCATAATGTTATCATCAATATTGATCTTGCCATCTTCTACCCATTTAGAAGTAACGTTGTTAGAGTATACACGGTAAGTATCATTGACGGAAGATGTCATCTTGTATCCGGCAGCTTTCATTGTCTCTGCTGTATCATTGAAAGTATCCCAGTCTGAAACATATTTCTGAACTTCGTCAGGATCGTCTGTTCCAAGAACTTCTTTTGCTGCATCACGGTTATAGAATAATACGCCCGGGCAGCCCTGCCATGAAACACCTTTTAATACACCGTTAGAATCTGTAACGATATCTTTTGTATACTGATACTGGTTTGCAAGGTCTGCATCTGTAATTCCAAGATCTGCGATCGGCATTGTATAATCTGTATCGACATATTTCAGTGCGTAGTCAGCTTCTACTAAGAATAAGTCAATCTTGTCATCGGCTGCTGCTGATTCCTGTTTTAATAATGTTGCATCCAGATTGTTCTGATATGCGTTGTCATCACTTGGTGTGATGTTCCATTTTACGGTAACATCCCCAATCTTACCAGTTGTGGCATCCACTTCCTCATATCCAGGATAGTGATCTGTCAGACGGCTCTTAAACTCTTCATTCCAGCAATAAATGTTGAAAACTTTTCCCTCATCACCTGTTGTATCTGTCTCCGCTGCATCAGATCCAGATTCTGTTGCCGGTGCTGCTGCACCTGAGTTGCTGTTGTCTGTGGATGTTGTGTCTGATGATCCGCCACATCCTGCTACCATAGTTGCTACCATGGATGCACATAATAATGTGCTAATGATTTTCTTTTTCATAGAAAACCCTCCTCCTTAATTTTTTGGCTTCCGCCTTGTTTACATTGTTATTTTTGTTCCGGAATCTTTCCTACCGATTGTCCCGGTATGAGGATTCCTTCTATAACAACTCTCTCAATGAGAGTTGTTTTTGGTTTTTCAATGGAACCGATCAGCCGTTTTGCAGCCTCTCTGCCAATCTCTTCTGTGTCCTGCTTAATTGTGGTAAGCTTCGGGTGCAAAAGCTGCGACATCCTCGTTCCGTCGTATCCTGCTACTGAAATGTCTTTTGGTATCCGAAGTCCCATCTCTATAATGACATTTCTTCCACCGATCAGTGCGGTGTCATCAGGATAAATGATACAGGTTGGCGGATTTTCCAGATTCAGGAGTTCCTTCGTCTGTTTTGCCGCTTCCCTCGTCTCCAGGTAATCAGCTGTGCGGATGTACTCATCCGGGACTTCCAGTTTCAGTTCATCCATTGTCCGGTAAAAACTTGTCAGCCGGTCTTTGGTAACTGCCGAACCATTCTGCTGTCCGTGGATGTAAGCGATCCTCCTGTGTCCCTGAGAATAAATATATCTGACCAGATCTTCCATGCCCTGAATGTTGTTCGAGCTGACCGCCGTGCAGCTGTGATGCAGGTAGTCGATGGTGACAACCGGTACTTCGCTATTCATCAGTTCCATGACGCCAGGGTCGTTAAAATCCGCACACACAATTGCAACGCCCTCAAAATTCCGGTATTTACAATGTTCCAGATAAGACATCTTCCGGTTTTCAAAACAGGTATTGATAAATGTAATGTCATAACCCTGCTTCTCTGCCTGGACTTTCAGACCATTTAATACTCCTGAAAAATATTCATGCTGCAAACCACTTCCTGCTTCCTCTTCAAATAGAACTCCGAGGTTGTATGAATGGTTGGTCTTAAGTGATCTTGCTGCTGCATTCGGAAAATATCCTAATTGCTCTGCTACTGTCCGGATACGACTCTTTGTCTCTTCACTGATATCTTTTTGATCGTTTAACGCCTTACTGACAGTGGCAGTTGATACTCCACACTTTTCGGCAATTGTTTTTAAAGATACCATTGAATCCTCCAGGTACTTCTTCCAGACTTTATTATGTATGACCTGTTGTCTTGTTACTTAAGTCTTTCGAAGTTTTTACTTAATCGTTTTCGCACCTTTAATATAGCTCTTATGCAAACGGATTGCAATACTTTTTTGACATTTCGGCTAATTTTACATTTTTTTCTCTGATTTTTTGTGCATTTTTTATGATTCTTCTCGTTATTCAACAGTTTATGCAGCAAAAGCTTATACGTTTTCGTATTTTAAACTTAATCATCCAGCTTAACCCTCTTTTGTTGCTTTCTTCCATATTAGGCTGTAATTTTTGTTGAAAGTGCTGTTTTTGCTTATTTCAAAGGATTTTTTGTTGATTTTTATAATTCTGCAAGATATAATTTTAGATAAGGAATATTTACTTAATCGTTTTCGTTAAGTAATATGCAAAACAAGGAGGCTAAATCCTCTCCTCGTTCAGAGGAACAAATTTTACTTTGTAAAATGGGATTTTTTCTTCGAAAAAACAAGGAGGATTTATATGAAATTCGGATATTTCGATGATAATGCAAAAGAGTATGTCATCACTTCCCCAAAAACACCACTGCCTTGGATTAATTACCTCGGCTGTGAAGATTTCTTTTCATTAGTTTCAAACACATGCGGCGGCTACAGCTTTTATAAAGATGCAAAGCTGTTACGTCTTACCAGATACCGTTACAACAATGTTCCCGGAGACAGCAACGGACATTACTACTATATTAAAGAAGGAAATACCATCTGGAATCCGGGCTGGATGCCAACCAAGACTGATCTGGATTCCTATGAATGTCATCACGGTATCGGTTATTCCATTTTTAAAGGAAGCAAAAATGATCTTGCCGCAGAGCTGACAGACTTCGTTCCGATTGGAAGCACCTGCGAGATCAATAAGCTGACCATGACCAACCACAGTAAAGAAGAAAAGCATTTTTCCATTTTTTCTTATGTAGAGTTCTGTCTCTGGAATGCAATGGACGATATGACAAACTTCCAGCGTAACTACTCCATCGGCGAGGTTGAAATCCATGGTTCCGCCATCTATCATAAAACCGAGTACCGGGAAAGAAGAAACCATTACGCTGTTTACTCCGTCAATGCTCCGATTGCCGGATTTGATACAAGTCGTGATGCATTTCTTGGTGCGTACGGTGAAAATTCGGCTCCTGAAGTTGTCGTATCCGGCTCCTGCAAAAATTCTGTTGCAAGCGGCTGGGCTCCGGTCGGCAGCCATCAGTTAGATGTAACCCTTGCTCCGGGCGAATCCAGAACTTATGTATTTGTTCTCGGTTATGTGGAGAATCCGGCAGCAGAAAAATGGGTTGGCAGACCGGAAGATGGTATCATCAACCGCACTCCTGCTGAAAAATTATTAGAAAAATTCAACACAACAGAAAAAGCAGACCAGGCACTTGCTGATCTGAAAGCTTACTGGGAAAAACTGCTCAGCCATTTTACTGTTTCTTCCAAAGAGGAAAAGCTTGACCGCATGGTAAACATCTGGCATCAGTATCAGTGTATGGTAACCTTTAATATGAGCCGTTCTGCTTCCTATTACGAATCCGGCATCGGACGTGGAATGGGATTCCGTGATTCCTGTCAGGATCTTTTGGGCTTTGTTCATCTGATACCAGACCGCGCACGTCAGAGAATTTTAGACATTGCTTCCACACAGTTTGAAGATGGAAGCGCTTATCATCAGTACCAGCCACTTACAAAAAAAGGAAACTCGGACATTGGAAGCGGTTTTAACGATGATCCACTGTGGCTTATTGCCGGAACTGCCGCCTATATCAAAGAAACCGGCGACTACTCCATTCTGGATGAGCGCACACCTTATGATAATGATGATTCCAAAGCAACGGATCTTATGGAACACTTACGCAGATCCTTCCACTATACCATGGAACACCGTGGTCCACACAAACTTCCGCTGATCGGACGTGCTGACTGGAATGACTGTCTGAACTTAAACTGCTTCTCTACAGAGCCAGGCGAATCGTTCCAGACCTTTGGTCCATCGGAAGGGCCTAATGCAGAATCTGTTTTTATTGCCGGAATGTTTGTACGCTATGGAAAAGATTACGTGGAAATCTGCAGACACCGTGGCATGGCTGAGGAGGCTGCTCTTGCAGAAGAAGCCATTGCAGATATGGAGAAAACAGTTTTGGATGCCGGCTGGGACGGAGAGTGGTTCCTGCGTGCATACGATCATTATAAAAACAAAATCGGATCCAAAGAATGCGAGGATGGCAAGATTTACATTGAGCCACAGGGTTTCTGTGTCATGGCAGAGATTGGCTTAAAAGAAGGCAACTGCTTAAAAGCAATGGAATCTGTTGAAAAATATCTGGATACCAAATACGGTATTGTATTATTGCAGCCACCTTATCACAGATATCATGTTGAGCTCGGTGAAATCTCTTCTTATCCACCAGGATACAAAGAGAATGCCGGTATTTTCTGTCACAACAACCCATGGATCTCCATTGCAGAAACTGTTGTTGGCCGTGGAAACCGTGCATGGCAGGTCTACACAAGAACCTGTCCGGCATATATCGAAGATATCAGTGAAATTCATCGCACAGAGCCATATGTATACTCCCAGATGATTGCCGGTAAAGACGCTCCAAACTTCGGAGAGGCAAAAAATAGCTGGCTGACCGGTACTGCTGCATGGACATTCTTAAATGCTTCCCAGTATATCCTCGGTATCCGCCCTGATTATGATGGTTTGATCGTAGATCCTTGTATCCCTTCCTTCATGGACGGCTTCACCGCAAAACGTGATTTCCGTGGCACGACTTACCACATCGAGGTTGAAAACCCGGATCATGTAGAAAAAGGTGTTGCTTCCGTTACGGTGGATGGCAATGCAATTGAGGGTAATCTCATTCCTGTGGATGCAGCAAAAAAAGAAGTTCACGTCAAAGTAATTATGGGATAACCGGAGTTTAATTGACGTAGTGTCGCAGATTCTGTGGTGCTTTCTTAGGGCTTGAAGGGCAGATATAAGCGTCCTCTCGCAAGTCGTGATTTTATAGGTTTATGAAAAGAAAAACGGTACAGACGAAATATGATGTTCCTGCTCGCCGGACATTCCGATAAGCCTCTAAAGAGTCTTATCTCCATGGCTCACGAAGGAAATCATATTTGTCTGTACCGTTTTTCTTTCATTTACGCTATGAATGACTTGTGAAAGGACGCTTATACATGCCCAATTTACGCTGTGAATTGCACCACAGAATCTGCAATTTACGTTATATGCAGCCCCGGATTTCATTACTTCTCATTCTTCTTTTAATGATTCCTGCAAGAGTTACAAAAGAAGCAATAAATAAAACCAACCAAATGATGAGATTGGAATCTTCTCCGGTCTTCGGAGACGTTGCAAGCTGCTGCTCCGCCTGAGATGCCACATCACTGACATTATTGATGGCATTGTCTGCTACCGGAACCTGAGTGATATTTGTGGTGTTGCCGGAATTGTTATTATCTCCACTACTATTATTGACGCCACTGCCTCCAGACATGTTAGTGCTTATGGTAATGTTCGTTTTTGCAGCACCATCTGTCCAGACTATTTCAAAGGTGTGATTTCCGGCAGAAAGACTATTGAGATACGCCGCAGTTAAAGTAATAATAGTAGAACCTTCGGTAACAGTATAATTCTCTGAACCAATCACTGACCCATCAACTTTTACACTCCTAAAATCTGAGTAATTACCATCTCCTCTGATGGAAAGACTTCCATCTGCTCCTTCTGTCCATAAACTATTTGCACCTTCAATAATTTTATACTTTGACTGCAGAGATTCTGACTGCTTAAAGGTAACTTCAATAGTATGTGCCACTGTCACATTTTCAAAGATATAACTCGCAACAGCAGTTACTTCAGTGCCATCTATTTTTAAAGAATCTATTTCATAACCATTCTGCGCAGTAATGGTAAATTCCTGTCTATTTCCCTCTGTCACTTCCACGATACCACTTGGAGAAATTTTTCCGTTTGCTCCGGCTGTAGCTGTAATACTGTATTTCGTAGCTGATGGGGGTATTACATCTTCGGTCACAGTCAGTTTTGCCTCCTGTGTTGTAACAGTGCCTGCTAGATTGCTGATGACACACCGATATAGGAATCCATCACAGTCTTTCTCAATCGTAGTTGTGGTATAATCTGCACGATTCTCCCCTATATTTACAAATCCATTTCCGTCATTTCTGTTAATCTGCCACTGATAATTTAAATCTGTACCTGTAGCTGCCACGGTAAATTCTGCCGTTTCTCCGGCTTTTACCATTATACTCTGTGGATGGGTAGTGATTACCGGTTTCCCCATGGCAGGCTGTGACGGAATTTCAATCGTGTAAGTAAAAGTCTTTACCTCACTGTCCTGCATGGATTCTTTTACTGCTATGGCTTTGATCGTTGTTGTTACACTCTGCCCTTCCACTCCTGTAACGTCAATGAGTCCTGTATATTTTGTTCCATTGGATACACTTGGTTCAGAACCATCAGTCGTATAATAAATAGTTGCTCCCTGTGTGGAGGACCGCAGTTCAACTTTCTGACTCTCTGGATAAATGCCGCTTGGTACGCTTGCGTCAGGTGCCCCTACGTTCTCTTTTGCTGTAGCGGAAAAAGTATAGGTTACCGTCAACGTTCCGTCAGTATTCTTCGTCACAACTGCGGCATTCCCATTGACTGTCGCTGTTACCGCATCTGAAAATTCGTAATCGGTATCCGCAGTAAATGTGACACTGGCAGTATAACTTGTATTATAAGCTGCGGTTGTATCACCGGGTGTCCATGTGACAGCAGAAGCAGCAGGAACTACACCTGTGGTTACACATACAGCAGAAACATCTAATTCAGTACCAGAAACAGGTGTGTCAATTCCTGTAACTTCCACGGATGATATTTCAGTAACTGCTGTACCTGCAGGTATGGTAATCGGCACCGGCACGCTTGCGTAATCAGTTATTCTAGTTCCATTTACACGCTCTGCGATGATATATGCATAATAATCTGTTCCACAGTTTCTGCCTGTCAAATCTACCGGCAGTGTAAAGCCTCCCGTGCCGGATGCGCCGCCACTTGTTATACTTGTACCTTCTAATGCTCCAAAGTAAAGCACCTCTGCAGCACTGTCCGTATATGGTTTATCCGTAATCATAACAGAAATCTGACTGACTGGATCCGTAGTATTGTTATCATTATAGGTATATGGAATGGTAATTTTTCTGCCCTGTCTGGTCACGGTCTGTCCCTCTGTAACACTTACTGTTTTATCGCTGTCGAGCAGCGTCAGTTTCCACTTATTATTAGTGCTGTCAGTAATCGCTGCAAGGGGAACAGCTTTATCAAAATTAACTTCACTTGCAAATAAAACTTTCGACAATTCCACATTAAAAGCAGGACTCGCTCCTATATAGTTATTATTCATATCATGAAAATTTATACTGCCTGTATTGTCACGCAAAATGCAACCGGCTTTGAGTATGCGTGAGCCACTCTCATAAGTATAAGCAGCCGACCGCAGCCACCAACGTTGAAATGTTCCTCCATTTTTCCATCTTTCGCGATTATTTTCATATAATCCATCTGCCTCTGCAGCACTTAAACAAAATACATGGTCTGTCGATGAATAGTCTTCATATGTCCATTCATATGGACGATCTCCAATCCCATAAATCTTTGTTGATTCTGATAATGTAGTTTCTGCTATGGCAGCTCTCTCAATAGCTGAAACTACGTTTTTATTATAAACATTTTGCTCCAGCCAGTTCCTCACATAACTGTTCGTCCATTTATTATCATTGTCTTTGGAAAATACAACATCTTCTAGTATACAGTCACAATCTAATAGAAGACTGTCAGATGATGTTGTCTGTGTATTCGGTGATGAAAGTACCCGGTACGCCATCTGCTCACCACCATAGGTTCCAAAATATACCCGATACCCACCATTATTCCATGTACTGTCCGGTCTTAACACAGCAGCATTCAGATTGATTGTCTTTACCGTAGTACCTTGCGGCTTTCCCATCAAAGAAAAACCCGTAAGGGACATCGCTTCTATCTCTTCACAATTCTCCTCTGTGATGCTTTCTGGCTTCACTGAAATTGGAAACATTGTTCCAATCAGGCACAGACCTACCATAAATGCAAGCCGCCGTTTTCCTTTTTCTGTAAAGTGTCTTTTCACATATGTTTTCTCCATCGCCTTCTCCTCAATTTCTTTATATTTTGTCAATTCAGAATTTCCATACACATCTGCATAATTTGTCCTATGTCCGCAGTTCAAATATGTTTTTTATTGTAAATAATGAAATATTTGATATACTGATTATAAATCGTACCTTAAGGTACGAGTCAAGCAATAAGAACTTTTATTTTTCAATAAATGAGGCTGAATAATAATGAAAAAACAAAATGATACGTTATTCAAAATAGGAGAAATCACAAAAATTCTTGGAATAACCAGAAAGACGATTCTTGGCTATGAAGAAATGGGACTGTTGACGCCTGCATTGAAGGATGCACACAGTGGATACCGATACTACACTGCTGATAATATGACACAGATGCGTTCCATCCGGTCACTGCAGACCTTAGGTTTATCTCTGACAGAAATCAGGGAATATTATTATGACTCAAAAAATCTTGACTGCCACTTAGCACATTTGATGGAATTGCGTGCTACCTTAGACCGGAATATACAATTGCTTCAGGTGCGTGCTGCCAAAGAGGGGGATTTCAGCATTCATCCAGTACGGCTTCCCCAGCAAGTATGTTTTTGCCACAAATATCAATGTAAGGACGTAAAAGAGGCATCTGACAAACTGCGTGACACTTATATTGCTGCTGCCAGAACCGGAAAAATGTCTATGGAAGCCAGAATGTTTACCATACGTGTTGGAAACCCTGAGAAAGGATTGGATTTGATGTGCTGTATTCCTATGGAGAATACTTTTACAGGCGAAGAGCGGATAGAGTTTCCTGAGACACCTGCTTTATGTATCTATTATCGTGGGGCATACGAAGGAATCGGAAGGGTAATTGCTGTCTTAAACGAACATATGGAAACGAATCAGATTCAGGCCGCCGGAGCATTTCGCAGTATTTATCTGGAGGGGCCACCCAGCCGGGGAGCGAACTCTTCTGACTATATCACACAGATAGCCGTACCTATTTTGAATTTATAAAGAACTATTTTTATAATTTGTCGTTGTCTCATAAGCACTTCTCCCCAAAGCGTGGGGTTCATAACGTAAATTGCAGATTCTATGGCACAATTCATAACGTTGATTGGGCATGTATAAGCGTTCTCTCACAAGTCCTGATCTTATAAGTTTATGAAAAGAAAAACGGTACAAGCGAAATTATGATTTTCCTGTTCACCGGGCATTCCGATAAGCCTCTAAAGAGTCTTATCTCCCGGAGTTTAAGCTTTGACTACTGCCGCCTGTAACATGGATTGACGGATTTTCACGACCTGAATGTTGCATGCCACACAGCCTTGGATAAATAAAAAATAGAACTGATTTGTTTTCAGGATTTTGGGAGCGGCCGGTCCTTAGAAAGCAGACATTGCGATTTCAAAAGACAATGTAATTGGATTTTGAAATCACGATGGATGCTTTCTTAGTACCGCTGCCAGCGACAACAAGCGGAAGCGCTCCTGAAAACAAACAGTTCTATTTTTTATATTTCTATACACTTTGTTGGCATGCAATACAACATAACCTGCGAAAATCCGTAACACCACCTACAGGCGGCAGTTCATAAGTTAAACTCCGGTTATGGAATGGACGCCTATGAGGGAATGTCAAAAATCAATCTGCATTCTCAAAGTAAATTAATTATAACTTCTGTAAATCAATTTTAATAGAATGAAGTACACAGACTTTGACATAGTACCATCTTAGTTATCATGAAAGTGCTTAGAAGATATTTTGGCTAATATTAACCAAAATATCTTATAGACTATTGCATAGTATCAAATCGTTGGGTATAATAGAAGATATTTAGGGATACAATAACCGAAATATCTTTTGGGAGAAAATGTCATGGTAAAAGAAATTAAAAGAGATTACTATTTAGAACAACTTATAAAGCGTGAAGGAAATGGTCTGATTAAAATTGTAACAGGAATAAGAAGATGTGGAAAATCATATTTATTGCGAACCCTGTTTAAAAATCATCTGCTTGAAACTGGTGTGGATGAAAAACACATCATTGAAATGGCATTTGATTTATTTGATAATATAGACTATCGGGATCCGAAACGCTTTTATCCTTGGGCAAAGGAACAGATTCAAGATAATGAAAAATACTACTTTCTTTTAGATGAAGTGCAGTTGCTGGATGAGTTTGTGAGTGTGCTTAACGGTTTAGCGGATAAGAAGAATTGTGATGTGTTTGTAACGGGAAGTAATGCAAAGTTTTTATCCAGAGATATCGCTACTGAATTTGGCGGCAGAGGTGATGAGGTTCATATGTACCCTTTGAGCTTTCCGGAATTTATGAGTTGCTATGTTGGAAATAAATATGATGGATGGAACGAATATATTACTTATGGCGGTATTCCGTTGGTGGTATTAGCTGAAACGGATGAGCAAAAAATGAATCTATTGGATAATCTGCTCCAGGAAACGTATATTAGTGATATTGTGAAACGAAACAAAATCAGAAATGTTGGAGAAATGGAATCATTGCTTGATGTTTTGGCATCCACAATTGGTGCGTTGACGAATCCTAACAAACTTCAGAAGACATTTAAAAGTGTAAACAATTCGAAAATTACAGCAACAACGATTACGAAATATATTGAATATTTGGAGGATGCTTTTTTAATTGAAGAGGCGAACAGGTATGATATTAAGGGAAAATCCTATATCGGTACGCCATTGAAGTACTATTTTATGGATATGGGACTCAGAAATTCAAGAATTCATTACAGGCAACTGGAAGTGACACATTCTATGGAGAATGTCATTTACAATGAATTAAGAATGAGAGGCTTTCATGTGGATGTTGGTAATCTGACTATTATTGAAAAGGGGAAGGATACAAAACCTGTAAAAAAGCAATTGGAAGTCGATTTTATCTGTAATAAGGGTTCTAAAAAATATTATATCCAGTCAGCGTATATGCTGGATACGGAAGCAAAAATGGCACAGGAAATCCGCCCTTTTTTGAAAATAAATGATTCATTTAAGAAGATTGTAATTACATCTGATATACCAAAACCTTTTTATAATGATCAGGGTATTTTAATCATGAATGTATATGATTTTTTATTGAATGCAGATTCGTTGGAACTATAAGAAGTAACTGATAAATCGGATAAATGCTTGATTTTAGCGGACGCATCATAATGGTGACATGAGTTATTGAGGTGTTGCTTGAAGTTGTTCTAGTAATTTGTGATACTGAGGTTACATCTGCAGATGAACTAATTATGAAAGGAAGATTTAATATGGTCGAATTTGGCGAACAACTAAGAAGAGCGAGAGAAGAAAAGGGAATGACCCAACAGTCTCTTGCCGAGCAATTATATGTAACCAGACAGGCAGTATCAAGGTGGGAATGTGGGGATCGTTACCCTGATTTACTTACTACTAAAAAAATATCGCAGATTCTGGAAGTGAGTCTTGACGATCTGTTATCTGGAAAAGAAATGGAAAAAGTAGTAGAACGTAATCCTGTTATTGAAAAGAAGAGCGTCAATAACATAATGATAGCTCTTTATGCGTTTGTGGTAATTTCATTTTTTATCACTATTGTGGACATTATAATTAGATTCCCGTTGCAATCAGAGATGATTGATTATAATGATATTCAAGCGATTGTAATAAATGTATTGGCATTGCTTATTCAGATTGTTTTCTTTGCGTATGGTTTTGTTAATGCTATACGAGGAATGCTATCACCAAAAAGGATGGGTGCCGTCATTGTTGCATTTTTTGCTGCGACCTGTATTACTGGAACTGGAAATATGGTAATTAATTCAAATGTTCAGATTGTTTTATGGTGGATTGTTTTAATTATCCCCAATATAGTTGGTGCTGTAGCAACATTCGCTTATTTTGTTTCGGGTAAGAAAAGTAAGATATATTCTATAATAATTTATTTGGCTGCGATTTGGGGAATGTTCCGCATCATTTATTCAAATTATAATCTTATAGTTCATGCAAATCAGTATCTGTCTATGAATAGCACGGTTAGACTTGTACTTGGGATAGCAATACATTGTCTAGTAATATATCAAACGTATATATTATGGATTAAACGCCAAAATGCAATAGACATAAGTTAACCATTTATTTCATCTTTGTTATGGGAAATGGTTCTGTAAATTCCAGATTAACGGATGTAATGTAGCAGATTTTGTGGTGCTTTCTTAAGTTGTGAAAGGGCAACCATAAGCACCTTCTCACAAGTCGTGATCTTATAGGTTTATGAAAAGAAAAACGGTACAGACGAAATATGATGTTCCTGTTCGCCAGGCATTCCGATAAGCCTCTAAAGAGCCTTATCTCCCGGAGTTTAAGCATTGATTACTGCCGCTTGTAACCTGGATTGACGGATTTTCACAACTTGGATATTGCATGCCACACAGCCTTGGATCAATAAAAAATAGAACTGATTTGTTTTCAGGATTTTTGGAGCGGCCGGTCCTGAAAACAAACAGTTCTATTTTTTATATTTCTATACACCTTGTTGGCATGCAATTAACATAACCTGCGAAAATCCGTGCCACCATCTACAAGCGGCAGTTCATAAGTTAAATTCCGGTTTAGTTTGCACTTACAACCCCGCTCTCGCAGTCCACTTCAACGTAAGCACTGGTCTTTAAGACATCCAATGCATTTTTAGCTGCGATAAGAACCGGAATATCAAGGCTTAACCCTGCGATTGCTGCATGACAGTTTGCACCCTCTGCTTCTACGATCAGTGCGGAAGCCTGACGCATCTGTGCCATCATTTCATTTGTGGTGTCTGCTGCGACAATGATATCACCGTCTTTAAAGCTTTTTAAATCTTCATTGCTGTGGCACACACAAAGGTTTCCAGAAATTTTCTTTCCGTTTAGCCCTTTTCCTGTCACAAGAATATGTCCTGCGACCTGTACTTTGATGAGGTTCGTTGTACCGGATACCCCAAGTGGAACACCACCGGTCAGAACAACTAATTCCCCTTTGGAAACAAATCCTGCCATCTCTGCCACATCAACTGCCTTCTCAAACAACTGGCTTGCATCCTGTTCCTCTGTGATAAGAATCGGTTCTACACCCCACTCAAGGTTTAACTGACGGCATACCTTTTCTGTCAGGCACTCACCAATGATCGTGCAGTTTGGACGGTATTTGGAGATCATTCTCGCAGTACGTCCGGACTTCGTTACCGTCACGATTGCCGCTGCACTTAAATCACCAGCCATCGTACAGGTTGCATGTGAGATTGCGTTTGTCACATCCGGGTTACACATGGTCCTGCGCTGTCTGAATCTCTGTAAATAGTTGATATCATGCTCTGTGCGGGTTGCAATACGGACCATTGTTTTTACAGCTTCAATTGGATACATTCCTGCAGCAGTCTCTCCGGATAACATGATCGCACTCGTTCCGTCATAAATAGCATTTGCAACGTCTGTGGACTCTGCTCTTGTTGGTCTTGGATGTTTCATCATGGAATCTAACATCTGAGTTGCTGTAATAACGATTTTTCCAGCCTCACATACTTTTTTGATGATCATTTTCTGCATAACCGGAACATCTTCCAATGGGATTTCAACACCCATGTCACCACGCGCTACCATGATACCGTCGGAGACACGGATAATGTCATCGATATTGCGGACACCCTGCATGTTCTCGATCTTGGAAATGATCTTAATATCCTCGCCACCTTTTTCTGCAAGGATTTTGCGGATTTCCATAACATCCTCTGCGGTACGGACAAAGGAAGCTGCGATAAAATCATAATCATTTTCTACCGCAAAACAGATATCTCCGTAATCTTTTTCACTGATAAATGGCATCGTGAGGTCAACGTTCGGAACGTTCACACCTTTTTTATTGGAAATCACACCATCATTTAACACTTTACAGACAATATCTCTTGCGTTGACCTTGGTATTCACTGGTTTTGCAACCGGTTTGATCTCTACAACTTCCAGACCTACCAGACCATCATCGATCAGAATATGATCGCCCGGCTTTACATCATCTGCAAGATTTTTGTAAGTGATTGATACGCGCTCATCTGTTCCAGGAATATCATCGGTTGTCAGTGTAAAAGTCTGACCTGTCTTTAACTCTGTTTTTCCTTTTTCAAATTCTACGAGACGGATTTCCGGTCCCTTTGTATCAAGTAAAGCTGCAACATATTTTCCCAATTCTTTGCGCAGTTTGCGAAGCATTTTTAATCTTCCCATCTGCTCATCATGCGGTCCATGCGAAAAATTGAAACGTGCAACGTTCATTCCCTCTTCGATCAATGCTCTCATCACCGCTTCATTGTCGGTGGATGGTCCTAACGTACAGATAATTTTTGTTCTTCTTGTCATAAATTCTTCCTTTCTTTTTATGGTTTCATTTTTCAAGTGTTCCTGCTGATTTTTATTCATTCGAAATGCGTATGCCTCTCCTGATTTCTGTTATAGTTTTAACAATCTCCTTAAATCAGCACGGAGCCTGCGGACCAATCTCTGCAAAACTTAAAACTTATACACTTTTCACAATAATACAGACTCTTCTCTTCGTTTTTATTCGTATTCTTGTGAAAAATGTATAATAAATTTTAAGTTTCTTCTTTGGTACGGCGGCTCCATCTACGGAGAGATTATACGAAATAAACATAAAAAAAGCAAGCTTTCTTTTGTAAAAAAACCTGCTCTTTTTGTAAACATTATGTCAAAAACATTATTTTGTGATCATGGTTCCCATACCGCCATGGATATTTGAACCATCTTTGTTCAATTTTGTGATCAGAACGGATCTGATCGCAGAGTCACCGATAAAGTTGATGGCTGCCTCTATCTTAGGAAGCATATCGCCCTCACCAAACTGTCCCTGCTCCATGTATTTCTTTGCTTCTGCAACAGTCATGGTTGATAATGGTTTTTCATCCGGCTGTCCATAATTTAAGCATACATTGTCAACACTTGTCAAAATAACAAGCATGTCTGCATTCAGAAGTTCTGCCAGTTTTCCTGCTGCAAGGTCTTTTTCAATAACAGCACTGGCACCCTTTAAGTTGTTGTCCTGCATTAATACCGGGATTCCGCCGCCTCCACAGGCAACTACGATCTGGTCAGCATCGGACAATGCTTTGATTGCATCGATCTCCACGATATCCATTGGCTTTGGCGCTGCAACGATTCGTCTGTACCCGCCTTCTATTTTTACAACGTGATTTCCTTTTTTCTCCTCTGCCTCTGCTTCCTCTTCCGTCAGCACACGTCCAATGACTTTGCTTGGTTTGTAAAACGCCTCGTCATATGGATCAACCACAACCTGTGTAAGGATCGTAGAAACGGGTTTATAGATTCCCTTGTTCAATAATTCCGCACGGATCGCATTCTGTAAATCGTAACCGATATATCCCTGACTCATTGCAGAACATACAGACATTGGTGTTGCAGTATATTCCGGATATAATTTACAAAATTCATTCATAGCAGTATGGATCATACCAATCTGTGGTCCGTTGCTGTGTGTGATCACAACCTGATAATCTTCACGGATAAAATCTGCCACTGCCTTTGCTGTTCGTTTCGTTGCCTCTTTCTGTTCAGGAAGTGTTGTTCCCAATGCTTCATGTCCAAGAGCAATCACAATTTTCTTCTTTTTCATCTCTACCATCCTCCGATGCGCCTTTATATTCACAGAACACCCAGAAAGTATCTCCGGGTGCTTTTTGTCTTGTCTGACACTTATACTATTATTTTACCATGAACGATTTTGCAGTGCAATGTCATTTTTACATTACAGGCCGCAGGCATTCTGCGAACTGTTATTTATCTTCTTCCTCAGTTTCCTCCTGTGGCAGAACAAAGGAATCAATAACCTCCCACAGTTCATCCCTTCCCTGCTTTGTCTCGGAAGAGAATGGAATGATCACCGTACCCGGCTTTACTTTCAGCCCTTCGCGGATTGCTTTTACATTCTTCTGGATCTGGCTTCGCTTGATCTTATCAAGCTTTGTGGCAATGATAATCGGTGTAAATCCCTGATAAACCATCCAGTCATACATCATTTTATCGTTTGCAGACGGATCATGACGGATATCGATCAGCAAAAAGACTGCCTGCAGTTTTTTTGAAGTATGGAGATAATTCTCAATCATTTTTCCCCATTTTTCCTTCTCACTGGAAGAGGTCTTCGCATATCCATAACCAGGCAGATCGACCAGATACATGGCATCGTTGACATTGTAAAAATTGATGGTCTGCGTCTTTCCCGGCTGCGCCGACGTCCTTGCGAGCGACTTGCGGTTTAACAGCGCATTGATCATGGACGATTTTCCTACATTTGACTTTCCTGCAAATGCCACTTCATTAAATGGATTGTCTGGTATTTTACTTGTGATACCACAGACAGTCTCCAAATTTACACTTCTAATTACCATTATCTTTTCCTCTACTTATTGCAGTGTGCAGACTGCACACCACATCCTACCTATATTTAACCTATTTCTGTTCCTTTACAAACGCCACATCCAGCACGTCTTTCATCTGCTCCACAAACACGATTTTCAGACCTTTTTTGATCTCCGGTGAAATCTCATCTATATCCTTCTCATTCTTCTTTGGCACACAGATGGTCTTAATTCCTGCATTTTTGGCTGCCAGTGTTTTTTCCTTCAGTCCACCGATCGGAAGCACACGGCCGCGAAGTGTGATCTCACCTGTCATTGCGACATCAGCGCGGACCGGTGTCTTCGTGATCGCCGACAACATGGCTGTCGCCATCGTGATTCCGGCAGACGGTCCATCCTTCGGCACTGCACCCTCCGGGATGTGGATATGGATGTCATTCTCCTGGAAAAACTTTTTCGGAATATGATACTCTTCACTGACAGAACGGATATAGCTGATTCCCGCCTGTGCAGATTCCTTCATCACATCTCCCAGCTGTCCGGTCAGCTGGAACTCACCTTTTCCCGGCATGATGTTGACTTCAATCTCTAAAGTATCTCCACCAACGCTTGTCCATGCAAGTCCACGGACGATTCCTACTTCATCCGTATCATTTTTCTTATCAAAACTGTATTTCTCTTTGCCGAGGAACTTTTCAAGATTCTGTTCTGTAACTTTAATCTTCTCTTTTTCTCCCTCGTAAAGCGGTCTTGCTGCTTTTCTGCATATCTCACCAAGCTTACGTTCAAGATTACGCACACCAGCTTCCCTTGTGTAACCACTGATGATCTTTGCCATCGCTTTGTCTGTGATGGCGAGCTGCTCCGGTCTGATCCCATTGCGCTCCATCTGCTTTGCGAGCAGATGCTCTTTGGCAATGTGAAGCTTCTCATTCTCTGTATAACTGGTCACTTCGATCAGTTCCATACGGTCTAACAGCGGCCTTGGGATATCCTGCACAGAGTTTGCTGTTGCAATAAACAGCACTTCTGAAAGATCGATCGGTATCTCAACATAATGATCCCGGAACTTCTTATTCTGCTCCGCGTCAAGCACTTCCAGCAATGCAGACGCCGTATCCCCCTTGTAATCGCTGCTCATCTTATCGATCTCATCTAACAGCATGAGCGGATTTTTCACGCCGGCGCTGCGCAGTCCGTTCACGATACGTCCCGGCATTGCTCCGACGTAAGTTCTTCTGTGGCCGCGGATCTCTGCCTCATCCCGCACACCACCTAGACTGATCCGCACATATTTTTTATCTAACGCTTTTGCAACGGACCGGGCAATACTCGTTTTACCGGTTCCCGGTGGTCCGACCAGACAGATGATCGGGCTCTCGCCCTTGCTGGTGAGATTGCGGACAGCCAGAAATTCTAACATACGCTCTTTTACTTTTTCCAGACCGTAATGATCCGCATTTAAAATCTGCTCGGCATTCTTCAGATCCTTGTTATCTCTGGATGTCTTATTCCACGGAAGCTCCAAAAGTGTTTCAATATACCCTCTCGCCACAGCGCTCTCAGAGGAGCTGGAACTGATATTTTTAAAACGGTCGATCTCTTTTTTGATCTTCTCTTTTACTTCTTTGTCTGCCTTGATCTTACCCAGAGCATCCATAAAGTGATCTGCGTCTGATTCCGTATTATCTTCGCCAAGCTCCTCACGGATTACTTTCATCTGCTCTCTCAGCAGATATTCTTTCTGGTTTTTATCCACATGCGCCTTGACTTTCGCCTGAAAATCATTCTTGATGGCTATGATCTCGATCTCTTTTAATAAGAGTGCCATCAGAACCTCATAACGTTCGGTCATAGAAACCGCATCTAAGATTTTCTGTTTTTCCTCAAAATGTACCGGAAGGCTGTTGGCAAGCTGATTCATCAGTTTTTCCAGATCTGTGATCTCACTTAACTGGCGTTGCAGCTCTTTTCCCATTTTGGGATTGACGACCACATATTTACCAAATGTCTCCTGAATGCTCCGAAGCATTGCCTCCTTCGCTTCTTCTGGCAGTCCGTCATCCACTTCCTCGTCAAATCGAATGATCTCCGCAAGCAGATAGTCCGGATTTTCAAGAAAAGCGGACAATTCTGCCCGCTCTTTCCCTTCTACCAAAATGCGTACAATATTATTTTGTAACTTAATTACCTGCTTTACCTCAGCAATGATCCCGATCTTAAATAAGTCCTCGATATCAGGATTTTCCTGTTCCACATCTTTCTGTGCCACAAGAAAAATCTTCTGCTCATCCATCATCGCCTCTTCCACTGCCTTGATGGATTTTGCACGGCTTACGTCAAAATGGGCTACCATTCCCGGCAGGATCACCATTCCACGAAGGGCAACTGCAGGCATTTTCATAATCATTGTATCCATTTTCTATAATTCCTTTATCTGTAACAGCTTTTCCTGCTGTTATCTTTTGTTTAAGAAGCCTGTTCTAACTTCTCAACAAGTGCTTTTTCTTCTTTCTCTTCAATTGCAAGATTCTTTTCTACATCTTCTTTGGTGATCTCACATTTTGTAATGCTCTCATCGGATGGAATATGATACATCAGATCTAATGTAACAGCCTCCATGATTGCACGAAGACCACGCGCTCCGGTCTTTCTCTCAAGCGCTTTGTCCACGATTGCTTCGAGTGCATCCCTGTCAAATTCCAGACTGACACCGTCTAATTCAAACAGCTTTTTGTACTGTTTTACAAGTGCATTCTTCGGCTCGCATAAGATACGGATCATCGCATCCTTATCTAACATATCCAGTGTTACGGTTACCGGCACACGACCGATAAATTCAGGGATGAGTCCGAATTTCACAAAATCCTGTGGAAGTACATGTTTTAATACTTCCCCTACATTGTACTCATCTTTGGCGTGTACTTCTGCATTAAATCCAATGGATTTCTGGTCGAGACGTGTCTCAATGATCTTCTCCAATCCATCAAAAGCACCACCACAGATAAATAAAATATTGGTAGTATCAATCGGGATCAGTTCCTGCTGCGGATGTTTTCTTCCACCCTGTGGCGGAACAGAAGCAACCGTTCCCTCTAAAATCTTAAGTAACGCCTGCTGTACACCCTCGCCGGAAACGTCTCTTGTGATGGAAACGTTCTCAGATTTTTTTGTAATCTTGTCAATCTCATCAATGTAAATGATACCGTGCTGTGCACGCTCAATATCATAATCAGCAGCCTGGATCAGTTTCAAAAGGATATTCTCGACATCTTCACCCACATAACCTGCCTCGGTAAGTGTGGTTGCATCTGCGATCGCAAACGGAACATTCAACACTCTCGCCAAAGTCTGTGCTAAAAGTGTTTTACCGGAACCGGTTGGTCCGAGCATAAGAATATTACTCTTCTGCAATTCTACATCTGAATCTGATCCTGCCATAATTCTCTTGTAATGATTATAAACTGCAACGGACAAGACTTTCTTCGCTTTATCCTGGCCAATGACGTACTCGTCTAAAAATGCCTTCATCTCCTCCGGCTTGATCAGATTGATCTGCTCCGCAGGTTCTTCCAGATTTCCGTCAAATTCATCATTCTCCAACTCTTCGTCTATAATCTCGGCGCAAACGTCTACACACTCATCACAGATATAGGCTCCGTTTGGTCCCGCGATCAGTTTACGGACCTGATCCTGAGTCTTACCACAAAATGAGCAGCGCAGTCTCTCGTCATTTCTTCCTGTCATTTCTTATTCTCCAATGTCTCTATTTATTAGCGGCTTGTTATCACATTATCGATCAGTCCGTATTCCATTGCTTCCTGAGCAGACATATAATGATCTCTCTCTGTGTCCGCTGCGATCACGTCATAAGGTTTTCCGGTGTTTGCAGCTAAAATCTCATTTAATTTCTTCTTTGTCTTTAAAATGTTTTCCGCTGCGATCTGGATCTCCGTTGCCTGACCTTTTGCTCCGCCGGATGGCTGATGGATCATAATCTCTGCATTCGGAAGCGCAAGTCTCTTGCCCTTTGCTCCACCTGCAAGTAAAAATGCTCCCATGCTGGCGGCCATACCGATACAGATAGTAGATACATCACATTTGATGTACTGCATCGTATCATAAATAGCAAGACCTGCTGTTACCATTCCACCTGGGGAATTGATATATAAATGAATATCTTTTCCAGGATCCTCGGACTCTAAGAAAAGTAACTGTGCAACCACAAG
>ERZ836760.1733-NODE-1733-length-21267-cov-6.085282_pt1 | contig 21267 bp, 21 predicted proteins | sample MGYA00519941_ERZ836760 | MGnify/ENA primary metagenome ERZ836760 (study PRJEB31850, sample SAMEA3708807) | human gut metagenome | biome: human gut; feature: human-associated habitat; material: faeces | place: China | collected 2014 ... | reverse complement strand
GATTTTTGTCTCCGACCCCAAAATCACCTTCTCTCCGAACCCCAAATCACCTTCTTAATTTTTCTACAATTTTTCAATTATTTCAAAATCTACAGTCCTCAATAATTTACTCGCATCTTTTACTCTTATTTTAACTTTATCTCCTATTTTATAAACTATATTTGATCTTTCACCAATTAGCCTTTTTCTATCTTCATCATATATGAAATATTCATTTCCTAAATCTTCAAATCGAATTAATCCTTCTACTGTATTATCTAATTCTACAAAAACCCCAAATGAAGTTACTGAAGAAATCATACCTTCATATTTTTCCCCTATTCTATTTTCCATATATTCTGCTTTCTTTATGTCTTCACTTTCTCTTTCTACTTTTGTTGCTATTTTTTCTCTTTCTGAGGATTGTTTTGCTCTTTCTTCTGCTTGCTTTTTATATTCTTCTATAAATTTTTCATTTACATCATAGTTTTCTTCTAAATATTTACAAATTATCCTATGAATAAATAAATCTGGATATCTTCTTATAGGAGATGTGAAATGGCAATAATATTTGCTAGCAATTCCAAAATGTCCTTTGTTTATGTCTTCATATCTTGCTACTTTTAAGGTTCTTAATAATAGATGTGATACTACTTTTTCTTCGTCTTTTCCTTTTATTTCTTCTAATATCTTAGCAAATTCTTTAGGATATATATTATCTTTATTAGCTTTTATTTTTAACCCGAAGTTAAACAAAAATTTATTTAGTTCTTGTACCTTTTCATAATCTGGAGTTTCATGAACCCTATATATAAATGGTGCATCTAACCAAAAGAATTTTTCTGCTACTGTTTCATTTGCAATTAGCATAAATTGTTCTATTATTTCATTTGCAAATGTAGTTTCATATTTAGAAATATTTATTGCTCTTCCTTCTGAATCTAGTTCTATTTTGCTTTCAGGAATGTCTAAATTCAAATATCCTTTTTCTAATCTCTTTTGTTTCAATATTAGCGCTAATTCTTCCATTAACTTAAATTCATTTATATGTTTTTCATATTTCTTTATTATATCTACATCTGAATTATCTAATATTTTTTGAACATCTGTATATGTCATTCTTTCTGTTACATTTATTACTGCCTTATATATTTCAGAAGATTTGACATTTCCATTTTTATCTATTTCCATTGTGCAAGATAAAGTAAATCTATCCTCTCCAGCATTTAAACTACATATACCATTTGACAGTTCCCTTGGAAGCATTGGAATTACTCTTCCTAACATATATATACTTGTTCCTCTTATTAAAGCTTCTTGGTCTAATAGACTATTTGGTTTTACATAGTAGCTTACATCTGCAATATGAACACTTAATTTGTAATTTCCATTTTCCAATTTTTTTATTCCTATTGCATCATCTAAGTCCTTTGCTTCTGCTCCATCTATTGTAAATATAACTTCATTTCTTAAATCTATTCTATTTTTTATATCTTGTTCATCTATCCTGTTGCCACATTTTTTAGCCTCTTCTACTACTTGTTTAGGAAATATTGATGGTAGTTTATGCTCTTTTATTAAAGATAACATGTCAACACCTGTTTCATTTACATTTCCTAAAACTTCTATTATTTTTCCTTCTGCTTTTTTACCTTTTTCAGGATATTTTGTTATTTGGACTAATACTTTATGATTATTTTTTGCTTTTCCAAAGTTCTTTTTTGAAATAAATATATCTGTTCCCAAATTTTTATCATCAGGGACAACAAAACCAAAGTTTTTATTATTTTGAAATATTCCAACTACTGTATCTTTTTCATGTTTTAATATTCTTACAATTTTTCCTTCTGCTTTTTTTACTTTATTTTTTTCTTCTATTATTTCTATTAAAACTTCGTCACCATTTAATGCATTTGATGAATTTGTTTTTGCTATATATATTTCATCTTCTTCATTTTCTATTTTTACAAATCCAAAGCCTTTTGAATTTTTCCTATAAATACCATCATAATATACTTTTTCTGCTATTCTATATTGATTTTTTCTGTTCTTTTGAATCTTCATTTTCATTTCTAAGTTTCCAAGTATATTTAAAAATTCATTATATTCATTTTTAGGTACTCTCATTACCATTGCTATTTGTTTAGCTTTCATCGGAGGATATTCCTCATCTTTTAATAATTCTAAAATTTTCTGTTCTTGTTCTTCCATTAAAAATCCTTTCTATTGTTTATGTTATTAATCATTTTTATAAAACTTTTAATCTTTATCTTAGCTTAATATTAATTTGACTTTTTTAGTAATTCTTTTTCTTTTTATATTTACTTCTAATTTTACATAAAAAATTTATCTTAGTTATATTTTTTAAAGTTTAATAAAGAAAAAAGAGCTAGTAATATTAATTTATACCGCCCTTTTTCTATCTATGCCATATATATTATTCCCAATACTATTGTTAATATTGCAAATATTATAGATAATATTATTGTCCATTTTTTTTGCTTTCCTTCTTTAGTTCTTCCTTTATTTTTTTCATAAAAATTATTTGTTGAAGAACCTGCAATAGTTGCTGATAATCCAGCATCTTCTTTTGTTTGGATTAATGTTAATATTATTAATATTACTGCTACTAATATATATATTCCTATCAATATCCATTTTGCTATTTCCATGAACTATTCCTCCTAACAGTTTATCTCTTATTAATACTTCGATATTGTAACATATATTTAAAAAAAATGCAAATACTTTATTTTTCTTTTCTATTTATTTCGCTTTTATTTATATTCTTTTTATTTACTTTTACAAGTTTAACTGATTTATTTTTCTTTAATAATTTTATCAATAACTTCTTTTCTCATTTCTTTCATTAATTTACAACTGTTATCTAACTTAGCTTGTTCTTTTTCATTTAATTCTAATTCTAATAATTCTCTTACACCATTTTTATTTATTATTGCTGGAACTCCTATATATATGTCATCTTGTCCATATTGGTTGTTTAAATATGTTGAAACTGTTAAAATTGAATTTTCATCATTTATTACTGCTCTTACTAGTCTATTTAATGCCATACCTATTCCATAATATGTTGCCTTTTTCTTTTCTATAATTTCATATGCTGCATTAACAACATCTTCATGAATTTTATCTAATTTTTCCATAGGATGATAGTTGTCTTTCATTACATCTATTATTTTCTTACATCCTACATAGCAATGTTCCCATGGTACAAAAGATGAATCTCCATGCTCTCCCATTATATATGCATGTATATTTTTGCTAGAAACTTTTAAGTAATCTCCTACTAAATATCTTAATCTTGCAGTATCTAAAACAGTTCCTGAACCTATTACTTGATTTTTTGGTAATCCTGAAGTCTCTGCTACAACATATGTCATTAAGTCAACTGGATTACTTGCTACTATTATAATTCCATTGAACCCACTTGCCATTATTTCTTTTGTTATACTTTTTACGATTTTTGCATTTACTTCTGCAAGTTCTAATCTTGTTTGTCCTGATTTTTGAGCTATTCCTGCTGTAATTACTACTACTTGAGCATCTTTACATTGTGAATAATCTCCTGATTTTATAATCATTTTTTGAGGTGCATATGGTAATCCATGAGATAAATCCATTTCTTCACCTACTGTTTTATCTTTATCTATATCTATTAAAATAAGTTCTGAAATTCCTCCTCTATTTAACATTGAATATGCCATACTCATTCCTACAAATCCTGTTCCTACTAAAACTACTTTTCCTTTTTTCATAGATATCATTTCCCTTCTTAAAAAATTCCTTTATATTATACTACTTTTATTCCCATTTTTAAAGTTTTTTATCAGATTTATTTTACTTTTTACATATTTTATGATATAATTGCTAAAAATTAATCAAAGTAAGGAGTGCAATTTATGAGTTCAAATTCAAATAATACTACTTCTTTGGCTGAAAACAAAGTTTTGATTTTGTATATATTATCTCTTATTGATGGTGAAATTGTACAAGATGGTTTGTTTAAAATTATTTCTTCTATAAATAATATAAATTATTTCTTTTTTAAACAAATTTTAACTGATTTAATAGATTCGAAGTTAGTAGGTATTTACACAAAAGAAGATGAACAAGTATTAAAAATAACTACTGAAGGAAAAAACGCATACAATCTTACTAAAGATGTTATGCCAGGACTTTTAAAGTTAAAAGCTGATAATGTTTTTAAAACTGAATTTTCTAACATAGAAGAAGCATCTTCTATAATTGCTGAATTTACACCAAAAAATGAAAATGATTATACTGTTAAATTAAAAATAGTTGAAAATAATGAAACTATTTTTGAAGTAAGAACTTTTGCTGGTTCTCGTGATATGGCAAAGAAATTAGTTGATAATTGGAATAATAATGCTAATGGTATTTATCCTAGGATTTTAGATATATTGTTGGATAAATAGAGATTACTAATTAATACTATATAATAAAATGTGCAAAATTTTTTTATTAATTTTGCACATTTTTATTTACAATTCCTATCTACTCTATATACTGATTTATTTTTTAAATTATAACTTATATTTTATAATTTCAGTAAAACATCTAAAATGTTACATTGTTTCCAAATTTAGCTTTTAATTTATCTTTTGAATCTTGTGATAAATTTACATTTCTGGTCAAATTTATTTTTGTATTTGGATTTAATTCTAACAATACTGTTGTATCTATTATTGCATTATTACTTAAATTTATTGTTAAATTAGAATTATTTTTCAAGTTTTTTAAATTTTCTAAGTCTTCACTCCATAATGAGCAATTAGACATACTAAGTGATGTTAAGTTTGTTAAGTTTGAAAAATCAATCATATTTTGATGTAAATTTAAAGTATTCATATCTAAATATGTTAATGATGATATTTTCCCTACTTCTTCCATATTTTCAATTTTATTTCCTCTTATATCTAAAATATTTAATTTAGTAAATTTTGATAAATCCGGTAATCTGGTAATATTAGAATAATGTATTGGTAATTTCGTTATATTATCTACACTACATTCTCCTATTGAGTTTAAAGTTTCTTGTGATATTGATAGGGCTCTTAAATTAGGTATTAATTCTTCAATGTCAGTCATCTTAAAAGTATTTCCGTCCTGAGGAAGATAAATATTGAATCTTTTTTAGATTACTTATACATGAAATATCTGTTATTTGATTTCTAGTAATATCTAAATAATTTAGATTAGTAAACGAACTCAATATCATTCTTGAGTTTTTATCTTGTAAAGTTAATTTATTACCAGATAAATTTAAGTATTCTAATCCAACTAATCCTTCTAAGGCATCCAATGTAACTAAATTTTGATTACTCAAATCTAGTTTTTTATAATTATTAAATAATTTTAATTTATCTATATCTAAATATATTGTTCCATTTCTTTCTAATATTTCTCCTATTTTATTTACCTTTTCTAATTTTTCACCTGTATAATTTTCTCTATTAGCATCAATATTTTTATTTCCTCTTAAATCTAAACTAATTAATTCTATATTATTACTTAAAGGTGTTATATCTGTTATATTATTATTTCTTAAATCTAATTTTGTTAATTTTGTTAATTTTGAAATTTCCTCTACATTTTCAACTTTTGTATTAGTAATTTCTAGTTCTTGCAAATTAATTAAATTTTTAATTCCTTGAATTGATACTAAACTCATATTCTGATTTATTGATAATTTTTTTAAGTTTACTAATTTCTCTATGCCATTTAAATTTGAAAATGGCATTCTAATTATATTTAAAGTTTCTATATTTTTAAGTTTACCTATTGAAGATAAATTTTTTCCTTTAAAAGAATAACAGTCTTCAATTAATAATGTTTTTAAGCTTAATACTTTTTCAATACTGTTTATTAAATTATTAAAATCTTCATTATTTCCTTGATTTAAGCTAATGGTTTCTAAATTGTTTAATTTTGATAATTCACTATAATCTTTTATATCTGTTCCCCATCTCTTAGTAAAGGTTCTTAATTTAGTACAATTCTCTATACCTTGTAAATTTTCTAACTGTAAATGTTCTAACATTAATGTCTCTAAATTAGGAAAAAATACTAAGTCTTGTAAGCTTTCTATTAGTGGATCTGAAATAATTAAGCTAGTTTGATTTTTCATCCACTTGAATTTCATTTCTTCTTCTGCTATCCCTGATATTTTTGATATATATTCACTAAATACTTTGCTACTAAACCTTATTTCTGTTTCATCTTCTAAAATTTTTTCTTTTATTTCATCCCCATATTCTTCTCCATTTATTGCTATATATTTTACATTTAAATTATCGTCTATTAGAAATACATCTTGCAAGCTGGTTAAATCTCCTTTTCCTAATCCTTGCATTCCCTCAAATGAGTTTTCCTTAATTACATAATACATATAATATTGATCATTTCCCCCCATCTGTACTGTTCTTTTTATTTTTTCTTCTGCTAATAGGCTTTCTGGCGTTACTTTTTCTTCTTTTATTCTTTTTTCTGCTTGTAATAAATTTAATTGCTCTTTTACTGTTCCTAATGCTGTTTCTATCTTTGCACTATTAGCTACATTTAATATACCACTTTCTCCTGTTAGTGTTGCTATTGATACTCCTGACAAAATCAATAATACTATTATTGTTATTGCTAGTACTATTAATGTTATTCCTTTTTCATTTATTTCTAATCTTTTTTTAACTTTTTTCATAAGCTTTTTCTCCTTTTTTCTTTTGGTATAAACTTATTATATAACAAAATGTTTTATATTTCAATATAACATTTTGTTTTATTTTATAATTTTCTTAGTTTTTATTTTAACTTATATAATTTTTAATATTTTATAAGAAAGGAACTAAAAAATATGAAAACTCGTATAAAAAATCTTAGAGAAGATAATGATTTTACTCAAAAACATTTAAGTAATGTCCTTAATGTTTCTCAAGTAGCTTATTCTTATTATGAACTAAATAAAAGAAATATTCCTTTAGAATTATTGTGTAAATTAGCAGATTTTTATAACACTAGTGTTGATTATTTATTGTATAGAACTAATAATATTAAACCATATTCTAAAAATTAATCGAAAGCTCTTTTACTTCAATTTTTTGTTAGTAGTATAGCAACATAAAACTCACTATCCCCGAAGTCATTTGGTATTTTGACTTACAAAAATAGTGAGTTTAAAAAATTGGTAGCGAAGATGTGATTCGAACACATGACCCTTCGGGTATGAACCGAATGCTCTAGCCAACTGAGCTACTTCGCCATTTTCAACTTACAAATAATATTATAATGGTAGTTTGGCCTTTTGTCAAGTAAAAAATACAAGAATTTTAAATTTCTTGTATTTTTTCATCGTTATCTATTCCTTTTGCTATATTTTGATCTTTTATTTTACTTTTATTCATTGATATTTCTGATGTCTTATTTATATTTGACTTCGTTGTACCTCTTCTAGATTTTTTTACAATTGTTTGATGATTTTCAAGATTGTCACACAATTCTTTTATTCTAGGACTTTCTTGTGCTTTTATTTTTGCGACTTCTTCTAAAATCTTATCATCTTCAGCATTTTTTTCTCCTCCAAAAATATCTTTAAACACTAAAAATAATTTTTTAAAACTGAATCTATAATCTTCTATATTTTCTCTTATTTGATTTTCTTCCATAATCTAACTTAGTATTACTAAGTATTTTCACCTCTTTATTCTAAAATAAACTTTACAGTAAAATTATATCACAAAAAGCCTTGCTACGCAAGACTTTTATGATTTTTCCAATAAAATCCTCATGAATTTTATTAAATATTTAATAATTGTTAGTTAATTTATTATTCTATCTTATCTTCTCTCCTAAACTTGTACCTGCAAGTATATGCATGTGTAAATGCATTACTTCTTGTCCTCCATCTTTTCCACAATTTATAATTACCCTGTAACCTTTTTCATCAAAGCCCTTTTCTTTTGCTATTTTATTAATTACTGTATGCATTTTTCCAATAATTCTTTCATCATCTAATGATATTTCATTATGTGATGAAATATGTTTTTTAGGAATTACAAGAATATGAATTGGAGCTGCTGGATTTATATCGTAAAATGCTAAAATTTCTTCATCTTCGTAAACTTTATTTGATGGTATTTCACCTTTTGCAATCTTACAAAACAAACAATTTTCCATAATATTTTTCCTCATATAATATGTTTATAAATCTTATCTATTATAAATTTTATAAACATATTCTTTCTTTATATTTTATTTTTATATACTAAGATTAATTGTTATAAAGTATTGTAACAAAATTTATAACAATATCTAGATTAAAATACTTTAATTCATATTTACAATTATAATTAATATTATTAAATATGAATTATTTTATTAATACAGCTTTTATTCTTCTTACTCCTGATGAACTTGATTCTTCTTTTTTTATTTTAAATGTTCCCATATTACCTGTATGAGTCACATGTGGTCCTCCACAAATTTCTTTACTGAAATCTCCTATTGTATAAACTTTTACTTTTTCCCCATATTTATCTGTGAAAAGTCCTATTGCTCCTGAGTTTTTTGCTTCTTCATATGTCATTTCTTCACATTTTACTTCTAAATCTCTTTTTATTTGTTCATTTACTAAATCTTCTACTTTTTGTATTTCTTCTTTTGTCATTTTTTGGGGATGTGTGAAGTCAAATCTTAATCTTTCTTCTGTAATATTTGAACCACTTTGTTTTACATGTTCTCCTAGTATTGTTCTTAATGCTTGATGTAATAAGTGTGTAGCTGTATGATAACTAATAGTTTTTTCATTTTGGTCAGCTAAACCACCTTTAAATTTTTGTGTACTTCCCATTCTTGATTTTTCCTGATGTTTTTTAAATAATTCTTCAAACTTTTTCATGTCTATTGTCATTTCATTTTCTCCAGCTAAATCTTTTGTTACTTCTGGTGGAAATCCATATGTATCATATAACTTGAATACTACTTCTCCATTTATTTCTGTTTTTTCTTGCTCTTTAGCTTTTTTCATTTCTTTTAAGAATTCTCTTTCTCCATGTGCAAGTGTTTTTACAAATTTATCTTTTTCTTCTATTATTACTGATTTTATTGTTTCTTTGTTTTGCTCTAATTCTGGATACATTTCTTTTAAATTTTGTATATTTATTTCTATTAAGTTTGATAATTCATCTAAGTTTATTTGTAATTTGTTCATATGTCTAATCATTCTACGAATTAATCTTCTTAGAACATATCCTCTGTCAATATTACTTGGTCTTCCTCCGTCTGAAATTATCATCATACTTGAACGTAAATGTTCTGCCACTATTCTTCTACTTTCTATTATATCTTCTTTTTCTAGTTCTTCTAATTTAGCCATTATTGGTTCAAATATTTCTGTATCAAATGGTGTTTCTTTTCCTTGTAATAGCATTGCCATTCTTTCTAATCCTAAACCTGTATCAACATTTTTTTGTTTTAATTTTGAATAGCCATTTTTATCTTTGAAATATTCCATAAATACATTATTCCAAATTTCAACATATTTACCACAGTCGCAACTTGGTTGACAATCTGGTCCACATGCTGGTTTTCCTGTGTCATAAAACATTTCTGTATCTGGTCCACATGGTCCTTCTTCCCCTGCAATCCACCAGTTATCATCTTTTCCATAATAATATATATGTCCATCTAGAATTCCTGCTTTTTTCCAACACTCTGCTGAAACTTCATCTCTAGGACAGTCTTCATCACCAGCAAAGCAAGTTACTGATAACTTTTCTACTGGAATTTGTAGTTCTTTTGTTAAAAAATCAAAGCTCATTTTAATTGATTCTTCTTTAAAATAATCTCCTAATGACCAATTTCCTAGCATTTCAAAATATGTTAAGTGTCTGTTGTCACCAACTTCATCTATATCATTTGTTCTTACACATTTTTGATAATCTGTAAGTCTAGTTCCATTTGGATGTTTTTCTCCTAATAAATATGGCACTAAAGGTTGCATTCCTGCTGTTGTAAATAATACTGATGGGTCATTTTCTGGTATTAATGATGCTGATGGTATTTGTGTATGACCATTATTCTTAAAAAAATTCAAGTATTTGTTTCTTATTTCTATTGCTTTCATTTATATTCTTCCCTTCTATATCTCTTTTTATATTTATAAATTATACTTTAATTATGCGAAAAAATCAAGAATTATATTGCCTCAAATTCTAATAAAGTTTTAATTTTTATAAATGATTTATTCTTCATCTACCATAGAGTTGAACGGAATGATATGTAACTTCCACTATAAGAGGGGCTACTACCTATACGAAAAAAAGCTGGCACAGTAGATCCTTTATTATTGAAAACTCCTCCTCTTGTTACTCCTGTTGCACCTGGATATGTACTTTTTTCTAATGTCCATTCTGCTTCATTTCCTGCCAAATCATATATATTTAGCACACTATTTCTTTCTGTTGCTCCTGTTGTTAATAATACTACATCATTTGATGGCTTTGTGTATTTTCCATTTACTTCTGTAAATGTCTGTCCATCATCTATTGAGTATTTTCCTTTAACTAATTCAAATGTTTCATTACTATAATTTCCCCATGTTGTACTATCCTCCTCCAGTTCTACTTGTGTTTTTCCTTGTTTATTTTCTATATGCTTTAAGACCAAATCCCATTGAATTCCAAACATTAGACTACTTGTTCTTCCTCCTGTTGCTAATTCTTTTGATTTTTCTTGTGCTTGTTTATTAGTCACATAATTATATGGATATGCTCCTTCTTGTATAACTGGAGGTGTTAATTCTTCATTTGATGATGTTCTTAATATATTTGTTCCTGTTTCATATTTTCCAATATAAAATCCTCCATTTTCATATACACTTTTCAACATTTGTTTTTTATAATTATTATATTCTTCCTCACTAGAAAATCCATTTTGTTTTTCTGAATCCCATGTATCTGCACATTTGCTTCTATAGTTTTTCGCATAATTTTGCATAGTAATTTCTATCTTTGCATAATCATCTGAATTCTTTGGTGCCTTTCCTCCATTATATTCTTTATTTTCATATATACTTTTTGGCACTTCTATCCATGTCCATTCATTTCCATTACTATCTTTTATTACTACACCTTTTTCTAAATTACCTTCTATTACTTCTGCTCCATCTGGTAAAAATGGTTTTGTATCTTCTATTTGTGATAAATTTTTACTTATTTCTGTTTCAATACTTCCTTTGTTTTCTTCAGTTAACATTACTATTAATATACCTACTGCTAAAATCAGCAGTACAATTATTATTGCTATAACTAATGCAATTAGAGTCATCCCTTTTGAAGATTTATTTAATTCTTTAAAATTATCTTTTAGTTTGAATTTTAATTTTATCTTTTTCCTTTTTTCTTCTTTTAATTTGCTCATATTGTATTTCTCCCCTCTTTTTCATTAAGAATTTTTTCTTTTATAGGTTAAATCTTTCTTTTCTTATATAATCTAATTCCCCTTATTTCATTTTACCTTATATTTTAAACAGAACTATGAGCTTTTTCATATGCTTTTTTTATTAATAAAAATAATTCTAATTATCATGTTTTGATTATATACAATTATAATAATTAAGTCAATTCTTTAAATTTTGTTATTTCATTTTTATTATCTACCTTATTTTAAGTCACATATGTTATCGTAGTTTCTTTATTATTTTCCTTAATATTTACTAAAATACATTTTTATTATTTTAATATTACACAATATTTTATATATCCACTAGAATTATCTCTTCTCCTATACATTTTATATTTTTCCAAGGAATAGTAATTCCATTGTTAGTTTTAAATACATTTAAAAACTTACTTTTCTCTCCTGGAACTATTATATATGTAATTGCTCCAGTTTCTAAGTCTGCACATACATCTTGAACAAATCCTAGTCTTTTTCCATCATTTATATTTACAACTTCTTTATGTTTAAAATCCAATCCCTTTTCTTCCATACAAATTATTTCCTCCTTATTATATAAAATTAATTTTAAATATCTTTCTTTTTATTTAACTTTTCTTATTCTTCTTGTAACTTTTATACTTCTCTATAAAAATAAAAAGATATTTTTAATTTATTTTCACACCAATTAAAAAATATCTTTTCATTTTTATTTATACCACTTTTTTATATGTTGTATCGCACTTTTTTCTAACCTTGATACTTGAGCCTGTGATATTCCAATTTCATCAGCAACTTCCATTTGAGTTCTTCCATCAAAAAATCTTTTAGTTACTATCATTTTTTCTTTATCATTTAATTTCTCCAATGCTCCTTTTATTGTCATCTTCTCTGCCCATAATTCATCTGTATTTTTACTATCTTTTACTTGGTCCATTATATATATATTCTCTGAACCATCATTATATACCGGTTCTTGTAAAGATACTGGATCTTGTATTGCATCTAAACTAAATGAAATATCCTCTTTTGTTACTTCTAATTCTTTTGCAATTTCTTCAATTTTAGGGTCTCTTCCATTTTCTTTATTAAATCTTTCTTTAAATTGTATTACTTTATATGCTAAATCTCTAACTGACCTACTTACTCTTATACTATTGTTATCCCTTAAATATCTTTTTACTTCTCCTATAATCATTGGTACTGCATATGTGCTAAATTGGACATTTTGACTTAAATCGAAATTATCTATTGCTTTAATCAATCCTACACATCCTACTTGAAATAAATCATCTGCATTTTCGCCTCTTCCATAAAATCTTTGAATTACACTTAGCACTAATCTTAAATTACCATTAATAAATTTGTTTCTTGCTTCATTATCTCCTTCTTTTATTTTTATAAATAACTCCTCTTTTTCTTGTTTGCTTAATAAAGGTAATTTTGATGTATTCACACCACATATTTCTACTTTGTTTAGCAAAAAGAAAACCTCCTTTTAAAAATACTTAGGTTTAGTATTTCCAAAATTAGGCTTTTTATACATTATCCTATTTTACTTGCAATATCTTTCTTCATTTTATTTATTATCTTTTTTTCTAGTCTTGATATGTAACTTTGTGATATTCCGTAATTCATCAGCTACCTCTTTTTGTGTTTTTTCTTTTCCTGTTTTAAATCCAAATCTCATTTCCATTATATCTTTTTCTCTTTCATTTAATTTTAAAATAGCTGCTCTTAAAAGTTTTTTATCAACTTCATCTTCTAAGTTTCTTGATGTAATATCTGGTTCAGTTCCTAAAATATCTGAAAGTAATAATTCATTGCCATCTCCATCTTTATTTAATGGCTCATCTATTGATATTTCACCTTTTAGCTTATTACTTTTTCTTAAAAACATTAGTATTTCATTTTCTATACATCTTGATGCATATGTTGCAAGTTTTATATTTTTTCCTGTATTAAATGTATTTACTCCCTTCATAAGTCCTATCGTTCCTATTGATATTAAATCTTCTATACCAATTCCTGTGTTTTCGAATTTTTTTGCTATATATACTACTAATCTCAAATTTCTTTCTACTAAAATTTGCCTAACTTCTAAATTGTTTTCTTCTGATAGCTTTTTTATCATTTCTTCTTCTTCCTCTGGTGGTAATGGTGGTGGTAATGTTTGACTTCCAGCTATATAAAATATTGGTAAATATTCTATTTCTTCATCATCATTCAAATATTTTGCACATATTGAAGAAATACTATTTTTTACAAAATCTACAAATTTCATTTTAATTCTCATTCCCTTCTTATTTTATTAAAAATGCTCTCTAGTAGCAATGAAAATTTTGCCTTTTTTCAAGCTATTACTATAATCCCATTTTCAAATTATTAAATTGAATAATTTTCTTCTTGTTTAAAATAACTCTAATCCCATTAAAGCTCTATATTCTCCCCTCTTAGTTAAAGATTTATTGTATATTCCTATTATTATTTCATTTACTTTCTTTTCCTCATCATTTTCATTTTTTATAATTACATAGTCAGCCTTTATTCCTAAAAGCATTCCATTTTGTTTTCCTAAAGATGAAAATGGTATAAACTTTAATTTAGTCATATATTTTTGTTTTATTTCATCTGGTATTTTTGAAAAATCACCTCCTAAAATATCATCTATATTATTTAATATTTGTTTTGGTATGCATTCATATAATAATGTATGTTCTACTACTATTACGGGTATATTTGTTATTGGTTCTTTTAGCAAATTTCCTGTATCTAACATCGCTTTTGCTTCTATTTCTTTATTATTTAATTTTATTTTTATATTGCAAAACATATCTCTTTTGGAAATTTTGTTTTTTACCACTGTAAAAGCTCCTATTATTATTAAAAAGGCTACAATAGCCGATAATAATATTGTTTTTAAGGAATATGTCCCTAAAAATAAACCATTTTTCCAAAATGTTTCTTGGGGCTTTACTATATAAATTAGTGCAAATGCTGCACCTCCAAATACTAATGAAGTTAAGTAGAATATAAGTAAGGACTTCCACATTTTTTTCATATTTTGGGGATTAAATGCTACATATACTATTATTATTGATAAAATCATTTTTAAAATCATGCTTGAATAAATTTTTAAATTTGAAATATATGAAATTACAGTATAAATTGCCCCTATTAAACTTGCTAATAACAATCTCCAGAATTTAGATTTGTTTTTCAATATTATGTCTGTTGCAAATAATATAATGTAATTCATAATTAGATTTTCTATTAATACTACATCAACATAAATAGTCATATAATCACCTGCAAAAATATTGTACTACCTATGTTATAAAAATACTGTCTTTTTCTATTGTAGAATCAAAGAAATATTTGACAAAAACTCTTATAATTAATTTATTTTAAAAAAATATCTAAAAGAAACGACCTTTTTTGAGATGATTTTGGGGTCGGAGACAAAAATCACGATCCCCAAATCACGAAATCACATAATTACAATGTTGTTAATTATATTTTTAATTCATTTATATATTTACATTTATAAATACCAATTTTACCAATTAGTCAAATCGGATTCTGTTGCACCTAAAAAAGACCTCACAAATGAGTGAAGGTCTTTCTTAGAATAAGTAAAGCTATTTAAACAAATGAGTTTATCTAGCAATTACTATTCAAAATCAGCTGTTATTCCTTAAAGGTTACACTTGCAGTGTAAAACTCTTTGGCATTTCCGTTCTCATCAATTTTTTCAGGACATTTACAAGAAATTGTTTTTGCCCAAACCTCATCAATATCGAACTCCTGCACATCACCACAAGCCTCGCACTCAAAGGTAAGATGTAACTTATCTCCTTTCTTTAAGACAAACTCTGCTTTGTTCCTTAATGCAATATCCTGACCAGATATTGTCATTCCTGCACCATTAAAACTTCTGGTGTTAGCTGCCTGTCCACTTGTTGTGGACCAACTCACTTTTGCATGATTCTCATCCTTTTCAAGTGATTTTCCACAACCTGTTAATGCGATTGCCATGATTACTACAGTTACTAACATAATGCTAATTTTCTTCATATTGCTCTCTCCTCTTTTGTTTGTGCTTTTATTATTCAATTTTTCATTCTCCCGTTTACTTAAATCGGGAATAAATTTCAGGGTAAAAATCTTATTATCTGTCAATTCTTGCACCCTCCTTTGTTACTTTTACTCTCTTGTGATTCGGACTAAGAATATATCTTACTTCTTCTGAACACCAAATTTCATCTAACTCAGATAACCATCCCAGATCTTCACCATTTTCATCACAAACAAGATAATCCTTAAAGGATTTTTCTGTCTTTGTTAAGATGTTTGCATCTGGTGTGCCATCTCCATTAGTACCATAGAGTACCCAGTAGCACTCACCAGGAAATCCAGTAGATTCTCCCCAGCTTGTTTTAATAGTCCAAGAGCCATCATCATTCTTGCGAACTTCTGCTCCCTGTAAGAAATCTGGAATTCTATCTTCTTCAACCAGCTGAGCTTTCATAACAGTAGCCTTCTTATAGAATACTCCGTTCTTCTCAATAAGGTTTGTTGAAGCATTCCCGATTACCCAACAGTTATAACCACTTGGAGTATTTTCAGAAACCTCATATCCGATTACTGCTCCAAAATCTGCAGTTTCTGTGCCTTCGACACACTGCAACTGGATTCTGTCATCCACAATCTTGATTGCTTCTTTCAGAAAATCTGGAATATTAGATTCCTGTCTAACTCTGACTGCATCTTTCTTTGTACCTGCTTCTTTATGAATAAGGATCATATTCGTCATTTTGTTATCTCCCTTCTTATCATGAAATGTTCCTGTTTCAATAACTTTATCAGCTTTTCTAAATGTTTCTTTCATTGTGTTTTCTCCCTTCATATCGTGAAATGTTCCTGCTTCAATAATTTCATCAGCCTGTCTGAATGTTTCTTTCATTGTGTTTTCTCCTTTCGCATTGTGAAATGTTCCTGCATTGATAACTTCATGCTCTCTATTAAAAATATCACTCATGATGTATTACTTTCCTTTCACTAATATAGTTGTATATATTTTTTGCTTCAAATGTCATTGATATAAAACCTCTCATAACATTTTGGTTAACGAGTTACAAATTCTGATTTCCCTCCTTGTTCATAATTTTGCTTCAAAAATTTCTCCCCTTTCTATATTCTAAAAGGCTTTTTGCCTTAATAACATTATTATATCACTTTTGATGTTTTTTGTCAATTCATTATGTGAATTTGCAGTAATGACGAATGAAAAATTTTTTCTTAGAAAATTAAAGTTTTTAAAACTTATTTTTAATATTTTTTTCGCACTCCAGTATTTTCAACACTTTCAAGGTTTATTGTTTTTGTTTTAAAAACCGCAAAGTCCCTATATTACTATATTTTTAAAATTTGACTTTTTCAATGTTCTTGTGTATCATTAATATATCATTAATGATTTATCAAAGCGTATTTGTATTTTGATTTGAATTAGTTCTATGTTTATCTCTGTTTCGGTTAAATGAGCATAAAACTTTCGTCGAAATACTTTTACGCTTTTATATTTTTTATTAAATTCTCCACATATATCTGAATGTTCTATTATTTGCAATATTAAATGTGTTATTTGTATTATTGTGTATATTACTTTTATTGCTTTTATATCTTTTGAATATACATGCTCTAAATCTATTCCACTTGTTACCTTTTGTTCTCTAAATCCTTGATTTTCTATATAATCCCTTGTTTTAGCACAATATATTATTTTATATAAGTTCTTTCTTGTTATTTCTCGATTTGTTATCCACATCCATTTACTATATTTCTCTGTTTCCTTATTTTTCGTTATTTGCCTTATTACATTTATTTTCTTTCCTTTGTAATCTATGTTGTTTTCCCATAATGTTAATACTATTTTCTCATTCGTCTCTATTATTTCTCTATTTCCTGTTGGTAGACTTACTAATGTTAGAAATTCTGTTAGCAATATTGGTATCTTTTTATCTTTCAATACAAATATATATTCTATATTTTCTTTCTCACATAATTTTATTAACCCTATTGATGGATACAATGAGTCTCCTATTATTCTTACTGGTAATCTTGGATACATTTTTCTAAACCTAGGTATCATTCTTTTTGCAGCATTTAATTCACAATCTTGCTTAACTTCTTCTATACTTTTATTTTCTATTTCTTCTTCTGTTTCATTTTCTTTCTTTTTATCTTCATTTCTTATCATCTCACTCATTAACGATACTGCTATTGAATTTGCTACTATTTTCATTTCTAACATTGATATATACCATATTTTTTTTCCTTCTTTTGTTTCTTTTAACCATTCTTCACTTACTTCATAATTTGCTTTTTGAAACCTTGATCCATCTATTACCAAATTATATTTTCCTAATACTTTTGAATCTTCATATATTTTATTCCTTATCATTCCATAATTTATTTTATATTGTAATTTTTCTATTTCTTTCTTGTCTATTTTTGAAAATACATTTGTATATATTTCTGCATCTGGTATTTTGTTAATTTCTTCTTTTATTATTTTACTAATATTTCTTAAATATTCTGTATCTGTATATGCTGTTTCTGTAAATCTTTGTGACCTTCCTTCACTCAAAAACATCAGCATTTCTGACATAATTAAATATCTCATTGTATATGTTAATCTTTTTCTTGGGTCTTTTATTTCATCTATGTACTTTAGTATATCTGGTACATAGTGAAATATTGTTTTCGTAAATACTTCTGTTGTATTTTTTGAAAATCCTTGTTTCATATATACCACCATCCTTTGTATTATTTTTCAATTATATTTTATCATATTTGTGCGAAAAAGTTATTTTTTTCCAAAAAAACGTAGTGAATTTTATTTGAATTTACTACGTTTTTTACTTTATTTATTTTTATTCGTTATTACTGGTGAATTTGTTTTTTTGTAAAAATACCTACTGCCTCCCAGTGGGCTACATTAGTCAGTTGAAAATTTAAAATTTTTCCATGGATGTTTCTTTGTGGTATAGAATTTAATTCATATAATACAAAAACACATCTTTAGCAAAATCGATTCCTTCATTTTCAATAAAGTTATATATTTCATTTAGTTTATCTACATTTAATTTTACCTTTCACTGATTATCTAAATAACCTTACCTGTCAGATATAAAAAAGACTGTCCTTCGAAATATATCTTTATATTCGATAGGCCAGCTCTGCACTTTATATATTTTTATTTCTATTTTTTCTTAAGAAAGATGGTATATCTAAATCATTTTGAGATGAACTAATTTCTGAGCTTGATGGAATCGAAGTAACTTTCTTCTCCCATGTTTTTGATATATTATCAACACCTAAGCTTGATATTGGTTCTGGTTTCTCAAATCCTGTTGCTATAACTGTTATTTGTATTTCATCTTCCATTGATGGATCTGTTACAGTACCGAAGATTATATTAGCTTCTGGGTCTACACTGCGTTGTACTAATTCTGCTGCTGTATTTACTTCGTGTAATCCTAAGTCTTCTCCACCTGTTATGTTGATTATTACTCCTCTTGCTCCTTCTATTGATGTTTCTAGTAATGGACTTTGAATTGCTTCTTTTGCTGCATCTTCTGCTCTATTTTCTCCTGATGCTCTACCTACACCCATATGTGCCATTCCTGTGTTTAACATTATTGTTTTTACATCGGCAAAGTCTAAGTTTACAAGTCCTGGTATAGCAATTAAGTCTGATATACCTTGTACACCTTGTCTTAATATATCATCAGCCATTTTGAAAGCTTCGATTATTGATGTTTTTCTATCTATTATTTGTAATAATTTATCATTTGGTATTACTACTAATGTATCTACTTTTCCTTTTAAACTTTCGATTCCTCTTTCTGCTTGTGAAAGTCTTTTTTTACCTTCAAAAGTAAATGGTTTTGTAACAACTCCTATTGTCAATATTCCCATTTCTTTTGCAGCTTGTGCAACAACTGGTGCTGCTCCTGTACCTGTTCCTCCACCCATTCCGGCTGTAACAAATACCATATCTGCTCCTCTTAATACTTCTGCTAATTCAGCTTTACTTTCTTCAGCTGATTGGGCACCAATATCAGGATTTGCTCCTGCACCTAATCCTCTTGTTATTTTTTCTCCTATTTGGATTTTTGTATTTGCTTTTGAAGTTTGAAGAGCTTGTCTATCTGTATTTACTGCTATAAAATCAACGCCTTTTATTCCTGCATCAATCATTCTATTTACAGCATTGTTTCCTGCTCCTCCTACACCTATAACTTTTATTGTTGCAGTTCCATCCATCATTGCAATATTATTATCATCATTGTAATCCATCATTTAGTTTTTCCTCCCTTTATATTTTAAAATTTTTGTTTTATGAATAGAAAAACTCTTTTATTTTTTCTATTATTGTTTTTATAAAATTTTCATTGTTTTGTGTATCTATACTGCTTGAAACAGTTTTAGCAAATGGTCTTGCTGCTATATATCTTACTAATGCATAACTTGTTCTATATGTTGGTTTTACTGTGCTTATTGCTCTTCCTGTTGATATTTTTACTGGTATATTCAAGTTAATCTTTCCAGCAACATCACTTTTATTTATATTAACTATACCTTGGCCTGTTAAAACTACATTATTTATTTTTTGTTTTACTCCACTATTAGTAATATCTTTATTTATTATTGTAAATATTTCTTCTATTCTAGCCTCTATTATTTCTATTAACTCAGAACTTTTTATAATTCTATTTTTATTATCATCTTTTGATGTATTTAAAATAATATCATTATCATTATCTATAAAAGATTTTAAAGCTAGTCCATATTGTCTTTTTAGTTTATCTGCTTCTTCTTCTGATATATTAAGAACTACAGCAATATCATTAGTTATATTATCTCCACCTACTGGAATTGAATTTGTATATACAAAACTTGAACCTTCAAATACACCTATATCTGTATTTCCTGCTCCTATATCTAATAACATTATATTATCATGTAATTCATTATTATCTAGAACTAAATTTCTTTCTGCCAATGTTGTTGGCACTATTCCATCTATCTCTAATCCTGCTTTTTTGAAAATATTATGTAATTGTCTGACATAATCTTTTTCTGCTAATATTATTTGTGCACTTATTGTAAAGCTTGAACTTAAATTTCCTACAGGGTCTGTTACAACTGTTCCATTTTCTAATGTAATCTTATCTGGTACAATATCTATTAATGTTTTTCCATCAGGAATCTCTATATCTTTTACTTGCATTACTGCATTTTGAACATCTCTTACTGATATTCCTGAATATTTATCTCTAGCTTCTTTTGTTATCATATTTTGAACAATTGTTACATATTTTCCCGGAATTGTTACATATGCTGAATTAATTTTTAAATTTGTTTCTTCTTCGGCATCTTTTATTGTTTTTGCTATACTTAAACTTATTTCATCTTCATTTATTATCTTGCATTTCTTTAGTCCACTACATTTATATGAGGTATTGCTTATAATCTCAATTTGCCCAAAGTTGTTTACTTCTCCTACAACCGTACAAACTTTGCTTGTCCCTATATCAATACCTACTATGATATCACCGATAGCCAAGTTAATTCCTCCAATTTTTAGTATAAATTTTTCTAAATGTATATATATTACATTTCACAAAAAAAGTCAATAGTAATTGTAATATTTTTGTAACAATTTCGCAATAATATTGTAACACTCATTTTTGACATTTTTCGCCAATTATCTAAAAATAAAATTACAATTATCTATATTTTTCATACTCT
>ERZ836760.1725-NODE-1725-length-21456-cov-3.056773_pt1 | contig 21456 bp, 17 predicted proteins | sample MGYA00519941_ERZ836760 | MGnify/ENA primary metagenome ERZ836760 (study PRJEB31850, sample SAMEA3708807) | human gut metagenome | biome: human gut; feature: human-associated habitat; material: faeces | place: China | collected 2014 ... | reverse complement strand
TTGAGGGCCTTCGCGACGCGCTCCGCCTCACCGTAGCTGGCAGGCTTGAGCAACGTGATGGCGCGCGCAGGAGCAGCCGCGACAACAGGCGCGGGAGCGGTTACGCCAGCGCCGGGATTGGCGACAGCCGTCGCCACGGTGGCGTTCGACCTTGCGCCCGCGGCTGCGGGCGCGGCGTCCAAGACCGGATCGGGAGCCGTAGACGTGAACAGCGAGTTCAAGCTTTCGGAGCGCTCGCGGTTCTGAGCGGCTGCGGCGCGCGCGTTCGGCGTGTTGGCCGGAGCGGAAGTTGCCGCGTCGACCATCGTGCGATCGCTGCGGTACGAAGCCGCCGACGAAATCGAGCTCACGCGGCGCTGCGGCAGCGGATCCCGGTTGAGACTTTCGGGAACCTGGGTGTGCGCACGCACGTCGTCGATGGAGACGAGCTTCGGCGGGGTGAACCCTGCGCTGCGCGCCGACGCGCGACTCGACGAGCGCGCCGGACGCGTGGTAACCGGCGCGTACGGATCGTACTTGGATGCCGGCGCGTCACCGCCCAGGCTTGCATCCTCGCGATAATCGGGGCCGTACTCGCCGTAGTCCCCGGCGTAATCGCCGTCGAAGTCGTCTTGGAAGCTCCGATCATCGTAGCCGCGGTCGTAATAACCGTCGTCGTACTCTTGGTTCGCATCGGCAAAGCCGAGCTTCGATTTGATCCCGTCGAGCATCCCGCCGCCCCCGGACTTCTTCATCTTTGGCAACTCCATACCGTTCACCTGCTTCGTTTCATTTCCGACGGTCGCGCCGCCGCTGCAAACTGTTTCGGTTCGCGTCGCGCTCTCACGCGTGCGTTGCTTCGAATTCCTCGTCGAACAGGGCTCGACCGATGCGCACTATGGTAGCGCCTGCAAGAACGGCCTCGTGCCAATCCTCGCTCATACCCATAGAAAGTTCATCGAAAACCGCTGCTCGCTGCGCATCGAGAGTACCGCGCACCTCGTCGCGCAAACGCGCAAGATCCTCGAAGCACGCGCGCGCCGCGTCAAGATCTCCCTGCGGAGCCATCGTCATGAGCCCCCGCACGCGCACATGCGGGAAATCCGCGCACCGCGCGAGCATGGGGACAACCTCGTTGGGCGCAAGGCCGCTTTTGCTGGCCTCGCCCGACACGTTGACCTCCAAGAGCACGTCCTGCACCTTCCCCGCCTCGGCTGCGGCAGCGTCGAACTTAGCCAGATGCCGCTCTTGATGCAGCGAATGGACAAGCGATGCATGCGCCACGATGTCGCCGATCCTGCGCGACTGGATGTTCCCTATGAAATGCCAGGTAGCGTTCGGAAAAGCTTCGGCCTTCTCCATAAGCATGTCCGGCCGATTCTCGCCGAAATCGCAGGCCCCGGCCTTGAGCGCGGCAGCCACTTCGGCCACGCCCACCGTTTTGGAGACAGCCACCAAGCGAACCTCGCGAGGGTCGCGCCCGGCGTCCCGGCAGCTTGCCGCAAGATCGGCCAGCGTACGTTCGTAGCGTTCTTTGAAGCCCATGCCTACCTTGCCTTCCTATACGCGATCGCACCGTGCCGGCCGCACACGCCGCCTGACGCGCGATACGAGAAATACTCCTCATGCGAGCACTGGGTGCATACGCCCGCATCCACGATGCGATGCGGGGAAACGCCCACCTCTTCCAAGCCGACGGAAAGGGCCTTCACCAGGCTGACATGACCGTTGTCCGCGATGCAGCCGCTTCCGAATCGAGCAGCGAACCGATCGCGCACGTCCGTGCCGGTTTCAAAGCAGCATGTGCGAATATGAGGGCCTACGTACACGTTGTACTCGCTCGAAGCGCCTGCTCCCAAACGAGGGCGATCAAGCTGCGCCAGCGTTTCCGCAGCTTTCGCAGCCACGCCGTTCATCACGCCGCGCCACCCCGCATGCACCACGGCGAAACGCCCCGTAGGAGACACGATCACGACGGGCACGCAATCGGCGAAGCACAGCAGCGCCGCAACGCCGCGAGCCCCGACTACCAGCGCATCGGCTCCCTTTTGGGCCTGCGTGCAAGCCTCGTCGACAAGCGGTGCGGATGCATCCTCGATGCATACCAGCGTATCGCCGTGCACCTGGTTCGCCATGACGAGCCGGGCATCCGAAGCGCCAAGAGCTTCAAGCAGGATGCTGCGGTTCTCCTGCACGGAAGAAAGATCGTCCTCCACGTGGGAACCTAGATTCAGCGATGCGTACGGGCCCTTGCTCACGCCGCCCTCGCGGCCCGTGAAAGCAACGCGCACGCCGATGTTCTCATACAGCCTGTCGTCGGTAAGCGCAGGAAGACAACGCGCGCCGAAACGGCGCGCGTTCAAAAGCGGACTGGGCAGCTGCTCGGTCGCAACCATTCGGCGGCCGCTCTTAATGCTGGCGCTTCAGGAAGTCGGGAATGTAGTCCTCGTCGGCGAAACGACCGGATGCGTTCGTGCGCGAGGAGTACGACGACATCGGGACCGACTGGGGAGCAGGCTCCGGAGCGGACGTCGATGCGAACAGGTCCTTACGCGAGAAGTCCATGGCGGACTGCTGCGCAGAGCCCATCTTGAAACCCGTAGCGATAACGGTGATGCGCACCTGGTCCTGCATGGTCTCGTCGATGATCTGGCCGTAGATGATGTTGGCGTTCTCGTCCGCGCACGCCTCGACCGTACGAGCAGCCTCGTCAACCTCGGTCAGCGTAAGGTCGGGACCACCCGCGATAGAGAACAAAACGCGCGACGCGCCGGCGATGGATGCCTCGAGCAGATTCGAGTTCGTAGCCTGCTGAGCGGCGTCGAGAGCGCGGTTCTCGCCCGAAGACAGGCCGATGCCCATCATGGCCGTGCCCGCGTCCTTCATGACGGTGCGGATGTCCGCGAAGTCCAGGTTGATAAGGCCCGGAATGGTGATCAGGTCGGTTACGCCCTGGATGCCCTGGCGCAACGTATCGTCAGCGATGCGGAACGCATCGAGCATGCTGGTCTTCTTGTCGACGATCTCGAGAAGGCGATCGTTCGGGATCACGATGAGGGTGTCGACCTTCTGGGACAGCAGGTCGATGCCCTGCTCAGCCTGGTTGCGACGCGTGCGTCCCTCGAACGAGAACGGCTTGGTGACGATACCTACCGTCAGCGCGCCGATTTCCTCGCGTGCGATTTCAGCGATGATAGGCGCAGCGCCCGTGCCCGTGCCGCCGCCTTCGCCAGCCGTAACGAACACCATGTCCGCCTCAGCGAGCGCTTCGCGGATCTCCGCACGGCTTTCCTCGGCCGCCTGGCACCCCACCTCGGGGTTCGCACCGGCGCCCAAACCGCGCGTCAGCTCTTCGCCGATGTGGATCGTCTTGTCGGCATCCGACATGAGCAGCGCCTGGCGATCGGTGTTGACGGCGATGAATTCGACGCCGCGCACGCCCGCTTCGACCATGCGGTTCACGGCATTCGTGCCGCCGCCGCCGACGCCGACGACCTTGATGACCGCCAAATGATCACCCAAATTGTTTGGCATTGTTTCCTCCACACCTGCTGCGTTTTCAAATGCTGCGATTCTGTTCCGTGGGAACCGTTCACGTGCGGTTATTGTACACGATGATCAACCATTTGCAAATTACGCTGCGGTAATGATAACCGCACGTCCACATATAGTTCGGCGAGCGTAACGTCTCGCCGTCCCGTCGTACTTACGAAGCGCGCCAGGTTGGGCGATCAACGGTGCGCACGTTGATGTAGGCAACGCCGTCCGGATGCTGCTTCATGATTTCCAGACAGACTCTCTCCTTTTCACGGATGTTGTCCGCGGTTCCAAAGACGATGTCCGGACCGTCTTTGATGGTGAGCGTGGTCGACTCCCGTTCCGTAGCCTTGACGGCGGTCACGCGACCGGCAAGCTCGGTTGTCATTCCCGAAACGATGTCGAGCGCGTTGTTCACGTTGGCATCGGTGCAGTACGCCCCCACCTCCGGCTTGGTTCCGTACGGCACGTCGGTGATGCGCAGCACGGAATCGGCGTCCTCGTACACCTTCGAGCTGGTCTTCTTGCCGGCTTCCGAATCCCTGTCGGGAATGGGCATGAGCCACATGCCGTCCGACGCGATGGCCCACGGCTGCGTCTTCTCGGCGTTTTGCGTAGGCACCTCCACCACGGCTTCGATGGTGCGCTCGGTCACTGCCAGCTCCAAGGTGTCGGGGAAAATGCGATTCACCGACACGTCCTGCACCCAGGAGTTCTTCAGCAGGTTGTCCCTGATCTTGGAGGCGTCCACGCGCAAAAGCGTGGTGCCCGCCGGAACTCCAGCCATGTTCTGCATGTCCTCGGCGGTCAGGTGCTCGACGCCCTTCACCGATACGCTTTCGATGGTGAACAGGCTGGAATAGTAGACGCCTACTCCACCTATGACGAGCGCGCCCACGAACGCGGCCGCAATGCCGATGCGAACCAGATGGCGGCGATACGTGCGCTGCGTGCGCGCAGAGCGCTGCGCACGATCCAAGTCGCCCACGCGCACGGACGTGAGCGGCGGCTGGTTCTGACCGGATCGGCGATTGGGCATCTGGCCGCCGGGCATAGCGCGATAAGCCCCGCCGTACGACGAGGAACGACCGCCCGGACGGTTCGCCGCGCCGCGGGAAGGCGCAGCGGGCCGCGCGCTTGCGCCCGCCGAGCGCCGCGGGCGCGAAGACGCCTTACGAGAACCCGAGGAAGCGGACTTCCGGTTGTAATTCGATGCCATACGTTTCGTACACCTTATATCTAGCCAGCTCGATCAGATCCATCACGTCGCGCGCAGTCGCGGTGCCCTTGTTCACGATGAAATTCGCATGAACTTCGGACACCTGGGCTCCGCCGATCGTGCAGCCCTTCAAACCGACCGCCTCGATAAGGCGGCCAGCGGAATCCCCTTCGGGGTTGCGAAACACGCTGCCGCATGAAGGAAGCGACAGAGGCTGCGTCTTCTTGCGCCGCGTATGCGACGCCTCCATCTTACCTCGTAAGTAGAACGGGTCGGCCGGTTCTACGGAAAGTTCGCATTCCACGATCACCTCGTCGGGAGCGAACGAGCTGGAGCGATACCCCCAGGAAATCTCGTCCCCTGCGCGCCGCATCAGGCCTTTTCGAGCATCGAGCGTGGTCACCGAAACCACGCGCGATCCAATCCACTCGTCGCGGGATCCCGCGTTCATGCGCAACGCGCCGCCCACGGTTCCCGGCGTGCCCACCGCGAACTCCAACCCGGCGAGCGAACGGCGAAACGCCTCCTGCACCACCGACGACAGCGGCACCCCGGCCCCTACGCAGAAACGCTTCGCGTCCTCGTCGAAGCGACACGTGCGGAAATCGCGGCCCAGCGTCACCACCACGCCCGGATAGCCCTCGTCGGAAACCAGCAGGTTGCTTCCGCGCCCGACGGCAACCCAGGGGACGCCGGACGCCTCGCACACCTCGACAAGATGCTTGAGCGCGCCTACGGACGCCACCTGCACGTAAAAGCGAGCCGGCCCTCCGATGCGGTACATGGTATGGCGAGCCATAGGCTCTGCCGGGTACACGTCGCCGTCGAACGCGTCGTCGACGAGCAGCGCCTCGAGCGGAGAGGTATGGCGAGCGGTCATCGAGGCATCACGCCCGCGAGGCCTGGCCGGAAGCCGCTGCAGACGGATCAACGCCCCGCTCAAGCGCATCGACCAGCTGCGGCCCGATAGCCGTCACGTCGCCCGCGCCCATGGTGATGAGCAGGTCGCCCGCGCCCAGCTTGGACAGCAGGTAGGGAACCACCTCGATGCGGCGGGGAACGTACGCCGCCTCCGGATGACCGACGTGGTCGAGCACGACGTTCAAGAACGTCTTGCCGGACACGCCGGGGACGGGAGCCTCGCCCGCCGGATACACGTCCATGAACGTCACGGCGTCGGCAGCGTCGAACGCGGCCGCGAACTCGTCTTTAAGCACCTCGGTGAACAGCGGCGCACGCGAGTAGCGATGCGGCTGGAACAGCACGTGCACGTGCGAGAATCCCAAGCGCGAGGCAGCTTCGATCGTGGCAGCGATCTCGGTGGGATGGTGCGCGTAGTCGTCCACGACGGTCACGCCGGCCACCTCCCCTATCAGGTCGAAGCGTCGCTTGACGCCCGCAAACCCGCTCAGCGCGTCGGCCGCAGCCTGCGCATCGTAGCCGAGCGCCCACAAAAGCGCCACCACGCCGGCGGCGTTCAGCACGTTGTGCCGACCGGGATTCTGCTTGACATGCGCGCGAACCTGCTGGCCGTCGGGCAGGGAAAGCACGAAGTCGCTGCCCACGCCATGAGGCTCGTAGGACGTGATGCGCGCGTCGCACCCCTCGGCGAAGCCGTACACGACCAGCTTGCGGTCGGCTTGCTGCGCCAGCTGCACCAAAGCCTCGTCTTCGCCGCATGCGACGACCACGCCTTCGTCGGCGGGCACCGATGCGATGAAGGCGGCGAACTTCTCGTAGATCTCGTCAAGATCGCGATAGTGGTCCAGGTGATCGGCCTCGATGTTGGTCACGAGGACGGCCTTCGGGGACAGGTGCCTGAAGGACTTGTCGGACTCGTCGGCCTCGACCACGTAATGACGACCCGCACCCGAATGGGCGTTGGTGCCGTACGCGCGCACGATGCCGCCGATGAGGAACGTGGGGTCCTCGCCCATTCCGTCCAGCACGCTGGCGAGCATGGACGAGGTCGTGGTCTTGCCGTGCGTGCCGGCCACGGCAAGCGTCTCCAGGCCCACGCCCAGGTGGGCGAGCATCTGGGCACGATGCCAGATGGTCAGTCCGCGCTCTTTGGCGGCGATCAGCTCGGGGTTGTTGTCCAAGATGGCGGTCGATACGACGACCACGGGATCCCCCGCGGGAATATTGGACGCATCATGGCCGACGTGCACCGTGATGCCGGCGTCTTTGAGCTGCTTGGTGTAGCGGCTTTCCTTGATGTCCGAGCCGCTCACCTGCATCCCCTGGTCAAACGCGACGCGCGCGATGCCGCTCATGCCGACCCCGCCCACGCCGATGAAGTGAACCTGTTCGATGCGCGTTGTTTCCATCTTTCGTCCTTCGATTGCCTCTCGTCTTTCGCGAACCGCCATTGTACCCTACCGAGCGTCTTTTGAGCCTCGACTCGACGCAGCCTGCATGACCGCGTCCGCCAAAAGGGCGGCGGCGTCTTTCGTCTTCTGCGCCCGCGCCGCGCAGGCCATGCGCTCGCGCACGTCGGCATCTTCGACGAGCGTGCGCAGCAAGCGCTCGAATTCGGGGCCTTCCACGTCGGCGTCGGCCACCATGAACGCAGCGCCGGCGTCAACGCACGCGCGCGCGTTCATGGTCTGGTGGTCTTCGGTGGCGTACGGGAACGGAACCAGCAAAGCAGGCAGGGCGCGCGCCGATATCTCGGCGAGCGACGTGGCGCCCGCACGCGAGACGATGGCGTCGGCCGCCGCCATGGCCAAGCCCATCTGGTCAGTGTAGCCGTACAGGTGCCAGCGGCGAGCCTCGGCTTCGCTGAGGGAAAGCGCGTCCGTCACCGCGTCAAGCTCCTTCGGGCCGGTGACGTGCACCACGTGCAGATCCTCGTAGGAAAGCAGCGCGTCTTTGAGCGCCGTCACCGCTTGGTTCAGATGGCGCGCGCCCAGGCTGCCGCCGGTAACCAGCAGCATGCGCGCATCGTCGGGCACGCCGAAGGCAGCGCGCCCCTCGGCGCGGGTCGCCCCGAACACGCTTGAGCGCACAGGGTTGCCCGTCACCTTGACCCGGCTCTTGTCCGAAAGCGCCTCGGCCGCGCGCTCGTAGGTCAGGCACACGGCGGCAGCGCGCTTCGCAAGGTACTTGTTCGCCATGCCCATAACCGAATTCTGCTCGTGCACCACCACGGGGATGTCGCGCTGCTCGGCGGCGCGCGCCACCGGAATGCACACGTACCCGCCGAAGCCCACCACGGCGTCAGGCTGGATCTCGTCGAACCACCGTTTGGCCTCACCGGTGCTCTTCTGTATCTTCATGACGGCTTTCGGCAGCGTCAGCGGATGGCTTCGATCGAAACCCTGCGCTTCGAACGCTTTGAACTCGATGCCCGCAGCGGGCACCAGGCGCGACTCGACGCCTGTCGGAGTACCGGCGAAGCGCACGGTGCATCCGCGCTTCTCCAGCTCTTCGGCCAGCGCAAGCGCGGGGTTGATATGGCCGGCCGTTCCGCCGCCGGATAAAACGATAAGCATGACGCTACCTCCTGCCACGTCGAGACAACGATCTTGACCCGCGCCCCTCGCCCCTGCCGTCCAAGCTGGGCTCGGCGGCGCGCACCACGCGCAGATCGGCACGTCGGCGATCGTACACCGTGGGGCCGTTCGCGCTTTGGGACACCGACAAAATGATCCCGACCATGATCAACATGGCCACCAGCGACGATCCGCCCGACGACACGAAGGGCAGCGGCTTTCCCACCACGGGAAAGCACCCGATGACCATGGCTATGTTGAGAAACGCTTGGAACGCAATCATGATGGTGCAACCGCCGGCAACCATGGTGCCGAAGTTGTCGGAAGCCGATCCCGCTATGCGCATGCCCGCGTACAGCAGCAGCAAGAACAGCGCCACCACCACGAGCGCGCCCACCAGGCCCAGCTCCTCGCCAATGATGGCGAAGATGAAGTCGGTGTCGGCCTGGGTAAGGTACAGGTACTTCTCATGGGAGTTGCCCAAGCCCTGCCCGAACAAGCCGCCGCCCGACAGGGCGTAAAGCGAGTGGATCAGCTGGTACCCCGTATCGAAGCCTCCCTGCCCGTCGTTCCACGGATTCAGGAACACCATGAGGCGATCACGGCGGTACGACGATCCGAAGATGCCGATCAAGCCCAGCGCGACCACCACGCCCACCACGATGAGCATGGTCCGAAGCGGAACCTCCCCCAGCCACATGACGGCCAGAATGCCCACCACGCAGATCATGGCGGTTCCCAGGTCGGATTGCGGGCCCAAGATCATGAGCACCGGAGCCACCACCAGCAAACCGACCAGGCACAAAAACGCGCTTGTGGTGTACTGCCCCTCGCGGAAGTCGGCGAACAGGCGCGCCGCCACCAAGATCAGCGCGATCTTGGCGAACTCGGACGCCTGCAAGCTGAAGCCGCCGATGCTGAGCCAGCGGCGAGCGCCCCATTCCTCGTCGCCCACGCCCGCCACCGCCGTGGCCACGAGCAGCAGAAACGCCAAGGCCCACAGCGCCCACACCACGTTGCTGCGCCATAGCGATACGGGCACGAACTTCCATATCACCACTGCCAAGACCACGCCGACGACGGCGAACTTGATCTGGTTGATGGTTTCGGCCATCGAGTTCCCGGCTCCGTCCGCGCCCGTTTTGGCCAAGGTGATGACCGCCGACGTGGAGTAGATCATCACGAACCCGATGAGCATGAGGGCGAGAACCGTCAGAAGCAGGATGATCTGCGGACCCATGATGTGAGCGGGAGCGTCCCGCCTGTCGCTTCGCGTGCGCGCCATAGCCGACCCGCTATGCGCCCAGCGCCGCTGCGCGAGCGGCTACCAGGCTTTTGAATGCGCGGCCGCGTTCCTCGAACGAGCCGAACTCGTCGAACGACGCGCACGCCGGAGACAGCAGCACCACGTCGCCCGCGCGCGCGACGGCAAGCGCTTCGTCCAACGCAGCCTCCAGGCCGCCTGCGCGCAACAGCTCAAAACCAGCAGGGGCTTCAGGCGACGCGGCCGCGAAAGCGTCGGCGAACCGAGCGCCCGCCGCGCCGAAGCACACCGCCGCGCGCGCATGCTCGTGCGCGGCGGCAACCAGAGGAGCCAGGTCGGTGCCCTTGTCGTCGCCACCCAGAAGAACGATCGGGCGCGCCTCGGGAAACGCCGCCAACGCCTTGAGCGTGGCGTCGACGTTCGTAGCCTTGGAATCGTTGTAGCACGCCGCGCCGCGCACGCTTCCGCACGGCTCGACGCGATGCTCAAGCGGCGCGAACGTGCGCAAGCCCGCGGCCACGCTCGCCTCGTCCGCGCCCAACGCGAGCGCCGCCGCCGCTGCGGCAAGCGCGTTCGAAACGTTGTGCTCGCCTTTGATGAGCAGGGATTCGGCGGGAACCAGGGCGCGGTCATGCTGGCCTTCGGCCACGTGCAGCCACCCATCAGGTCCCAAAAACGCCGCGTTCTCGCTTCCGCATGCGGCGCGCATGTCGCCGCGCACGCCCGCGCTCGTGCCCAGCGGCACGTACGAGAACCCGCGCTGCGCAGGCTCCAACGCGCGCAGGCGGCGCACCTCGGCCCGGACGACGTCGTTCACGGCATCCAGCACGGCAACCGATTCCGGAACGGCGGCAAGGTTCGAGAGGATCTTCAGCTTTGCATCGCGGTACGCCTCCAAGGAGCCGTGCCAATGCAGGTGGTCGGGCGTGATGTTGAGCAGCACGGCCACCTGCGGCGCGAACCGGACGGTGGACGCAAGCTGGTACGACGAGACTTCGGCCACGTACACGTCGGTGTCGCCACCCGCCACGGCCTCCAAGCATGTATCGCCTATGTTGCCGACGGCCTTCGCGTTCATGCCGGCGGCGCGAAGCAGGTGCGCGACAAGAGCCGTGACCGTGGTCTTGCCGTTCGTGCCCGTAATGGCCACCCAACGGCTGTCGGCTGCGCTCTCGCGCCAAGCGAACTCCACCTCGCCGATGATCTCGGCGCTGCACTGCGCGGCGCTGCGGTACAGCAAAGACCCCTCGGGAATGCCGGGGCTGGCGATGCAAAGATCGAACGCGCCCTCGATGCGATCGAGGTCGAACAGCACTGCGGCGCCCGCCGAAGCAAGCGAAGCCGCAGCGTCCTCGGCGCTCGCCGTGCGCGCGCCCGCCGCCACGGTCAGGCTTTCGACGCGCTCGCCCGCGGCAACCAGATAATCGGCTACCGCGCGCCCGCTTTTGCCAAGCCCCAAAACGAGCACGCGCCCCAAGTTCTCCGGCGCGCGCTTGCAATGCGATCTGTACACGCGATCCTCCATAGACTACGCCACCGCCATGAGCGTTTCGGCGAAGTACAGGGAGAAGCCCGTTGCAGCCAGAACGCCGGAGATGATCCAGAATCGCACGACCACCTTCGTTTCGCTCCAGCCCTTCTTCTCGAAATGGTGGTGCAACGGAGCCATCAAGAAGATGCGCTTCTTCGTTTTCTTGTAGTACAGCACCTGGATCATGACCGACAGCGCCTCGGCCACGAACAGGCCGCCGATGATGAGCACGATGAACTCGGACTTGGTGAGAACCGCAAGGCACCCAAGCGACATGCCCAGAGCGAGCGAACCCGTGTCGCCCATGAAGATGTCGGCCGGGAAGGAGTTGAACCACAGAAAGCCGATGCACGCGCCCGCAAGCGCCGCACCGAAGATGGCGGGCTCGAGCATGTCGGAGCGGTACGCGATGGCCGCCATGACGATCATGACGATCATGACCGTTCCCGCCGCCAGGCCGTCCAACCCGTCGGTGAGGTTCACCGCGTTGCACAGGCCCACCAGCAGGATGTCCACGAACGCCAGGTACAGCCAAGGGATGGCGATACCGTCCCCAACGGGCACGACCGTGGTCAGAACGCCCAGGTCGAACGTGTAGACGAACGGGATCTCAACCGTGGGGGCAACGTGCAGCCAGTTCACCGCAACCAGGCAGAACACCGTAGCGATAAGGAACTGGCCCACCAGCTTGGCCTTCGGGGTCAAGCCCAGGGAACGCTCCTTGACCACCTTCGACGCGTCGTCGATAAGCCCCAACGCGCCGGTCAGAACGGTAGCGCTCACAAGCGCGAACGTTTCGGCCGTGGGCTTGCCCACCAGCAGAGCAACCGCCACAACGGCCACTAGCATGATGACGCCGCCCATGGTAGGCGTGCCCTGCTTGACCAGATGGCTTTCAGGCCCGTCCGCACGCACCTGCTGCCCGATATGGCTCGACTTCAAAAGCTTGATCCATGCCGGCATCAGCACGATGGTGAACGCAATGGCCAGCACGATGGCCAAGAACACGAGAAACGTCGGGTATTGAGCGAAAATAGTGAACATATTAATTAACCAGTCCTTTGACTACGCGTTCGAGACCCATGAAGTGAGATGCCTTCACCAGCACGGCATCGCCGGGCTCTACGCAATCGTCCAAACAATCCAAAACCTCAGACAACGCCGCCGCGCGCACGATGCGCCCGGGCTCCATGCCGAACTCTTCTGCAGCATCGGCTATGACCTGCGCCAATTCGCCCACGCACACCAGTCGATCAAGGGGCAGATCCGCAGCCAGGCGCCCGATGCCGGCATGGCATGCCAACGCGTAGTCGCCCAGCTCTCCCATGTCTCCCAGCACGGCGATGCGCTTTCCGGAAACGTTCAGCGAGCAGAACGTCGACAACGACGCTCGCATGGAATCCGGATTCGCGTTGTACGCGTCGTTCACCACGGTGAAACCGCCGCGCGCCTCGAGCACTTCCTGCCGTCCCGCCTCGGGCTCGGCCTTGGCAAGCGCGCCCGCAACATCGTGCAGGCTCATGCCGAACGAACGCCCCACCGCCGCGGCGACGCAGGCGTTGGACACGTTGTGCAGCCCGCGCAGGTTGAGCGAGCACGCGACCGCCTCGTGCGCGCCGTCCTCGGCGAAACCGCACGCGTGCAGCATGAAACAAGGGCGACCTTGGTCGTCAAGCTCGATCTGCTCGGCCCACACGGACGCGTTCGCGCGATCCTGCTCGGAGAAAGCCGCGCGACGGTCGGCCGCCTGCAACGATCCGTCGAACAGCACCGTGTCCACCCGGCGCTTGTCAAGGCATGCGTGATCGCGCACGTACGAGACGAAGTCGTCGTCGGCGTTCACGAACGCGCGGCCCGTGCCCTCGGGCAGGGCGCACAGCAGCTCGGCTTTGGCGCGCGCGATGTTCTGGCGGCTTCCCAGCAGCTCGATGTGGCTTTCGCCCACGTTCACCACGATGCCCCAATCGGGGCGCACGAAATCGCACAGGTCGGCAAGCTGGCCCAAGCCGCGCATGCCCATTTCCACGACCACGGCCTGGGTTTCCGGCTGGGCGTTCAGCAGGGTCTTGGGAACTCCCAGCTCGTTGTTCTGATTGCCGGCGGTCGCCACCACCGTGTGGGAAGCGGCAAGCACGTCGCGCACCAGGTTCTTGGTCGTGGTCTTGCCCGTAGAGCCGGTCAGCGCGATAATGCGGCCCTTCAGGTGGCCGCGCCACTCGCGCGCCAGGTCGGTCACGGCATGCGCGGTGTCCGACACCTCGATCACGGCAGCGCCCAGCTCGCGCGCGAGCATCTGCACGGACGGATCGATCGGCTGCATGACAAGCGCGCACACGGCCCCCGCGCGCAAGGCTGCGGCCACGAAATCATGGCCATCCACGCGCTCGCCCGGCAAAGCCAGGTACGCGTCGCCCGGTTTTACGTCACGGGAATCCCACGTCAGGCCCGTTGCGATAACGCACGCATCAAGCGGCTCTACCGAAAAGGAGCCGCCCGTGCAGGCGGCTATCTGTTTGAGGTTCAAGCGCATGCGCTACTCCTGCGATCCAGAGCCAGGGCCGAACGCGCGCTCCAGCTCTTCGGCGGCTACCACGCGATCGTCGAACGAAAACACCTGGTTGCCCACCAACTGGTAGTCCTCGTGCCCCTTGCCGGCCACGAGCACCGAATCGCCGGGCTTCGCGATTTGCAGCGCGCGAGCGATGGCCGCGCGGCGATCGGGTTCCACGTCGAAGCGATCCAAGCCCGCGCCCATGCCGCTTACGATGTCCTCGATGATGGCGTTGGGATCCTCCGTGCGCGGGTTGTCCGAAGTCACCACGGCGTAATCGGCCGCAAGCGCCGCGCGTCCCATGATGGGCCGCTTGCTGGCATCGCGATCGCCGCCGCAGCCGAACACGCAGATGGTGCGGCCCGGCGTGAGCGCCATGATGGATCCGAGCGCCTTTTCCAGCGCATCGGGCGTGTGGGCGTAATCCACGAACACCGATACGTTGCCGGTATGCTCCGCATCCACGCGCTCCAGGCGGCCGGGAATCTGCGGGGCCTCTTCAAGGGCCTCCACGATCACGTCAGCTGAGAATCCCAGCTGAAGCCCAATGCCGAACGCGCACATGACGTTTTCCACGTTGAACTTGCCCACCAGAGGGTAGTCGAACGTCAAGCGGCTGCCGCGCACGTCGAGCGTGACGGTGGTGTGCGTGGGCGCGTACTGCACGTCCACCGGATGAATCTGAGCGGACGGGTCGAAGCCGGTGGTCACCACGTTGTCCTCGGCCACCGAGCAGCGGCGCAGGAGTTCCTTGCCCCACTTGTCGTCGATGCAGATGACGCGGCGTGCGGGATAGTCCTTCGAGAACAAGCGCGCCTTCGCTTCGAAGTACGCCTCGAACGTATGATGGTAGTCCAGGTGATCCTGCGTCAGGTTCGAAAACGCCGTGACAGCGAAGGTCGTGCCCCATGTGCGCTCCAGATCGAGCGCGTGCGAGCTGACCTCCATGGCCACCGTGTCGCAGCGCTCGTCGCGCATGCGCGCGAACAGCTGCTGCAAATCGGGCGATTCGGGCGTGGTGTGCGCGGACTTCTCGCTCACGCCGCCCATGCGAACGCCCACGGTTCCGATGACGCCCGTGCGCTTGCCGGCCACCTTCGCGATATGCTCCACCAGGTAGGTGGTGGTGGTCTTGCCGTTCGTGCCGGTGATGCCCACCAGCGACAGGTCCTTGGAAGGATGGTCGTAGAAGTTCGCCGCCGCAACAGCCATGGCCTTGCGCGTGTCCTTCACCACGACCTCCGTGACGTCGGTCGCGTCGGCCAAGTACACTTTCCGTTCGACGACCAGCACCTTCGCACCGCGATCGATGGCGTCTTGCGCAAAGGAATGGCCGTCCGTCGTGAAGCCGACGATGCAGAAGAACGCGTCGCCCGGCTGAACCCGGTCGCTGCGATAGGCGATGCCCTCCGCCACGTCGTCAGCGTTGCCGATAATGGTGCAGTCTATGCCCGCGAACAGTTCGGTACAGGTCTTGCCCATAGCTTCCTCACTCCGGATATATGTTGAATCGGTCGATGGCTGTTGCCATTATATCCTTAAAAATTGGCGTTACCACACCGTCGGTGGGAACCTCGTTTGCACCCACAAAACAAACCAATTGGCTTGACGAGTCAGCCAAAAAACCGGTGAAGGCCAGGTTGTACACGCCTTTTCGATACCCGCCGTTCACCTCGTCGTAAATCTCGGCCGTCGAGGTTTTGCCCGCCACGTTGAACCCTTCGATAGCGGCCTTCTTGCCGGTGCCCTCCGACACCACGGTCTTGAGCATGCTGGTCAAATCCGCGATGGCCGCTTTGTTCTCAATAACCTGCTCGGTGGCGTATTCGGGCGTCTCGCCGCTTTGAGGCTTCGAGAGCAGGAAGTGGGGCGTGCACTCCACGCCGTCGTTCACAAGCGCGCCGTACCATCGAGTGATCTGCAGCGGCGTGAGCGACATGCCTTGACCGAAGCTGACGTTGTAGCCCGTAACCTTGCTCCACTGGTCGAACGGCAGCAGATTGCCCAGGTAATCGGTGCCGATCTCCCCCTCGCCCGGATAGTCCACGCCCGTCTTGGTGTGCAGGTTGTACTCGTTGATCTTGTTGTACAGGTTCTGGAAGCCCATCTTCTCGGTGGCCAGCGATATGCCGACGTTCGACGACTGGTCCATGATCTGGCGCAGCGTGAACGTCGCATCGCCGCGCTTGTGCGCGTCCGAGATGACGAACCCGTCAGCTTCGATGTAGGCCGGGCAGAACAGCTCGCTGTCGGGCGTCATGGTGCCCGACTCCAAAATGGCCATAGCCGACACCGACTTGAAGATGGAGCCCGGCTCGAACAGGTCGGTCACGCACTTGAGCTTCGGAGCGTCCGGCTCCATTTCCGTACGATCCGCAGGGTTGAGCAGCGGAAGCGACGCGGCGGCGTAGATCTCGCCCGTGCCGCCGTCCATCACGATCGCGCTGCCGCCGTTCGCCGTGATGCCCTTCTCGTCGGCCGTAAGGCGCTCTTCGACGTACTGCTGCAGCTCGATGTCGATCGATATGATGATGTCCTGGCCGTCCACGGCGGCTTTCGAGTCCCGCGCGCCGCCCGGAATCGGCGTGCCGTCGGGGCTGCGCTCCTCGCGCGTGTACCCGGGTTCGCCGGACAGGATGTCGTTGTAGTACAGCTCCAAGCCGGAAACGCCGTCGTAGTACTCCCGGTTGTTCTCGATCTCCGTGTCAAGCTTGCACACGCCCACCACCTGGCCGCCCACCTGGCCGTTGGGATACTCGCGCTTCCACAGCGTTTTATAGCGAATGCCCAGGTCCTCGCCTTCGTACGCGGCACCCTTCTTCGTGACCTCGCTCACGCGCGCGCGCACCTGCTCGCCCACCTCGACGTCGGCCTTCTCCTTGATGACGGAGTAGCGCGTCCCCGAAACCGTGATGGCCGCCAGATAGTCGGACTTCTGCCCGCCCAGCACGTCGACGAGCGTCTGAGCCGTAGCATCAGCATTGTCCACTTCGGTGGGGTCCACGTAGATGGTGGTGGATTCGACGGACGTGGCAAGCACCACGCCGTTGCGATCGTAGATGGTTCCGCGGCGCGGCTCGATCCAGTCGTAGCTCATGCGCGCGTTCTCCGCTTCGGCCGCCATGCGCGGCGCATCGACCACCTGCAAGAACACCAGGCGCAGCAAGAAGAGCGCCGCGATGACCGCGAATACCAGGATGGGAAGGAACACGCGATTGGAATCGGCTCCAACGTCGGCGAACGACCCGCGCCCGCCCGTATGCGAGGCGCGTGCGCCGTGCGACCCGCGAGCGCCGCGCGAACCGTGCGACTTCGGGGGACGCGCAGACGAACGGGAACTTCCGCGACCGCGAGCGGAACGCTCGCCTCGCGGCATGTGAGATCTATCGGCCACGGTTTTACGCTCCGGTGCCGGCGGCGATGGCAACGCTCTTCGAAAGCGACAGGGCACCGGACTCGTCGGTGGCAACGACGTCCTTGCCCAATTCGATCACGCCGGTTGCCTCAGGAGCGGCCATACCCAGCTTGCCCGCCTGCTGCTTGACCTTCGTGGGGTTGGACAGCGCGCTTTGGGACACTTCGAGCGCGGCGCCCGAGGAGCGGGCGTCGCTGATCTGGCTGGAAAGCTGCGTGGAGCTCATGGTGGTGGAAACCGTTGCGGACATGAGCCCGATGCGCACGAACGCGACCAGCGCGACCACCACCAAAACGACGGCGACGGCCTTCGCCAGGAACACGACGTTAGAAGGAAGGGAAGCGGGCTGCGTGCGCGTGCCGCGGCCCGGAACCACGCTGATGCGAGCCCTGCGCTCATGCTCAGGTGCGCGCTCAGGATAATAGGAATACGCCGGTGCTGCGCTCATGCCCAACCCCCTTTCTTCGTTTTAGCTGCCTGTTCGGGTGGTGTACGTTCTGCGGTTTTCGTTGTTCAGCGCTTCTGCGCTATACGCAGCTTCGCGCTGCGAGCGCGCGGGTTGCGCTCTATCTCTTCAGCGGTCGGTAGGACCGGTTTACGCGTTACTATGTCGAGTATCGGCTCTTTCCCGCACACGCAGACCGGAAGGTCGGGCGGGCAGGTGCATCGACGGGCGAAGGACTGGAACATGTCCTTCACGATGCGATCCTCAAGCGAGTGGTAGCTGATGACCACCAGCCTGCCCCCGGGATTCAGCCAGCGTATGGCTGCATCCAGTCCGCGCTTGAGCACGTCGAGCTCGCCGTTCACCTCGATGCGAAGCGCTTGGAACGTGCGCTTCGCCGGATGCCCTCCCGCTCGGCGCGCCGATGCCGGGATGGCAGCCTTGATCAAGTCGACCAACTGCGCGCTTGTCTCGATGGGCCCGTTCTGACGTTCGCGGACCACGAAGTCGGCTATGCGACTGGCCCACTTCTCGTCAGAGTACGTACGGATGATCCGAGTGAGATCTGCTGCGTTGTAGGTGTTGATGATCTCTGCTGCGGTTAGGGTTTGTTTCCCCGGATCCATCCGCATATCAAGAGGGCCGTTCTCCTTGAAGGAGAAGCCTCGAGACGGCGTGTCGATCTGGACCGACGATACCCCAAGGTCGAACAAGAACGCGTCGACCCCGGGCACTTCCACGCTGAGAAGCGCGTCGTCCATATCACCGAAGTTGCCGCGCACCAATTCGAGGCGCGGGCGTACATCATCAGGCAACGTCCCGAGTTTTTGACGAGCGGCAGAAAGCGCCACTTCGTCTTGATCGATGCCGATGAGCGTACCCGCGCTCCCGATGAGCTTGGCCGCTTCGAGGGAATGCCCTGCACCGCCGAGTGTTGCATCCACGAATGTATGCTGTGGTTTGAGGTTCGAGTATTCGAGGCACTCGGCGAGCAGAACAGGGGTGTGCCGATATTCGTTTATCATTTCGCTCACGCCTTACAATCAGTCGAACAGAAGACCGAGGTCGGTATCCTCGTCGTTTTGGTCGTAGCGCTTTGCGTCCCAGATTTCGAAGTAGCCCGTGTTGCCCAGCACGACGACGTCCTTGTCAATGCCGACAGCCGCACGTTGTTCGCTCGAGAGCATGATGCGACCGGACGCGTCAACGGACACGTCGGCTGCACGAGACTTGAGCTTGCGGCGCAGGCGCACGTGGAGATCGTTCGTGCGGTCGAACTTCTCGAACTTGTCCTCGAACACGCCGGCCACCCATGCGTTGAACGCATCGGGCTCGAACACGTAGAGGCATTCGTCCTTCGGGTTGCGGGTTACCACCAAATCCGTCGAAAGCACCTTGCGAAACGATGCGGGAAGAGACATGCGGCCTTTGGCGTCCACCTTGTGGCGGTACGCGCTGTTGAGATCAACCACCTTTTCGGTGTCCTCGGCCATGCCTTCCTTCCCGCCGCGACTTGCACGGCCCTTTCGATGTTTGGAATTTTATCCCACTTTGCCCCACTTCGCAACAAAATCCGGCCTTTTGACCCATTTAGACCCTTTTGATACCGTCCCGTTTCCCAAGTTGTCCCCCAACCCCCAAAAATGCGATATTGGGACACGGCTAGATATTGAACCGACAGGCAAAAGCGAACACAAGATATTGATCGCACTACCGCTTTTGAGGGCCCTGACATCTATATGGAGCGAGTTATGCGGAATCTGTGGCACAACGAATCGCCAACCGATTCGTCGGGTAAACCGTTTGGCAAAACGCGCGAAAAGGCGGGTGAAATCGGGCGGCGAAAGGCGCTTCGCCAGGGGACGCCGTCCCACCGCGCCCCCGCGGACCGCAATCGCGATGGGACGCCATCCCACCGCCCTCCCCCGGCGAAAGACGGCGCGCCGAAGCCTCGAGCCCCGCAGGACGCCGCCGATGCACGTCCAGGTGATGCCGGCGCGCGCCCAAACAGTGTCGACGCCCGTCCGAACGATGCCGGTACATTACTTCGCGCGCGGGTGCGCGCGTAGATATTCTTCGCGCATATGGGCGCGATTGATATGCGTGTAGATCTGCGTGGTGGAGATGTCCGAATGGCCGAGGATTTCCTGGATGACGCGAAGGTCGGCGCCGCCTTCGAGCATGTGCGTGGCAAACGAATGGCGCAGCGTGTGGGGATGGAGGTTCGTCACGCCGACGGACCGCCCCGCTTCGGCCACGATGGCATGCACGCTCTGGCGCGTGAGCCGGCCGCCGCGCGCATTCAGGAAGACCGCCGACGTGGGCTTCGCGTCCGGCTTCGCCAAACCGGGACGCCCCTCGTCGAGGTAGTCGGCCAGCGACCGCAGCGCCGCGCCCGATATGGGAGACACGCGCTCCTTGCCGCCCTTGCCCAAAATGCGCAGGTACCCCTCTTCGAGCACCGCGTCGCCCAGGTCGAGCCCCACGCACTCGCTTACGCGCAAGCCGCAACCGTACAGAACCTCCAAGATGGCCCGATTGCGCAGCGGGATGGAGGCGCGCTCGGGAGGATCGGACAACATGGACTCCACCTGCGCCGCACTCAGCACGTCGGGAAGCCGATCGGGAGCCTTGGGAAGCTGCAACGTGTCGGTGGGATTGCGGCGCACGTGCCCCTCCCGCACGAGGAACCGGTAGAAGCCCTTGAGCACCGACACGTGGCGATCCACCGTGGCGGCGGCGTACGCGCGCCCGAACAGGTCGGCCTCGTAGGCTACGATCGTTTCGCGCTGCACGTCGCCGACGCTCTTCACGCCGCGCGCGTCCAGAAACGCCGCGAAATCCCGCAGGTCGGAAGCGTACGCAGACACGGTAAGAGGCGAGCTCCCCCGCTCGATGCGCAGATGAGCCAGATATTCTCGAACCAGTTCGTCCATCCACCAACCCCGTCGTCGACCCGGCAAGCGGGCATGAAAAGCAACGATCGGCCGATCCGCGCCGAACGCGCTGCGGCACCGTCGCACTGATCGAACAGCATAGCATGACGCCATGAAAAACCAGGTGCGGAAAGGGCGGGCGCCGAACGCCTTCGGACCTGCAGGTATGGCGAACCGAAGGAGGATCCCCTTCGTTGCCTGCAATTAACAAAAACGAAACACCTACCAAGTAGGGTATACTGAATCGGATTGCGTACGGCCCTCTGCGGTCGTGCGCGAACATCATCGACGGCAAGAAAGGGGCGCCGCATTCCCATGCGCATCGGATTCGACAACGACAAGTACATCGCGCTGCAGGCCGAGCATATCCGCAACCGCATCGACCAGTTCGGCGGAAAGCTTTACCTGGAATTCGGCGGGAAACTCTTCGACGACTACCATGCAGCCCGCGTGCTGCCCGGGTTCGAGCCCGACTCGAAGATCCGCATGCTCAAGCAGCTGGTGGACGATGTCGAGATCATCATAGCCATCAACGCGAACGACATCGAGAAGAACAAGGTTCGCGGCGACTTGGGAATCACGTACGACGAAGACGTGCTGCGCCTCATGGACATCTTCCGCGGCATGGGCTTCACCACCACCGGCGTGGTGATCACCCATTACACGAACCAGCCCTCGGCCGAGGCGTTTCGCAAGCGCCTGGACAGCCTGGGGATCAAAAGCTCCCTGCACTACCCCATTGCCGGCTACCCTTACGACATCGACCGCATCGTCAGCGACGAGGGCTACGGCAAGAACGAGTACATCGAAACGAAGCGCCCGCTTGTCGTGGTGACCGCCCCCGGCCCCGGTTCGGGCAAGATGGCCACGTGCCTGTCGCAGCTGTACCACGAGCACAAGCGCGGCGTGGCGGCCGGCTACGCGAAGTACGAGACGTTCCCCATCTGGAACCTGCCGCTCAAGCACCCCGTGAACATCGCGTACGAGGCGGCCACGGTCGATCTGGACGACGCCAACACCATCGACCCGTTCCACCTGGAAGCGTACGGCGTAACCACGGTGAACTACAATCGCGACGTAGA
>ERZ836760.1716-NODE-1716-length-21579-cov-2.939324_pt1 | contig 21579 bp, 14 predicted proteins | sample MGYA00519941_ERZ836760 | MGnify/ENA primary metagenome ERZ836760 (study PRJEB31850, sample SAMEA3708807) | human gut metagenome | biome: human gut; feature: human-associated habitat; material: faeces | place: China | collected 2014 ... | reverse complement strand
CTTCGCCGACGCCGCGCTTCTCAAGCTCGGAGACTACCGCCTCAATGCCCTTCTTGAAGCTGCGGGCGATGGTCAGGCGCTCCAGGCGAGTGCCATCATCGGTTTGGCACATGACCGGAGCCGCTTTCACCAGATGCGCGAACTTCGCAGCCAGCGGCGTCAAGCGACCCCCACGACGCAGGTACTCGAAATCCTCCGGCAAAAGAAACGAGTGGGCGCTCGCGATCATGGGACGCAGGCGCTCGATCACGTCAGCTGCATGCTCGCACCGCTTCGCCAACTCCACGGCGGCCAGCGCCAACGCACGATGGGGCGCGCACAGCGTTGCCGAATTCACCACGTGCACGCGCTCGGGGTGCGGAGCCTGCTTCGCCAATCCGTGCGCCACGCCGTACGCGCCGGACAGACCGTCGGCCATGGTGATGTGCAGCACCTCTTCTTCGGTGTCGTACGCTTCGAGCGTCAAATGCGGCGGAGGACAGGAGCTTTGCGGCATCGCGCCGGCACGCACGCGCGCGAGGAAGTCCTCGGTTGTGATCTCCTCGTATTCAAGCCACGTCTCGTTGTCGATGGTCACTGCAAGCGGCAGAATCTTCATACCGCGCGCTGCACCCTGCTCGATAGAGTACATGACGGAGGAATCGGCTACGATCCTCATGGGGGTCCCCTTCTCTCGTATATCAACCCTGCCTGCACTGAGGAATTCACTTAGCGCTACAGGAGTATTTTCATAATGACGGGCAAGGAAACCGATGGCAAGTAAAAATGTGAATTATGCACAGCTACACCGAAACTCGCACATCAGACGCATCATGTGCACGCGCTTAACGCGCAGCGCCCGCCGCGTTGCTCGGCGGGCGCTGCATGCACGGGCTTTTCCGGAAGGTCGCGCGCTACCCGTTCAATTTGACGATAGGCGCGTAGTCCTTCAGGAGCTTCTTCGTCTGGCCCGTTTTGGCGAACTTGATGTAGAGCGTGTCGCCGTCCACCTTCGTCACCTTGCCGCGGCCGAACGTCTTGTGGTCCACGGTGTCGCCGACCGCAAACGTCATTTTGGCCGCAGACTTCTTCTCGGCACCGGGGCGCACGTACGAGGAGGCTACGCGGCTCGTGCGCGCATCCGAGCGACCCGCCGAGCCCGACGCGCTCGAGCGACCGAACACGCGACCGCCGCCCGCCTCGGTCCCCGACCCGGCAATGCCCTTGCGGCTGCCGCGCTTCTCCCAGCCCGTGCCGCTGAAGCCGGCCGAGCCCACGCCCGTGGTCTGACGCAGCTCCATAGGGATCTCCTGGATGAAGCGCGAAACGGGGTTCGACGAGGTCTGGCCGAAGATCTGACGCGCGTAGGCGCAGGTGAGGAACAGCTTCTTGCGGGCGCGCGTGATGGCAACGTAGGCAAGGCGGCGCTCCTCCTCGATGCCGGCGGCGTCGTTCACGCTGTTCATGTGCGGGAACAGCGTTTCCTCCATGCCCGCCACGAACACGCAATCGAACTCCAGGCCCTTCGACGAGTGCACCGTCATGAGCGTGACCGCCATGCCGTCTTCGGCCACGGTGTCCAAATCCGTGCGCAGGCGCACCCACTCGATGAAGTCGGCCAACGAGTCGCCGCGCAGCACGCGCACGGGAGCCGCTTCAGCGTCCTCGCCGGCGACAGGGGCAGCGTACTCGGCATCCTCTTCGTCGTGCGTGTCCACGAACTCGTCCACAACGCCCAAGAATTCCTTGATGTTCTCGATGCGGCCGATAGCCTCGTCGGTGCCTTCAGCCTGAAGCGCGGCGATGAGGCCGCTCTTGTCGATGACGGCCTCGATGACCTTGCGCAGATCGCCGCCGTACGATTGCGCCTCCTTGATAAGGCCCACGAACCCGCCGATGGCCTGGCGCGTGGCCGCGCGCAGCTCCGGATCCACGATGGCAAGCTCGGCCGCGTCCATGAACGTCATGTCCATCTCGCGCGCGAACTGCTCGATGCGCTCGATGCTGGCCTTGCCCACGCCGCGGCGCGGCACGTTGATCACACGCTTGGCCGCGATGTCGTCGGCCGGGTTCACGATGAGCGTGAGGTAGGCCATGACGTCGCGGATCTCCGCGCGATCGAAGAAGCGCGTGCCGCCGACGATGCGGTACGGCACGCCGGCGCGCAGCAGCATATCTTCCAGCATACGGGACTGGGCGTTGGTGCGGTAGAATACGGCCATCTGGTTGTATGTCAAGCCGCGTGCGCGCTGCTTCTCGATTTCGCCGGCCACCCAGCGACCCTCGTCACGTTCGTCGGACGCCATGTACACCTGGATCTTGTCGCCCTCTTCGGCATCCGTGAACAGCTTTTTCGCCTTGCGGTGCTGGTTGTTGGCGATAACGGCGTTCGCAGCCGCCAAAACGTTACCGACGCTGCGGTAGTTCTGCTCCAACTTCACCGTGTGCGCGTTCGGGTAGTCCTGCTCAAACTCAAGGATGTTGCGGATGTCGGCGCCGCGCCAGCTGTAAATGGACTGGTCGTCGTCGCCCACCACCATGATGTTCTTGTGCTTCGCGGCCAAAAGCCCCGTGATGGCGTACTGGGCGTGGTTCGTGTCCTGGTACTCGTCCACCATGATGTAACGGAATCGATCCTGGTAGGCGTCCAGCACGTCCGCATGGTTCTTCAGCAAAAGGAACGCGTACAGCAGCAGGTCGTCGAAGTCGAACGCGTTCGCGGCTTTGAGGCGCTCCTGCAGCTTCGTGTAGACGCGCGCCGCCACCTTCCCCACCGGGTCGCTGGCCTGCTTCTCGAACTCGGCGGGCACCACCAGCTCGTTTTTAGCCGTGGAGATGCGGTTCATGAGCGCGTTGATCGGGAAGCGCTTCGGGTCGATGTCGAGCTCGGCCATGATCTCTTTGTACAGGCGCTTCTGATCGTCCACGTCGTAGATGGTGAAGTTCTTGGTGAAGCCCAGCTTTTCCGCGTCCGCGCGCAGGATGCGCACGCACATGCTGTGGAACGTCGCCACCCACATGCCGCGGCTGCGCGGACCCACCAGGCCGGTCAGGCGCTCGCGCATCTCGGCGGCCGCCTTGTTCGTGAACGTGATGGCCAGGATCTCCCACGGGGCAACGCCCAGGTTCTCGATCAGGTTCGCGATGCGGTACGTCAGCACGCGCGTCTTGCCGGACCCGGCGCCGGCCAGCACCAGAAGCGGCCCGTCGGTGGTCACGACCGCTTCGCGCTGCGGTCCGTTCAGGGTTTCGATATCGATTGGCATGTGAGCAGTCTCCTTGGCATGGAGGTGAAATGAGCCTTCGTATTCTACCCCTTTTCCCCAAGGTGCCCAAGCAAACGCGCGCAATCTGCGCAAGGAGGGCGAGGCGCGCTGCCGAGGATTGCCGAGGGTTGCCGGGAGCCGTCGAGGGCCGAAGCATCGAGGGTCGCGCCGCCGATGCCTCGGCCGCCTCGCCGCAGGCGCGCGCTCTAGGCGAGCGCCTCCACGAGCTCGTCGGATCCGCCGCCACGCGAATCCGTGCGATCGGCTCCCAGCGAGTCACCCCACATGGACAGCTCGGCCCCATGCTCTACCAGGTTGGAGCATTCGTTGCCCGCGCGCTCAAGGCACAGCAGCAGCTGGTTGTACACCGCCTTGTTCTCAGGAGCGCACTGCTGGCTGCTGACCCGGCGGAAGTGATCCTTGCGCGCCTTGCTCTGGCGCTTGATGATCTGACGGCGGCGCTCGTCGAGCACGCGCTCGGACGCAGCATCCTGATCGCTCAAGAACTGCAGGACCGCGCCGTACATCTCGGCCACCATGGCCGCGCTCTCGCCCAGCTCTTGGCGCGCCTCGTCCGAGAATTGCTTCTTGGACGACAAGCGCTCGCTGTAAAGCGCGGACACTTCCCCGCAGCGCGCACCGATGCGCCCCACCGCGTCCACGATGAACATGAGGTCGGAAATCTCGGCCGCTTGCTTTTCACTGGTCGCGCCAGCCGACAAAAGCTCCACCGCGTAGTTCGCAAGCTCGGTTTCCGCAGCCTCCACCGTTGCGCAATCGGCCTTGAGCGCCTTGAGCGCGGCTGCATCCTTGTTCGCGATGGCCTCGGGCAACGCCGTCAGCATGTCGCGCACTTTCTCACAATACTTCTGCAGCTCTTCACCGAACATCCTGATGGCGAACACCGGCTGACCGACGATCTTGTCGTCCAGGTTCACGAGGGCGCCCTGGTCGTGGGCACCGGCCTTGCCGGGCACCAAAAACGTGACGATCTTCACCATCACCCCGATGAACGGCAACCACAGCAGCGTGCACACGACGTTGAACGTGGTGTGCGCGTTCGCGATTTGGCGCGCGATGACGTCCAGCTCGGGACCGGGCGTCAGGAACTGCACGAACTGCACGATCACGGGAACGAACCAGATGAACACCAGCGCGCCTGAAATATTGAACACGCTGTGCGCCACCGCCGTGCGCTTCGCGTCGCGCGATTGCCCGATCGAAGCCAACAACGCGGTAATGGTGGTGCCGATGTTGTCGCCCAGCAGGATGGGAATGGAGCCCGCAAGGCCCAACACGCTGGTCACGCCGTCGGGACCGGCCTGCGAGGCGAAGCTTTGCAGCACGGCGATGGTGGCGCTGGAGCTTTGCACCACAAGCGTCATCACCGTGCCAACCACCACGCCGAGCGCGGGGATGTCCTTCACCTGCTCGATCATGGCCAGAAACACTTCGCTTTGCGCAAGCGGCTTCATGACGGCGCCCATGGTGTCGATGCCCACGAACAGCAAGCCGAACGCGAACACGGTCTGGCCGATGTTCTTGATGCGCTCGTCTTTCGCGATGAACCACACGATGAAGCCCACGAACACGATGAGCCAAATGTAGTCGCTCAGCTTGAAGGCCATGAGCTGCGCGGTCATCGTGGTGCCGATGTTGGCGCCGAAGATGACGGCGATGGCTTGGCGCATGGTCATAAGGCGGGCGCTCACGAATCCGATGGCCATGACCGTGGTGGCGCTGGAGCTTTGCAGCACGGCGGTGGCTACCGCGCCGGCCAGCACGCCGAGCACGGGATTCGAGGTGAGCAGGGAAAGGATGGACTTCATTTTGGCGCCTGCGGCTTTTTGCAGGCCCTCGGACATCATGTTCATGCCGAACAGGAACACGGCCAGTCCGCCCAGCAGGCCGAACACGGTTTCCATCGGAGCGTTCACGCGGGACTCCCCTTCGCATCATCGGTTACAAGCGTCAATGCACGCGAAGCGAAAGGATACCGGGCGAACGGTAAGGCCATTGTCAAGGGAATGTAAAGTTCAGGTAAAGTTTTTACAATTGGGCGGGCGAAGGGGGCGGGTGCCATGCCGCAAGGAGCATGGCTCGGCGAGCAAGGGGCGCGCCGACGGCAGGACGGGTCGGCGGCGGGGCGGCGGCGGGAGACTTGCTTGGTGCACGATTCTTGCCCCAATGTTGCGCTCGAGCGCATGGCGAGGCCCGTTCGCCGACAATGAACATTCGCGACCAGGTAAAACGCAGGGCCATGCTGAAGCCAGCTTCTCGATTTGCCCCTCGAGCGCAACATTGGGGGCAAAACTGTGCGCAAGGAGGGATGTAACGCTCCCCCGCACTCGACCCCCCTGCCCATTCGCCCGAACAGCGCGGAATCGAGCGGCCCCTTCGGCGGAAGCGAACGGGCCCTTCGACAGGAGCGTCGAAGGGCCCGGATCCGGCGTCGAGGCGCTTTGCCGTTTTTCTGACGGCGAAGCGCTACACGATCTTCTTCCCGAACACGGCCGCGATCTCGCGCAGTTCGGCGATAAGGTCCCTGAACTGGGACGGGGTCAGCTGCTGCGGGCCGTCGGACAGAGCCGCCGGCGGATTGGGGTGCACCTCGATCATGATGGAGTCGCAGCCCACGGCCACGGCGGCCTTCGCCAGCGGCGGCACCAGGTCGCGCACGCCCGCCGGATGCGAAACGTCCACGCACACCGGATACAGGCTCTGCTTGTGCACGACCGGCACGGCCGAGATGTCCAGCGTGAAGCGCGTGGCCGTTTCGAACGTGCGCAGGCCGCGCTCGCACAGCACCACGTTGTCGTTGCCTTCCATGGTAATGTAGTCGGTTGCCGACAGCCACTCGGAAATGGTGCCCGCGAAGCCGCGCTTGAACAGCACCATCTTGTGGGAGTCCTTCGTCACCTGGCCGATGTTCTTCAGCAGGCTGAAGTTCTGGAAGTTGCGCGCGCCCACCTGCAGGCCGTCCACGTAGGAGTGAACCATCTCGCAGTGCGCGGAGTCCATGACCTCGGTCAGGGTTTTCAGGCCGTACTTTTGCCCGGCATCCTGCATGATCTTGAGGGCTTCCTCGCCCAGGCCCTGAAACGAATGCGGGTTCGTGCGCGGCTTGAACGCGCCGCCGCGAATCCAGGTGAGGCCCAGATCGGCGATGCATTCAGCCACTTCTTCGAACTGTTCTTTGCTCTCGACGGAGCACGGTCCGGCAAAGATGGTGATCTCGTCGGATCGAGTGCCGTAATCCGGCAGTTTGGTTGCTATCTGTTCGCTCATACCGACGGGGTCTCCTTCATCACCTTAAGAATGCTGGCATAGATCTCACGCAGGTTCTCGTTGTACAGGGGACCCTCGTTATAGCTGTTCAGTTTCGCAAAGATCTCCTCTTCGCGCCGCGGATCGTACAGGCCCAGATGAGCACCGGGCTTGAGACCGCGAATGACCAGCGAATGACCGGCGCGCTTATTGAGCAGCGCGACGATCTGACGATCAATCTCGTCGATCTTGGCACGATGTTCTTGGATCTCCGCGAAGGAGCTGTTCTCTTCAGACATCGGCTTTCCTCTCATGACTCTTATGCGGTAACGAGCATGGCCCTTGGCGCCCGGCGGGCGGCCGGCCCTCGTGTGGTTCAGTATGATAGCAAAAGCGACGGGCCAGAACGGCCCGCCGCGTCAATATTTGCTAGGAAGTTCCTGGGTGAATGGCCAGTGCGGCCGACGGACGTCGCCTTACGGCAGCATGCCCATGGACTCGAAGGCGAAGTAGCCCAGCACCAGCACTCCCACGACGATGCGGTACCAGCCGAACACCGTGAAGTCGTTTTTCTTGATGTAGCCCATGAGAAACTTGATGGAAACGACCGACATCACGAACGCGGACACGATGCCCACGATCAGGACCACGATTTCCACCTGCGTCATAACCAGACCGGCCACGAAGAACTTGAGGGCTTTCACCAGGCCCCATCCGAACATGATGGGAATGGCCAGGAAGAACGTGAACTCGGCCGCCGCGGTGCGCGAGCAGCCCGACAGCATGCCGCCGATGATGGTGGCGCCGGAGCGGCTGGTGCCCGGGATGATAGCCAGAACCTGGAAGCAGCCGATCTTGAGCGCGGTCTTCCAGTCAATGTCGTCGACGTTGGTGATCTTGAACACAGAAGCCTCGGCCTCTTCGGCGAGGTCGGTCTGCGAAGCGCGCGCATGGCGGCCGCGCGGCGCCTCCAGCGCGGCTTCGGCCTCGCGCAAGCGGCGGCGGTTGCGGCGCTCGAGCACGATGAACACGATGCCGTACAGGATGAGCATGGCGGCGACGGTCACTTTGTTGTAGAAGTGCTCGTTCACCCAGTCGTCGAACAGGATGCCGATGATGGCTGCGGGGATGCAGCCGATGGCGACCATGCCCCACAGGCGCCACGTGCTTTTCTTCTCGACCGAGGTTTTCTTCGGCGAGAAGGGGTTCAGCTTGTGGAAGTACAGGATAAGCACCGCCAGGATGGCGCCCAGCTGGATGACCACCAGAAACAGCGCCAGGAACGCATCGGACACTTGCAGCTTCACGAATTCGTCCACCAGGATCATGTGGCCGGTAGACGAGATGGGCAGCCATTCGGTGATGCCCTCGACGATGCCGATGAGCAGGGATTTCAATGCTTCGATGATCATGCGTGCAGTACCTCTGATTGCTTTCGGGTCGAATAGATGCGCGCGGACGTTGGCCGCGCCTGATTGCTAGCGCCGGCGTTGGTGGTGATCCTGCAGCGCCGCGATGGCCAGCAGCGCGACCGACAGGCACAACCCCATGAGAACGAACTGGGGAAGCTCCTGACCGAGCGCCATGGTGGCAAGCGCGACGAGCGCTATGACGAGCGCGGCGAGCTTGCACAGGTAGGAGATGCGATCGTTGAACGAGGCATGCAGATCGCGACGATGCCGGTCGGCGTCGGGACGCTCCCCCGTTTGCGGCGAGGCCGCCAGGGGTTCGGGCGCTCCCGTCGCGCTGGGTGCGTCCTTCGCTTCCGCAGACGCGGGCGCAGGCGCAGGCGCAAGCACAGGCTCGTCGAGCGTCGATATGTCGTCTCGCACGTTCTCCATGGCAGGGATTGTACCCGAGGATGAGCGTCGGGGTAGAAGAAAACAGAGGGAGGACACGATCGACGACCGCCCTGCCCCACCGATGCACGGTGCAAACCTGGGAGGGAGCGGGCTTCGTGCAAACTACGATTCGAGCAATCGATCTCCTACTGCGCTTAACTGCTAGAATGACTTCCAGCATCCTTGAACCTCCCATGAGTTTCCGCAGCGAGAACGCGAGAAAAGAGATCGGCATGAGCGAAGCTTTCGAGTACGGCGTAGTCGAATTCATCGACTGCTTGAAAACCGGGTTCGTAGATGCTTCGGTCGAATCGGACGCACGCTATACCCCAAAAATCCTTGTCAACGATGTAAAAAGGGCGACCAACGTTCTTTCCGCGCTAAAAAACGAAATGAGGACTTGCGAGCGATTCGATCTTTCGGTTGCCTTCATAACTTCAAGCGGAGTACAGGCCCTTGTCCAGATCCTCAACACGCTACGTGAAGAAAATGTTCCTGGACGTATCCTTACGACCACGTACCTGAACTTCAGCGAACCCGACGCGCTTCGCAAATTAGGAGAATATCCAAACATCGAAACGCGTATCTACCAAGGCAATATGCACGCTAAAGGCTATTTCTTTAAGCAAGGAGAAATCAACACCGTCATTATCGGAAGCGCTAACATCACCCAATCCGCATTGACCAGCAACAAAGAATGGAACGTCCTTTTTCATTCTTTCGACGACGGCGACGTTCTTCAGGCCGCCCGTTCGGAATTCGATGCTCTCTGGAACGCGCCAGAAACCATCCCCTCCCATGAATCATGGATAGCTGAATACGAGGACTATCGCCACGCTACCCAGCAAGAAAGAACCGCTCAAAAGGATTCTTTTTCATTCGGCACTGCTGGCACGTCAGCCACCAAAAACGCTTTCGGAGAAACAAGAACCGGCAGCCCTTCCCCAAACGCCATGCAGAAATCGGCTCTCAAAAAGCTTAAGAAGCTGCACGAGAACATGAAGCCGCGAGCTTTATTGATATCGGCAACAGGCACTGGCAAGACCTATCTATCCGCGTTCGACGTAAAAGAATCGAATCCCCAGCGCATCCTGTTCGTTGCGCATCGCGAGCGAATTCTGGAAGCCTCCGAAAAGAGCTATCGAAATGTACTAGGAGCGCGCTACACTTACGGAATATTCGCAGGACGGAGCAAGCAAGCCAACAAAACATGCCTGTTTGCCATGGTGGGAACCCTTGCTAACAATTTAGACAAATTTGACCGCGACGCTTTCGACTACATCGTCATCGACGAGGCGCATCGAAGTGGGGCAGAAAGCTACCGGAGAATAATCGACTACTTCAAGCCTGATTTTCTCCTCGGCATGACGGCCACGCCCACAAGGACAGATGGCTATGATCTTTTCCGGCTCTACAATCACACCATTGCCCACCAAATCACCCTTTACGACGCGCTAAAGCACAACATGCTGACGCCATTCCATTATTTCGGTATCGCAGACCTGGATATCGATGGAAGAAAAGCGGACGACCTCACCCTTTTTTCCAAATTGGCTTCCGAAGATCGAGTCTCGCACATCATCGATAAGATCGAGACTTACTCAGTATCGCAGCGAAACCGCCGCGGGTTGATATTCTGCTCCAGAAACGACGAAGCCAAGGCTCTTTCGGAAGCGTTCAACAAACGAGGATACCGCACGGCGGCCCTAAGTGGAGCGAACAGCGATGCGGACAGGGACCGCGCCATCGAACTGCTGGAACAAGGAGACCTCGAATACATATTTTCAGTTGACATATTCAACGAAGGAATCGACATCCCCTCGTTGAACCAAATCATCATGCTCAGAGCAACACAATCCGCGATCGTGTTCGTGCAACAACTTGGTCGAGGCTTGAGAAAGGACCGGGACAAAGAATACACGCTTGTTCTTGATTTTATCGGCAATTATCAAACCAACTACCTCATCCCCATTGCCCTTTCCGAGGATAAAACGTACGACAAAGACAATCTGCGAGCGTTCGTCAAGGAGGGCAGTACGGTGCTTCCCGGATGTTCCACGCTTAACTTTGACCGAATATCTGAAGCCCGAGTGCTACGATCCATCGACGCAGAGAATTTCTCAAACGCAAAGCTCCTAAAAGACGAGTACAAAAACCTTAGGCACATGTTGCGACGCGTACCAAGTTTGAAAGACTTCGACGAGAGTGGAAGCGTTGATCCTCTCTTGATCTTGGAGAAGTACGGCTCCTATCATGCATTCCTTCTCAAGTACGAAAATAGCTATAGCGTTTCACTCTCAAAAACTCAATCTCGAATGCTGAGCTACGTTTCCCAGAAGCTCGCAAGCGGCAAACGCCCGATCGATCTCGTTTTGCTTAGACAGATCATCCTACATGAATCAGCGAGCGAAAGGGAGCTCTTGACCGAATTCGCTCCGCAGTCCGTGGCGTCAGCGCTCTCTATGCTCACCAATCAGTTTACGCTTAGCGCCCAAAAGAAAAGCTTCGAATGCTGTCTGTTTGCGGAGAGGCAGGGTGGAAACATCGTAGCAACGCACCAATTTCTTGAAGCGCTGAAAAACAACGAGTTCAAAAGACAGCTATTGGAAGTCGTAGCCTTTGGCCTCGACCGCAACCAGCGTGACTACAGGGACACATATCGAGATACCAACCTGGTGCTCTTCAAGAAATATACGCTGGAAGACGTCTGCATGCTGCTCAATTGGGAGCGGAACGAGGTTCCATTAAACGTTGGTGGCTACAAATTCGACAAGGGAACGAATACTTTCCCCGTATTCATAAACTACAACAAAGACCCCCACATTAGCGAAACCATAAAATACGAAGACCGATTTGTGTCCGACCGGGAACTTATCGCCATCTCAAAGCAGCCCCGAACACTTGAGTCACCTGAAATAAAACGCCTCGCAAGCTATAGCAAAAACAACATGAAGGCATACCTCTTCGTAAGAAAAGACAAGACCGATGGAAACGAAAGCAAGAAATTCTACTTCCTTGGTGAAATAATCCCAACCGGATTGTTCAGACAGATAACTATGCCCGGAACGCCAAAACCAGCAGTAGAGATAACCTACAGGCTTGACGTTCCAGTTCGAGCCGATCTTTACGACTATCTCACTAACGACCTAACCGGCCAGACGGATCTTTAAATCTTCGATAATGCCAACATCCGCCGGAAGCCATTCAACGTCATAAAGCGAACGGCTATCGAGCCACTTCATCGAAGAATGGTCGTGAAGCTCAAGCTTTCCGGATTCGATCTCACACGTGAAGCAATCCATATCGAGAAAAAAGGTCTCGTATTGATACCTTACGTTTTTGAAAAACTCTATAGAGCGAATGCCCAATCCGAGCTCTTCCTTTATTTCTCGTTCAAGCGCTTCTTCGGGCGTTTCTCCTTGCTCAATTTTGCCGCCCGGAAATTCCCAACCACCGGCAAAATCACCGTAATTTCTCTGAGTCGCCATCACTCGATTCCCGTCTATGATAAGAGCCGCTGCAACTCTAACGGTCTTCATGATTGCCTCCATTCGCCCCTGTTTCCGCTGTGACGTTATTCCACGATCGCATGAACCTGACCGGATAGCCCGCACACCAAAGCACTAAGCACGTGGTGAATACTTGCAGAGCGCATGCAAAACCGCCAGGAAACACACTTGTAACAGCTTTTCGGGTAATATGGCCGCATATTCAAGCAATCATCGCAAAGCTAGGAGTATCCCGTGTCGCAACGCACCTCCCCCGACCAGAAGGTTATCGTCGTCGATTTCGGCGCGCAATACGGGCAGCTGATCGCCCGCCGCGTGCGCGATCTGGGCGTGTACTCGGAAATCGCCCCCTGCGACATCGCCGCCGCCGAAGTGCGCGAAATGAAGCCGGCGGCCATCATTTTGTCGGGCGGCCCGGCCAGCGTGTACGCCGAAGACGCACCGTCCATCGACCCTGAAATTTTCGAGCTTGGAATTCCGGTGCTGGGCTTTTGCTACGGGCAGCAGATCATGGCCGTGACGTTGGGCGGCGCCGTGGGCCATACGGAAAAGGGCGAGTACGGCGCGGCCGAGCTCGAGCGCTGCGACGCGGGCGCATCGCGGCTGTACGGCGAGACGCCGGCCGAGCAAACGGTGTGGATGAGCCACCGCGACGCGGTTTCGCACGTGCCCACAGGGTTCACGGTGACGGCGAGGACCGAGACGTGCCCCGTGGCCTCGATGGAATGCGCCGAGCGCAGGCTGTACGCGACGCAGTTCCATCCCGAGGTGCGCCACACGCCGCACGGCGACGAGCTGCTGAGGAACTTCCTGTTCGGCATTTGCGAGCTGGAGCGAAACTGGACCATGGACTCCATCATCGACGACGCGGTGGAGGCCATCCGCACGCAGGTGGGCGATGCTCGCGTGATCCTGGGCCTTTCGGGCGGCGTGGACTCCTCCGTAGTGGCCGCGCTGTGCGCACGGGCTATCGGCAAGCAGCTGACCTGCGTGTTCGTGAACCACGGCCTGCTTCGCAAGGACGAGCCCGAAGAGGTGGAGGCCGTGTTCACGAAGCAGTTCGACGTGGACTTCGTGCACGTGCACGCCGAGGATCGCTACGCGGCGCTGCTGGCCGACGTGGTGGATCCCGAGGAGAAGCGCACGATCATCGGCACCGAGTTCTGGAAGGTGTTCTTCGACGAGGCGCAGAAGCTGGACGGCGTGAGGTTTTTGGCGCAGGGCACCATCTACCCCGACATCATCGAGAGCGGCGCGCGCAAAACCGGCGGCAAGGCGAGCACCATCAAGAGCCACCACAACCTGATCCCCTTCCCCGAAGGCGTGCATTTCGACCTGATCGAGCCTTTGGACCACTTCTTCAAGGACGAGGTGCGCGCGCTGGGCACGGCGCTGGGACTGCCTGACCACATCGTGCATCGCCAGCCGTTCCCGGGGCCGGGTTTGGCCATCCGCATCATCGGCACGGTGACGCGCGAGAAGCTGGCCATCCTGAAGGAAGCGGACGCCATCGTGCGCGAGGAGCTGGACGCGTACAACGTGGCTGTGTTCGAGCAGACCGGCGAGCGCAACGGCGAAGGCAGCGTGTGGCAGTACTTCGCGGTGCTGCCCGACATCAAGAGCGTCGGCGTGATGGGCGACGAGCGCACGTACGGCTATCCCGTGGTCCTGCGCGCCGTGGAGTCGAGCGACGCGATGACCGCCGACTGGGCGAAGCTGCCCTACGAGGTGCTGGCGCGCGTGAGCGGCCGCATCGTAGCCGAGGTGCCGGGCGTGAACCGGGTTGCGTACGACATCACGAGCAAGCCGCCAGCGACGATCGAATGGGAATAATACCAGCACATTATTGTGCTGTGGTTTAAATTAGCTTGTTTTATTATCCAGTGGTTTCTGATGCATCGCGGTTTTCCGCAATACACATCGAAACCGCTGGATTTCTTTTTACCTAAAACACCCGATGATGCGCTCATGATGCTGCATGATAAAAAAGTAAACGCTTAGCCTGTTCAAGCGAAACGCATTATTCATTACCCTTAGATTCTATTGAGCTAAAAAGACGTCACGGCACTTTTAAAAAGGCTCCATGACGTCTTTTTGACGTTCTGTTATTTAAAAGACTAATAAAACCTGCATGAAAGCCAGTAAGGGTATATGATTATTTCGTTATTACATACACTTTATCTAGCACTAGATCAACTCGTGAAGGAAATCTCATGAACGTTATCGAAAGCTCTGAATACCCCAGACCACGACAATGGAACATACGCGTCTCTTCTGCACCAAATATCCCTCGAGGTACGAATGGTATGGTCGAAACGTTACGGCGAGTACTTCAGGGCGTTAAAGGTGGTATTTCGAAAGATCTTCCCGCAAACATCGAGGGTTCAAATTCTTCAGTCTCTATCGATGACTGCTGCACTCGTCTCAGGCCGGCCGGATTCGTAAGGGAAGCAAATGGCGTATGGACACTCACAAAAGAGAGCGTCAAATGGCTCAACTCAAACGACGTTGATTATCTAGCAGCCATTCTGTGCGCAAATGTTAAATTCTCAGGGGAAATGCTAGAAGCACTAAAAACGCCCAAAAGCGCTCAAGAACTACAGATAATTGCTAATGAATCCTTTGATTTAGGATGGAAAAAAGGAAGCGAGATAAACAGGAGAACGGTTTGGTTCCGAGATATGGGACTTATCGAATATAAGGAGTATACGCAACAATACTCTCTGACCGATCAGGGCTCGACCTTTATTGAAAAAATAACCCCAACAAGCGAAGACGAAATCATTGCAATACGGGCTGGCCGAAACAACGATTTTGACCTAGTCGTCTCTGATTGGGCTATTAAGCAATGCCAACTTAGCCAAAATGAGCTGAAGTTCAGAAAGCAATCGATAGGATATATGCCTGGAGGTAAATCAGAAAGCGTTGCTACTATCTCCGAGTACGTTCTCCTTATGGCCAATGTAACACCTCTAAAAACCATAGGGGAATACTCAACTAAGACATATGGCATCAAGCCATCTTCGACAAAGTCTTTCTTAACTACCCTACGTACGATTGGCTTTATTGAGCAAGCATCACGAACAGACTTTGTAGCAACAGAGCTTGCAAAAAAGTGGAATGAAAACCCTAATGCGGTTGATTTTGCATGCTGCTTGCACAGTCATTGTCTTTTCGTATTCGAGATACTAAGCGAATTGCTCGAAAAGCCACAAGACAAGGCTTCACTTATGGCCAAATCAGTTGTTAAGTATGGCTTCGATAAAGAAAACTCAACTGAAATCTTAAATCGCTTAACTTTTCTTCTGAATGCTGGTCTCATTAGAGAGCACGGAGCAAAAGAATACGCAATCACGAAATCGGGAGAACAGCTTCTGCCCCTTATAACAATTCAGGAAAATGCGTCTGACGAGTTTGGTAGCGAGAGTCAGGAAATCAAAAAAACGCCCAATTCGCAAAGCAAATTGCTTACGGAGTTAAGAGTTTCAAGCAAGGAATCCAGCGACCCTGACCGATTCGAGCGCGCCATAGCCGAAGCTTTCAAAGCATTAGGATTCAAAGCGCAATGGCTCGGTGGTTCCGGCAAAACTGATGTATTGCTAACCTCAATGACAGCAGCCAAAACAGCTTACAAGGTTACCGTTGACGCAAAGTCCACAGCTAATGGCTATGTTGATGTGGCCCAGCTAAATTTCGACACATTAGTTGACCATAGAAACCAGCATCAAGCTCAGTACACCGTCGTTGTTGGCTGCGCATTTCAGGGCGACAGAATAGAAGAACGCGCCGTAAAGCATAAAATCGTTTTGCTCAATGTTGATCAGCTATGTTCGCTAATTACTAAGCACTCCGAAACTCCAGTAAGCGCAAAAGACTACAAAAAGCTCTTCGAGACCTTTGGATTTGCCGACCTCCACGTGCTCGGCCAAGCTCGAACGAAACTTAATCGTAATGCTGATTTACTTTATGAAATCATGGATTGCCTTACTACCCTCAATGATGACGAAGAAACCCAAGGATCTCTCACTGCAAGAGAGATTGCCCTAATACTAAAAATGCGTGGGAACATCGAGTCTCCTGCCTCTAGCGAGATCTCCGAAATGCTTGAGTTTCTTGCGTCTCCGCTAATTGGATGCATCTCAAAAACAAAAGACGAGTACCAGGCTGTTGGATCACTGAAAGAAGCCGCGAAAAAATTTGAGTTCTACGCTCGTGCATGTCTGCAAGAAAAAGCCGCAAATCCTCAATAAACTAGGGGCGCGGGGCATCCCCTGCAGAAGCGAAGCAAAGAAGGCTACTGGGACAATTTGTCTCGGTAGCCTTCTTTGCGTAGATTCAAGGCTCCGTCGTAGCAAGTTGTTACTTTGTATTACTGATTATTTCGCGTTTCGCGTAGCACCTGTTTCGCGCTTTCCGTATCACTGCGCTACCTAGCCGTTTCACTTGTTCCGTATCGCCTGATTCGCTCGTTCCGCATCACCTAGAACACGCTTTTCGTAAAATCGGATCGCCATGCAACCGATATGCGATAGGAGTCCGAAATGGAAGAGGACACCGGCGCCGCCGGGGCAAGGAGCGCCGCGTCACGTTCCGCATGGGGGGAGGCGACTACGACGCGCCCTGCGAGCGGTGCGAGCGCGCCGGCCTCAGCAAGTCGGAGTACCTGCGCTACCTCGTGCGCATACCGCTGTCGACGGAGGCGAACGCGGGAGACGAGCACCGCATACTCGTTGACCGCAGGGCCCTGTGGGCAATGTCGCGGGAGCTCACGAAGTGGGGCTACCACTACAACCAGAGTACAGATCAGTACGAACGCTGGAAAGACGGTTTCTGCGCCGACTTCTCTCGCGAGGACTTTCCTTTCCGCTGCGAGAGAATCGCGAACAGCGACTATACGCCCATCGAGCCTTGGGCGAACATACGCTTCTCGGAAACCCTTCAAAGGCTGAGAAGAGCGCACGACCCTGCCTTCACCCAAGCTGACTTGGCTTCTTTGACGGGAACGACCGAATCGACCATCCGCAGCTACGAGCAGAAAAAGAGGCTGCCCAAGTACACGCTGCTCCAGAGGATCGCTACGGCGCTGGATGTCACGGAAGGCGCGCTAACGTTTTTCGACTTCGGCAGTCCCGTTCAGGCTGCTCATGCTTTGTTCCAGCTCGCGAACGTCTATGGCCTCGTGCCCGACGTGATCGACGGCCTACCTGCGCTGAGGACGGTTCAGCCAGGCATAGAGCAGATCATCGATCAATGGCATCAAGCCCTAGCCGAATACGATCAAGATGCGCTCGCGCATCAAGCGTGGAAAGACGCATACGATCCCGAAAACTCGAGGGGCGGTCACGAATCCCGCTACCACCCTGCATGGGATAGCAATCGCCGAATGTGCGGTATGGATAGCGACTACGATAGGTTTGATTTTAAGTACGAGAATGGATTCCTGAGAGCTTAGATTATATAATTTGATAGACAAAGGTTCCCGTAACTTAGACGGCCGCACCAGCAGTTCGACAAGATAAGGCTGACAGCAAATGAAGATTGACCTCCACTGCCATACTATGGCAACCAAAAAGAACGAGTCAAAAGGGCGCAATGTTTCAGTCGACCTCTTTAGAGAAAAGATCGAATTGGCTGATGTGGGCATTGTGGCAATTACGAACCACAATCGATTCTTTCGTGACCAATATGACGAGTTTCTTAAAAAATCTGATTGTCAAGTATGGCCCGGCATCGAACTTGACGTTGCTTCTACAGTACGGAAGTCCCCATACCATTTAGTTCTAGTTGCAAACCCAAACCAAGTTGATCTTTTTGACGAAGCCACAACTTTGCTAACCGGAACCGATACTCCAGACGAATGCGTCCATGATATTTCGACCATCGTTGAGGCGGTCAAAGGAATCGACGTGTTCTTCATTCCTCATTACCCGAGCAAGTCTAAGTTTATCCCCGCAGAAGACGAGGAAATCCTAAGAGAGCTAATAGAAGACCCTCGTTGTCTTTTTGTTGAGCCTAGTGACTTCCGCTCAATGGGAGTCTACGCAAACCACGATTACAACGTAATCATAGGCAGCGATGTGCAGGACTGGGAGACATATGAAAAATGCACTCTTCCGGAACTAAGACTCCCCGTAACCGGATTTCAGCAACTAAAATTGCTAACCCGTCGCGAATCAAGCGTCGTTGCTTCCTTATTGAGAGAAAAGGATATAACGACGTACGCGGTCTCGCCTCACGAAGGCGTTTATTTCGATTTGGATTTCTATAACGACATCAACGTTCTATTCGGTCAAAAGGGAACGGGGAAATCTGAAATTCTTGCCTCGATTGAAAGGGGTCTTCGTCAAAAGGGGGTTCCCTGCGTATTCTATGTGGCTTCCAAACGTAGCGAATCTTTCGATGCTCTTCTATCAACAAACGACATGGATCGAAATGCAAGTTCGCTCGACAATTGCAAGGATCAATTTACGGCCATAGATTCTTGGAACGATTTTCCGCCAGCGCCGTTAAAGGGCTATCTTGATTGGTGGAGAACGAAAGACAGCAACAAAAATAAAGCCCGTATGAAAATAACCGCGATGGACTCCTTGGGGACACCAGACGAAGAAGCACTCATCCCGATCAAGTCCGACAAAGAATCGACGGAAAGCTACCTTGTCCATCTAGCCCAAATGGACATGAGCCATTACCTGGACGATGAAGACGGAGCACGTCTAATTGAGCTGCTTGAAAAGCTTAATTATCAAATACACGAAAGCCTTACTCGGGCCTTTATAGGAATCGAAGCCATAAAACTGGCGAACTTCACAATAGATGCCATAAAGAATATCGCTGACGCCAAATCAGAAACAAAATCCAAGCCGTCTTCTACCGGATTCGAAGCTTTTGCAAATGGGAGAATCGACTTAAAAGTTGCGGCTAGGAAAATCCGCGACAACTTTGCAGTGCGACCGGCCAACTCTTATGAATATATTGGCAGCCTCGAAGGAAAAGGGGAAGTCTACCTTCGAACCACCCACAGGTTTCTTTGCGACAAATCAAACAAGAAAGAATACCCGGGAACGATTACCAAGCTGAAAAACGTACGGAAAAATATGGAGGCTCTGTTCGACGCCTCCCTAGGCGACGATATTTTGAATGCCCATGCAGAATTCAAAAAGTGCACCTCGGATAACGGCATCACCTCTTTGGACGATTTTGTCGGACTATCGAAAGAGATAACCCTAGAAAAAAAGACGTACACTCCCTCCAATGGAGAGAAAGGGATTCTCCTGCTCCAAATGGAGTTAAGCAAAGATGTTCCAGTTTATATATTAGATGAACCAGAATTAGGCATGGGCAACTCCTATATCGAGAAGACAATTCGAACCAGACTGGTCGATTTGGGGCGTCAGGGCAAAACCGTTATAATCGCAACACACAATGCCAATATCGCTGTTAGAACCCTCCCTTGCGTCTCGGTCTATCGAGAACACGTAAACGGCAATGACTATAGAACCTATATCGGGGAATCCCTTTACCGACTCTTTAATAGACATCACGGATGCGGACAATACGTTAAGCTGGACTAAAACGAGCTTGGAAACTTTAGAAGGCGGTTTCGACGCATTTTATGAGAGGGAGTTCATCTATGGAACAAATTGAGATTAAAGCAAGCCTCGTGAAAGAAGGCGAGATCGAAAAAATTCGGTTTGATTTCGATGACAAACCGGAGCTCAATCTGAATGATGAGAAAAACCAAGTACAGGTAAAGGAATTATTTGTAAAACTTCTAAACGAGCTAGTAAAAAACAACATCACAATCATTCCCGATATACCCGAAAGCCGCAAGAACGATCTATATGGCGAAGTCTGTCAAGAGTATATTAATCAGCTTAATAGCGAGATCTCTCGCGTAAGATCTAGGCTTTCCCAAAATGGATTGGTAAATGAAGACAATTCGGAAAATTAACTACCTATACTTTGGGTGTTTCTATCAAAGCTTTGGATACCAAATGGGTATAAAGCAAACAAAATGATATGGATTCTTTGGTGTCATAAGCAACAAGAGAGCATGCCAATGCACGTACGACACACTTGGCATCCTAGAGTGGGAGTAGTATAAATCGGATAGCACCTCGCATCATCCAATGCCCTGCGGTGTCACCTGTTACCGCAGGGCATTGTTGTTTTAACCTTACGATGTTGCATTAGCAGGGAAATAACCAACTATTGACGCATGAAAAAAGAATTGCCTGTCAGGAATCATCGAGAATTCGAAAGCATGTTCATCAACGCAAAGATTATTGTCTAGACGTCCCCCATGGTATGCTTAGTGACGTTTGCGAACTGGAGCGCTTGTATCGATTTGAATGATGCGCCATTGCACCATGCATGCATGACGGAAGCTTGCTCGCTCTCAAAGGAGGGCATTCATGGACTTTTTTGAAGCTGTTGAAAAATCACTAAGTTCAGTAAATTCAAGTGAAGGATTGTATTTATCGGAAACCGTTGAGTTCAATCAGTGCCTTGATCATATAGTTCATATTCTTCGCGATTCCGTTGCGCTATACAAACTCGAATCGTATTCATCGTCAGTTTTTCTTTCCGTATCCGCAATTGAGGAGGTAGGGAAAACTCATATTGCGCTGTATCGATCGATTATCAATTCGGATAAGAAAGAAACCAGATGTGACCCGTTGAAAGACCACAGGATAAAAGAAACCCTTGGCTCTGGACCAACTATCGCAATGGGCGGTCGGCTCAATGAAGCTGTAGGCAATGAGGCACTTGAAGAAATAATGCAACTTGCTTATTCCGGCAGGTTGAAACAGATGAGGGAAGAGGCTATATACTGGGATCGCGTCGATGGCGAGCTTTACATTCCATCGGTGAAATTCGATAAAGAATTTGCCAGAGCACTTCTCCTTTTTGCGATCGAGTCATTTGATGACGGTCTCGTTGGGTGCACCAATTACTCATTCCAGATAGACGATGAGACGGATTTGCTATTTGAGCAGGTGGCAAATAGCTAGCTTATACCCTACTGCCAAATTTGTTAAATCTGCAGCAATCCGTTCATCAGATGCGCAACCAGGTAAACCTCGGCAGATTCTGCTCAACGATTTGCCTCGCTGAGCAGAAATAAAACTCGCTTAGCGCCTCGCATCATCCAATGCCCTGCGGTATCACTTGCCGCAGGGCATTGTTACTTCAGCCTTTAGATACTGCATTAGTAGGGAAATAGCCCATGCAAAGTGGATGCAAATACCAATGACGCCAACAAGTATCCAAACGAGAACGAAAAATGGCTGAACGCCTGGTGTGTACGGAAATAGGAGAAAGAACTAACTCGCGAAAATCAAGGCGCAGACGCCGCAGCGAGATCATTCAGAATAACGCATATGAACCGCACCAGACGCGGTAGCCACGTTGCTCCCATCATAAGATTCGTTCCAGGTGCTCCAAAGCCTTTCGATTTTGCGCACCATATCACCTTCGCCCAGCACCAAGAGTGCGTTCTTTGCGGCACCGAATCCATAGCCGGGCATAAACCACTAGATGCAAAACCGTCTTTCAAGGAAGAAAGCACTCCCAACCTTGACGCTTCAGTGTCAAGGTTGGGACAAAGACGATTACCTAAAGAATCTTCTCAACCATTCTCTCAACGCCCTGTCGCAAACGTAGACATGGGTACCGTTTATGCCCCTTGTAAGCAAAACATAATAGATGTTTCGA
>ERZ836760.1693-NODE-1693-length-21974-cov-3.092659_pt1 | contig 21974 bp, 19 predicted proteins | sample MGYA00519941_ERZ836760 | MGnify/ENA primary metagenome ERZ836760 (study PRJEB31850, sample SAMEA3708807) | human gut metagenome | biome: human gut; feature: human-associated habitat; material: faeces | place: China | collected 2014 ... | reverse complement strand
GGCTACGGCTTGGGGGCCGACGATTACATCCGCAAGCCGTGCGGAGCAGCCGAGTTGCGCGCGAAGGTGGCGGCTCACCTGCGACGAGAGCAGCGCGATCACCATGTGGCGCTTGCGTTCGGACCCGTGCGCATCGACCTTGCAGCCAAAGAGGTTGCAGTCGACGGCGTTCCCGTTCGGCTGACGCCTACCGAGTACGCGCTTTGCGAGCTGATGGCGCGCCGCCGCGGTCAGGTGTTCTCCAAAGACGCGCTGCTCGAGGAGGTGTCCGGTTGGGATTCGCTGGCCAGCGCCGAAACCATCACCGCCCACGTCAGCGCTATTCGGGCGAAGTTCAGGGCGATGGGGGTCAATCCTATCGGCACGGTTTGGGGCGTGGGTTACAAATGGGAGCTTTAGGGGGCGCGCAGTCGCGGACTGCACGGGTCAAGGCGGGTGCCACGCATGCGGAGGACGAGCGATCGGGTTTGTCCGCCTCGCGTCGCGGCGTTCCGTTGGCGCTGATTATCGTACGCTATTTCGGCTACGTTCTGGTTGCGGTGGCGTTGCTGCTGGTCGGCTTCTGGACGACGTTCAGCTTGATGGCCAGCAGCGGGCTCGTCTACGTTGCCAATTACGCCGACGAGCGCGCTCCCGACATGGTCGCTGCGCTCGAATCCGGCGCGGTCGAGCCTGCGGACGTCCCCTCGTGCTATCGCTGGTGCGTATTCGATGCGGAAGGGCGCGTGCTCGCGTCCGATATGGCGGACGGCGACCGGGCAGCTGCGTGGACGGTCGTTCAGGACGGATCGACCGTTGCGGGCTTTGACGGCTTGGGCGGGGTCCGCCAGCAGGCAACGGCCGTGCTGCCGAATGGAAACCGGTGCGCGCTGCAATACGACTTCGTTCCCGATTTCACGTCTCGGGCCCTGCGCGATGCGCTTCCCGATCCTCAGACGCTGCTCATCGGCGCGTTCTTCGTCCTGTTCGTTGCCACGGTCGCGCTGATCGCCGTGCGCGCGGCGCGGGTGATATCCCGCAAGATGCAGCCTTTGGCCGAAGCCGTGGCTCAGATCGAGCGGCAGGACCTCGACTTTGCTGTGGGGTCGACCAACGTGCGCGAGGTGAACGACGTATTGCGCGCCATGGAGCGCATGCGCGCGGCGCTGGCCGATTCGCTGCAGGCGCGCTGGGCCGCCGACGATGCCCGCCGCCGGCAGGTGTCGGCGCTTGCGCACGATCTCAAAACGCCGTTGGCCGTTGCGCGCTGGAACGCCGACCTGCTGCACGAGACCGCGCTCGACGAGGACCAGCGTGCATGCGTCGAGGATATGTCCGATAGCGTGCGGCGCATGGAAGGCTACGTACGGCTTTTGGTCGAGGCTTCCCAGGCGGGCGATCCTGCCGTTGCCTCCGATGTGGATGTTGCCGTTCTGGCCGACGAGGTGCGGCGCCAGGCGCGGCAGCTGTGCGATGCGGGCGGGACGGCGCTTTCCTTCGACGCCACGTGCTCGGGTGCTGTTCGCGGTGATGCGACCAGCCTTGTTCGGGCTATTGCGAACCTGGTGTCGAACGCCGTCGAGCACGCTCCTGCCGGCTCGGAGGTGTCGGTGACGTTCGACGTGACCGAAGGCTGCTTGCGCATGACGGTGGAAGACGAAGGCCCCGGGTTTTCCGCAGCTGCGTTGGAGCGCGGAAAGGAGCGCTTCTTCACGGGGTCCGCGGATCGCAACGCCGAGGCCGGCCACTTCGGTCTGGGCCTTTCCATTGTGGACGACATCGCGGCGGCGCACGGCGGATCCTTCGAGATATCCAACCGGAGCAAGGGCGGCGCGCGCTGCGTGGTGAAGCTGCCGCTGGCGTAAAGTCGCGCTCGACGATTTCCGCAGCGGCGGCAAGCTGGTTGCGGCGGGTGCTATCGCTTCCGTTCGGAATCCGCTGTGCGCGTGTCCGCTTGGGTGCTTTGCTGCTTGCGGTAGCGGGCGAGCGCCTGCTCGTAGCTGCCGGCGGTCCTGCGGAAATAGGCGTTGTACCCGATGGTCGACAAGGCGGATATGATGAAGAAGATCACGACGAACTCGACCCACGCAAGGGGAATGTCCGGGGGAAACCAGGCGCCGATCCAGGCGCAGGCGGCTAGCGCGGGCAGCGCGCATGCGTCGAATCCGATCATGCGGGCAAGGTAAGCGGGCTTTTTGAGCACCGCTTCGGTGAACCAGAAGGCTTGCAGCACGCCGATCGACACGGTGGCGATCAGCAGCGAGGCGGTGAGGTTCAGCCCGTAGCTGGGGCCTGCGAAGATGTAGCCCATGACTAGGCACACGATCATGGACACGGTGAAGAAAACGCAGATGGTAAGGGCGGTTTGAATGGCTATGCGCTTCATGGCGAACTCCTTTGCTGCGGGCTACAGCCCGATCTTCTGCTTGATGGCGGGAGCGTACTGACGCGATACGATGACGGTTTCGCCGTTGTCCAGCAGCAGCTGGAGTCGGGCGTTCAGGTACGGTTTGATGCCTGCAACGTGGTCGAAATTTGCCAGCAACTGCTTGGAGGCGCGCACGAATTCGGTTCCGGCTAGCCGGTCCTCCAGCTCGTACAGGCGAAGCGGCGTTTCCAGTACGGCGTCCTTCAGGTACAGGAACGTGGAACCGTCTACGGTTTCGGCGTACAGGACGTCCCCGATTACAACGATCAGGGTTGCGCCGTCGCGGGTGCCGGTGAGCTTGCGATCGAACGCGTTGAGCGAGGCGACGATGCGCTGCACGCGCTCGTCGATCCGCGGGCATTCGATGGCCACGCTGATGCCGTTCGCTCGAGGGGTTTCGGTAATGGTTACGTTCATGGCATCGCTTTCGATTGGGGTTGAAGCGGATGGTGCATCGGCCGATGCCGACAGTATCCCCGACCTTCCGGCGGCGCACAAGGCAAGTGCGCCCAGTTGCAAATGGGCGAGCTTCAGTTGCAGGCAAGTTGCCCCAAGCTTCCTTTGTCTGGCTTAGAACGGGATTTCAAAGCTCATCGTCGTGATCGTGCGATGCGTTTTATGCGGAAGGGCATTCGCTGTTTGCGGTGTGGCTCGGTTCGTTAGATTGGGGCGCCTCTTGTCCTCATGACTTCTTTCGACGATTGTCGCAAAATCAAAATCTGCTTTCTTCTCCCCTGGTCTCGAGTCCTTTTCTGCAATGCAGCAGCATCTTGCCGTTGTAACGCTGAACGATTCATGCAGTAAAGCATCGGGAGTTTCTGATTTCTCCCCGAGGCATTTTTGATAAATTTACAGGATATCGTTAATAATTAATAACCTTGTTATTAAGGAGACCCTGTGAAAAGCAAACACGGAGGCAAATGCAGGAGAGTGGGTGGATCGGTCTGTTTCGAAGACCGTGGCGACGCAAAAAGGAGCTGCATCGCATTGGTCCTGACTTTCTTGCTTTGCGTCTCGGGCTTCTTGATCGCTCCTATTGAACGAGCTGAGGCGCTTGAGGGGGATATCCCCGAGTGGAAGTACCCTGCAAATTCTACCGTGTCTAACACACCTGTTCTAGGAACGGGCATCAGTTTTGCGAACGTGTCCGAGGACGGGACGAAGGTATACTTGGACATGGCCTATCGCGCGGCGGCTACTTCGTCTAGCTTGGATTGGATTTACTTGCGCATGAATCCAAGCCTCGATTCGTACATTCAGAAGATAGAGGTGCAGAACACCGCGAATGTGGGTGCCAAGATTGGCTATTTGCGCTATATGGATCGCGTTCTGCCTTCGTCGCTCGGCAACCTGAATTCCAATGGATCGGAAAGCGGCTTGCCTGATGCGTATGCGAACGAGGGTCATGTTTGGAGGGCTGTTCTGGATCGAGCCTATCTTACGATTCCTGGGTCAAATCCAACAGTCCGCTCTTTTTTCTCTGGAAATTGGGGTGTGTTCCCGAATGACCCTCTGGAGGCAGATCGATACGAAGGGCTGGTGACCGTCTATCTGGAAAAGCCTATTTCCGAGATCGTAGAGGAGACGGGTGTTGACGGTTTCCCCGTTGATCTCCGCTTGCAGGGTCAGAGTTCTTCTAGCGGCGCGGTGACGATCGATTCGGAAAGCGTTGGGAAGGGGACGGTGATACGAGCAGAGGGCTTGGGGATGTCGGAAAACAATTCGAACTGGCTGAACTCTCCCAACTATCATTCGGTGAGCATGTCTTACGAAGGTCGCATTATGGGACCTGACGGCTCGTTTTCCGAATCGCTTCAGGGGACGCAGAAAAGTCTCGTGCGCGTTCAGAATACCATTATGAACAACCTTTTTTACGGTACGGCCCTTGATCTGTATCGTCCGATCGAGTTTCATATCAAAATAGACCCATCCTTGCTCAGCGCGGTAGACGATGACGACAATATCGTGGTGTGGCAAGTCTACCGCGAATCGTCGATTACGCATCATGACGGCAGCGCGAGTAATCCGCCTGTGATAATTCCGAAAAGCAAGTTTCTTCCGGATGGAAGCGTGACTATCACGACCGATGCCGCTAAAGAATCGCTGCCTGGTTTTGTGCGCGTGAACGCGGTCGAGAGCTTTTTGAATACATTGACTTCGTCGCCTTTTATCGGCGCGAACTTTGTAGATGTTCCCGTTGACGGGGAGAAGCTTGTTCCCGAGGGCGGCTATAAATCCTACACCATTGAAACATGGTTCACCGACAATAAAGACGGTGTGGAACGATTGGTTAGGCATAGCGATGCGAGTTCGTATTTCAACGCTTACGCTCTGCACTTGAGCTATGTCACGGACTTCGGGACGCAGAATACTTTGCTGGACGAGTCTAAAGTTTTAAGCGCATATGGAGAAAAGTTCGAGGCGGCCTCTTTTTCGAAAGAAATTGAGGGGTACACGCTGGAGTCGTACACCCCCGAATCGTTGGTCATTTCCGATACGACGAGCGATAATCGAATCGTGTACAAGTACGTGAAGAACGTGATTCCCGTAGATGATCCATCGACAATGGTACCGGAGGGGTATGCACGCGTATCGTTTGATCCCGGTGATCATGGAGCCTTTTTGACGACAGGTGTCTTCAACGTGAAGATCGGGACGGCGTTCAAGGAGGTGAAGGCGGTTATTCCTTCCGTAACGGAAAACGTCGGTTACGAGCATAGCGGATGGTCGCCCGTTCTTCCGGCTGACGACATTGCGGTAGGGGCCAGTGCCATCTTCACGGCAACGTATGAGAATATGCCCCAGGCCGACGCCCACGACCCGCAGGGCCGCGACCTCGACGCCGCCCAGGGCTCCCAGCCCGCGGCCGCCGACGCCATCGCCAACAAGGCCGACCTGCCGAAGCTTGTCGGGACGGGCGCTGCGGAGGAAAGGGTGCTTGCAAGCGGCGCCCTTGCAAGTCTTGTGTTGAGTGCTGCCTTGATCTCTTTGGCTCGCCGTCGTTTGAAGTCGTCGAGATGAGCTAGTTGATTGCTCGTCTGAAGAGCGAGGTGTATGAAGCGGGCCCCTGTCGTGGAATTTGATAGGGGCCCGCTCTTGGCTAGTCGTTACGCAGACCTCACCGGGTGGCGAACCACGGTGCGCAGGTTCTCCGGCTTGGATCGACGCGGGTCGCTCAGGTAGATCTCGTGATGCAGGCGCACGCCGGGCACGCCGCCGTTCGCGTCAAGCTCGGCGAGCAGCGCGCGTGCGTTCTCGGGATCGGCGATGTCGTCTTTCAGGTGGGAGTCGGCTATGAAGGCGGACAGGGCTGCGACGGTGGCCGGCTCGTCGTCGTAAGGGCCGCGATGCAGAACCTGCGCGCAGGGGCCTTCGGCGAAGCGGACCAGGCGAGCTTGCGCGGTATCCAGCCCCGGTTTTTTCGCGGCTGCCTTTTCGCACGCCCAAGCGAAGGTTTCGGTCGTCACGAAGTCGGGCTGTCGAATCAAAGAGACCCATTGCAGCTTGCTTTTGTCCGTAATGCGACGTCCGTCGAAGCCGCCGGAGGCCGTCCACCAAAGGCCTTCGAGCGGTGCTACCTTGTATTCAAAGTAGCCATCCGGTTGCCAATCGCCGTTTTTCGCCATTCTGATGGTGTACGACAAGGCGTACAGAAGTCCCACGGCCTGCGCGTACGCGCCGTTTTCGTCGTTGGGATCGCCCTCGCCGGCAACGGCGATGAACGTCATGGCGGGCGCCTCCACGAGCGTCGGCTTCGTCTTCGGAACGTAAAGTTCTTTGTATTCCTTCGTGAAATCGAATGTCATGAGGCTATCCTCCTTGACTCAGATGACTGGATTGCCGATTATCTCGCGCTGCGCTTTTTTCGTCAGCTTGCCGAATACCAGGCTGTAGGAATGATCGCACAATTCGTACAGCAGCTCGTCGGGCACCGCGCCGTCCAGGTCGATGGATATCCAGTGGCGCTTGTCGGCGTAAAAGCCGGGCAGGATGTCGGCATGCTCGCTGCGCAATGCAACTGACCAGGCTGGATCGCATTTGAGCGACAGGAGCGAGCGACCTGCGTATGCGGTGGCGTGCTCTTGGCCGGGCTTCATGGCGGCAGCGAACATCTTTCCGCCAACCTGATAGCGCCACCAGTCCCATTCCGCCTTGTAATCTTTGGTGCAGCCCGGCTTGGCAAGCAGGTATGCGTCTATGGCGTCGTGCATGGTTTGCGCTCCTTTGTCCGTGCTATGCGAATGCCCCGCGTTTGAACGCGGTGCGCCAGGTCTCGACGTTGCCCCACGGCTTGATATCGAGGCGTCCGAACAGCGCGCACGCCAGTTCGATTCCCGCGGCACCATTCGCGGTGATGAAGCGCCCGCCGTCTACGACGGGCTGGTTCCGGAATCGATCGTGGCCCCGATAATGGGGTGCTAGCTGGGCAAACTCGTAGTCCGCGTTGCCCGTGTGATCACAGTCGTCCAAGTAGCCGCGTTCGGCTAGAAACGAGCATGCGCCGCAGATTGCAGCTACCGGCACCGCGCGGGCCAGGCACGCGTCCACCAGCCACGCGCCCGCGCGTACGATGTCCGGTTCTTGCCAGCTTTCGCCGCCCACGAGAATCGCCAGGGCCAAATCTTCGGGAACCTCGTCGCGCTCTGCCGTCAAATCGGGCACTACGGTCAGTCCCCCTATCGACCGCACATTGCCCTGCCGCGTCGCCATGGTGCGCACGGCGTATCCGGTTTCGGGTTTGTTGATTTCAGAGCAGGCATGCCCCACCTCCCAATCTGCGAATCGATCGGGCAGGAACGCAAGCACGGTGCCGCGGCGATTCCCCTGGGGTCCTAGTGCGTTGTCGCGTTCGCTCACTGAAGCTCCTTTACGCCAAAGCCACGAATATATCGATGTCGGCGCAACTCATGTCTTCGCCGGGCAAGTACGCTTCGAAGTCGACGGTGAACGACCGTTGCGCCATGAGCGCTTCGTCGGTCCAGATGTCCATCCAGGCCTTCTGCACGCTCCCCACGCAGTCGCCGCCGCGGATCTCCACCTTCGCGTAGCGGCCGGCCGGTATAACCTGGCGTGCGGAGCCGGCTTCGGCTTCGTTCGTCTCGCAGCCGATGAGCAGGTCGTACTCGTTCGTGGCCAGGTCGTAGTTGTAGTAAAGCGCGAAGCAGGGGTAGGGGTTCGCAATCGCCCCCGGCACGCTCTTGTCCATGCCCTCTTCCATGAACCGCTGCCATAGGCCGCCGATGTCCGCGGTGCAGGAAGGGCTGTCGTTGGCGGTGCGCAGGGTGATTCCCGCAACGGTGCGCTCGGGAAGCTCGACGATCGTGTACTCCATGGCAGTTCCTCTCGATTTTGGTTTCGATGGCAAGGTGATTGTATGAAACAAAACCGGACAAGGCGTGTCCGCTACAGCAAGAATCGAAGGGATTTTCAAGGGGTTCGCGTTTCGTACGTCCGCGCGATCGCTTCCGCCTGCGATTGCAGCCAGGCGCGCAGGCGCACGGGTTCGGCTACTTCCAAACGGTCGCCGAACGACAGCAGGTAGAACATCATGCGCTCGGTTATGTCGCAGGATAGACGGACGCGCAGGCGGCCGTCTTCCAGCTGCTCGATGGCCGACGGTTCGAATTCTTCCCGAATGCGGCCGATGTCTTGCGGCGTTTGCGGGCTGAACAGCAGCACCAGCGGTTCAGCCGAGGCGGTCGTATAGCCTTCCTGCATCTGGGCTGGAAGCTCGCGCGGGACGAACGTTTCCGGCAACAGCTCCATCGAGTCCCATACGATGCGGAACAGCTTGAACGTGCGCCAGTCCTCGCGCATCCGGCACCACGCGCGAATATACCAGGAACGCTCCTTGAACAGGAGCTTGACGGGTTCGACCACGCGCTCGCTCGTGCGTTCCGCGGCGTCTCGGTACCTGAATCGCAAGGGGCGTCGTTCGAGGATCGCCCGTCGTGCCACGTCGAAGACGTTCTTGTATTCGGGCGGCGCGCCCCAAAACGAAAGGTCGATGTCCAGCCAATCGGCGCCTTTCCGTTGGAACAGGCGCCCAAGCCGTTCGTGCGTGGCGGGCGAGTCGGCGGCTCCGGTTGCCCTGAGCGCGGAAAGCGCGGCAAGGATGTCGTCTTTCTCCCTGTCGGTAACAAGGGATTTATCTAGAACGTATCCCTTCATGAGGTGCACGCCGCCGCCCTTGCCGCGCGTCATGTATACGGGAACTCCTGCGGCCGAAAGCGCCTCGACGTCGCGGCGCACCGTGCGATCCGATACCTCAAGCCGCGCTGCAAGATCGCCCGTCGTTCGCGGCGATCGTTCCATGAGCAAGAACACGATCTCGAAAAGGCGGCCTGCTTGCATCGGTCAGCCTTTCGCGCAGGCGTTTGCGCGCGCGAGCACGCTTCGTACCGTTTCGGGCCGCTCGCTTGCCAACGTGGGGAAGGGGACGACGGGTTCGGGTTCTGCGTCGAACGGGGCAAGGGCAAGCACGAGCCAGGCGACGTCGCGCCACGCTCCGCAGGTGTACCCCGCGTTCTTCTGGACGCCCATACACGTGAACCCGAAGGCTTCATGCAGGTGTTCGCTTGCAGCGTTCGGCACTGTGACCAGCGCATACGCTGCTTTCACGCCCTGTTCGCGCACCAGGTCCACAAGGGCGCGATACAGCACGGTTCCCAGGCCGCGCCCGCGCGTTTCGGGCGACAGGTACACCGAAAGCTCGGCGTTCCAGCCGTATGCGGCGCGTTCGGCTTGCGCATGGGCGTACGCGTAGCCAACGATGCGCGGCGTTTCGCCCGAGTTGGGCGTGCTGACGGTTTCTGCCACAAGGTACGGGTAGCCGGCTTGGATGTGCGCTATGCGTGCGCTGAATTCCTCTGCGCTGGGCACCGATTCTTCGAACGTGATGGGCGTGTCGATGTAAGGGGCGTATACGGACAAGATGCCGGCGGCGTCGTCGTCGGTGGCCAGGCGTATGCGAATGGGGACGTTTTCGACTCCGGACACGGCTGCTCCTTGCGTTGGTCGAGTTGCTGCGGCGTTCATGGTAGCACGTCCGCGAATCGTGCGAGGGCTTTGCGGAAGGGTCGCGCGTTCGCATGATCGGATCCGCTTTGTCGGATCCGCTACCGCATGCGCACGAAAAATCGCGTTCGCTGGCAGGTTCTGACGGTTTGCGGTCGTCGGACGAGCTTGCGATTTTGACGCCGCGTGTCCGGCATCGCGTTTTACCAGGTCAGAGAAGCGCAGTGATTTATCGAGCGCTCGACCTGTTCGTGCGGGCCTGCCATGAGGACCCCAAACCGCAAAAAACTGCCAGCGAACGCGATTTTTCGTGCGCTGCCAAGCCTGCAAGGGGTCGGACGGGGGCGGCGGTTCGTGCGCTGCCAAGCCTGCAAGGGGTCGGACGGGGGCGGCGGTTCGTGCGGAGGCGCCTCGCGAAGAGTCGGACGGCGATGTTTCGCGCGTTTCGGACGGCAACGGTTCAAGCGCTGCCAAGCTGCAAGGGGCCGGACGGGGGCGCTTCGCACGCCTCAAGCGGCAATGCGCGTCACCTTGCAGCACGGCAAGGGCGCTTCCCGTGCGGACGGGAGGGGGCGCCCGTTCGCTTGCCCGAAACGCGTGCGGAAGACGACTTCGAAAATAAAATGCAACATATACTTGTCATTTTTCCCAATATGCAATATATTTATGACATTGCGTACAGAATATTAGGCATAACAGGAAAAGAGAAGGTGATTTATGGGAGGGAAAAAGAACTTGCGCATGAAGGCGGCGCGCGTGGCGTGCGGCCTTTCGCAAGCCGAGTTGGCGGCGGCGGTCGGGGTGACGCGCCAAACCGTCGGCCTTATCGAAGCCGGTGGGTACAACCCCACGCTCAACCTGTGCATTGCGATATGCAAGGTGCTGGGCGCAACGCTTGACGACCTGTTCTGGGAAGAAGGAGAGTAGCGATATGAAGCTTATCGAGCAGTGGAGGGCGTACGTCGGCCCTGTTGACGAACGGGTGGAAGCCGAGTCGAATCGTATTTACAAAGTCGGCTTCATCATGTTGACGTTCGGCCTTCTTGTGGCGCTTGGTTACGACACCATGGTCAGGCAGATCGTGTGGATGCACGAGATCGACATGACGGGATCGGGGGTTATGCAGTTCGATATGTTCCACGTCATGGTGGTCTCGTGGCTGCTGCTGACGTGCCTTGCGTGTGCGGTGCTTCAGAGTCGCAAGGGGTTCGCGGACGATGGCAACCGCTTTTCGGAAACCGACCGCTTCCCTGGCGGATACTTCGCCTTGGTGTCGGGGCTTGCGGCGGTGGTCGCGGGCGTCCTGATCGCACTTTTGCGAGTCCTCGCCGAACTCCAGGTACTTGGTTCGGTTGGCGCCTCCGCATGGTTTGCCGCCGCAGTGCTGGGGTTGTCGATTGTGGCGTTGCTGTTCGTCCTGCTTGTGGTTGCCTTCTACGTTTCGTTCCGCGCGGCGAAATCCCGTCGCCGGGCAATCGGGGCCCTGCTGGACGACTAAGGCAGCTGCACGTTTTTGCGCTTGCAGCCCGATGCCCCTCGTTGCGCTGCGGAGGGTATCGGGTTGCGGAAACCTCGTGCCCATACTTTGTTAATTGAAGGGAGCAGGCTTGTTGCTGGGCCGCCGTTAGGGAATACTGCGCATGCAGGAGGCGCGTTGCAGCGCCGGGAATCGAACGGCGCAGGCGCGCCGGGGGGAGGCGTGCGTGGCGGGTTGGCCCCAGAACAAGCGAATTCATCGCGGTCGGTCTCTCGGTTGGATCGGCGTAGCTGCGGTGGTCGTTGCAACGGCCGTTGCAACGTGCGCGGTCGTCAGCGCAACGGACGCTTTCACAACCCGGCACGAAAAACCGTTCCCGGTAAGTTCTTCCATGCGCGAAGAGCGTGGATCGACCGATGCCGTTCCTGATCGATTAACGAATTCGGATCCGCGCGCGGCAATAGAGATCGCGCGTTCGGCGCTCGATGCGGCGCCCATGACAGATCTTGTGAGCGTGTTCGACGCTGCAACGGGTGCTGCGCGCGAACTTGACAACAAGGAAGCTCCCGAGGTGGTGCGGGCTGTCGACGCGTTTCACGAAGCTGGCTATGAAGTTGGGTTCGTCGTATATGATTTCTCGGTCCAACGTGGCATGAACTACAATGCTGACGAGGCGTTTTTCTGCGCGAGCACCATGAAAGCCCCCTTTGTTGTCTATGCGGTGCAAGACGAGATCGACCTTGGCTTTGCTTCTTTCGAAGACATGGTGATCGAAGACGTGGCAGTAGAGGGCACGGGCGTCATGGCTTTCGACGATAAGGAAGAGTACCGTTTGGAAGACGTGCTGGCCAATGCCATCGTCCATTCGGACAACACCGGCTACGCGTTGTTGCGCGAGCGCTTCAGTTACGGGAACTTCGAATCGTGGTGCGCCGCCGCAGGCGTGGACGCATGGGCCTGGGAAGGCGAGTGGTATCCGTATTGCACGCCGCTCGACCTGGCCAAGCTGTGGTTGAACGTAGGGTCGTACGTGGCTGCCGGGCAGGGCCATGCCTCATGGTGCGCCGGTCTTTTGTCTCAGACGGACTCCTCGTTTCTGCGCGCTGCGCTCGGTGCGCGCGGCACGGTGCTTTCGAAGCCTGGATTCGAGATAAACACTCCCCAAACGGGCGCCGGAGCTCTCAACGATGCGGGCGTGGTGCTTGCCGGGGACGGTCCGTACGTGGTGGCTATCATGTCCGATGCCGACTACGATAGCGATTACTTTACAGACAACGAGCGCCTGATCGTCGACTTGGCAGCTGCATTGGGCGCCGCTCGTGATAAAGTGCTCGTTCATCCTACTGTTCAGGAGGTTCGTTCGTGAGGGTTTTTTCTCGCGCTGCGCTTTTGCTTGCTGCGGTGCTGACGGCGATTGTCTTGGCGGGCTTTGCCGCGCTTGGATGCTTCGCGTGGGCTGACGAGGACGCCCAGGCGAGCGCCGCCCAGAAAGCGGTCGACGACGCTCATTCCAGCTTGAGCGCTGCCGAATCCCGCATGGCCGCGCTTTCTTCCGATTACGATACGCTCAAGCAGGAGATCGACAAACTTCAAACGCAGATCGACGACATGGCGGCGGAGGTCTTGGAGGCTCAAAAAGCGGTGGTCGAGGGGCGCGCTGCGGTGGGCAAATTGGCCGTGTACGAGTATCGCACGGGCGGCTCGGCGCGCTCCCTTGTCGAGCTGGTCTTGGGCGCAGGCGATTTTTCCGAGCTTCTGCGCAACATGTCGTATTTGAGCAGCATCATGACGTATCAGGCCGATGAGGTTGCCGCGCAGCAGGAGCGCAGCAAGCGTTTCCAAGATCTTGCGGATAGCTTGAACTTCCAAAAAGACGAACAGGAAAAGAAGCTGGCGGAGTTGGAAGCGAAGAAGGCGGAAGCGCAGAAGGTGGTGGCCGACGCGTCTTCGCGACTGCAGAACGCCGAAAGCGACCAGGCTTCTCGCTTGGCCGAGCTGCAGCGCAAAGCAGAGGAGATGGCAGCTGCCGGCGCGGTGACGGATCCGGTGGAGGTCGAAGACGCGAACACGGTGGACAGGCCTTCGGTGGTTCCTCCGTCAACGCCGGTGGAGCCCGATCCGGATCCCGTTGTTCCCGATACCGGTGGCGGATCCGGTGGTGATTCCGGCGGCGGATCCGGCGGCGGCTCCAGCGAATCGCCTGGTGAAAGCACTGCCGGATGGTCGACGGGCGTGGCTTCCGCTTATGGAGGATCCACCGATCCCTACACGCCCAGCCCCGGCATAACGGCTACCGGCGCCGTTTGCGACGACTGGTCGATGGGCGTGGCCGTTCCCATGGCGTGGCCGAACTACTGGCAGTACTACGGACGCACCGTCGAAATATCCTACGCAGGGCAAACCGTGTTCGCTACCATCAACGATTGCGGCGGCATGGACGGAGGCCGTCGTTCTCTTGATCTGCAGCCCGGCGTGTGGAAGGCGTTCGGGTACTCGTCGTGTCTGGACTGGGGCTTGCGCACGGTCAGCTACCGTATCCTGTAGCGTTTCGCCTCGTTTCGCCGTTCGGCCGCGGGTCCTGCGTTCTCCCTCTTCGCGGGCCGGAATCCCGTGCGCCGGGGTGGTGCCAGTGTCAATCGGCGCGGGGCGCAGTTCGCCGCTTCGTCGTGGAATATCTCCTCACGTTCGACGAAATGCGCTATACTGCATCGTTACATGCGAAGACGAAGACAGCGCCGGGTAGCGGCGCCGCCTCCAGAGACGGGTCTCATCGGCTGAAAGGACCCGGGCGGCCAACGCGGCGATTCCCTTCCGAGCAGCAAGGCTGAACGCGGGGCGCGCAAGCGCGGACGTGCAGTAGGCTTTGACGGGCGCTCCCGTTACAGAGCGTAATGAGCGGGCGGCCAACGGTCGCATGTCTTGCCTGGTCGTTGCGATGTCCGGTCGAGCGTGCGCGCAGGTCGTCAACCGAGGTGGTACCGCGAGAGCCTTCTCTCGTCCTTGGATTGGGAAGCAATTCCCTCAACCAACGGCGAGAGAAGGCTCTTTTGTTTTTCGCCGCCGATGAGCGCGTTCGCGCGAGCTGCGGCGGCGTTGCAAAAAGAAGACGGAAAGGGAGCGCGAAACATGGCAATCGTGGACGAATTGGAGGCCTTGCGCACGCAGACGCTCGACGCGATCGCTCAGGCGGGCGAAACCGCCGAGCTTGAGCACGTGCGCGTGGCGGTGCTGGGCAAGGCGGGCACGCTGACGGGGTACCTGCGCAGCATGGGCCAGGTGGCAAAAGAGGAACGCGCCGCGGTTGGCAAAACCGTGAACGAGGTGCGCGCGGCCGTGGAGGAAGCGTTGGCCGCCCGCAAGGCCGAGCTTTCGGCTGCCGAGCTCGAGGCCAAGATCGGCGCGAGCGCGGTTGACGTGACGCTGCCCGGACGTGCTCAGCAGATGGGAACCCGTCACCTCATCAACCGTATAACCGACGAGGTCAGCGAGATTTTCCTTGGCTTGGGCTACACGGTGGCGCAGGGTCCCGAGGTGGAGACCGACTACTACAACTTCGAGGCGCTCAACGCTCCCGCCGATCATCCGAGCCGCAGCTTGGCCGACACGTTCTACGTGGTCGACCGTTCCGGCGAGAAGGCTGCGGTGCGCGGCGAGTCCGACGTGCTGCTGCGCACGCAGACCTCGGGCGTGCAGGTGCATGCCATGGAGGATCAGGACCTGCCCATCTACATCATCGCTCCCGGTAAAGTGTACCGTCGCGACGTGGCCGATCCGTCCCACCTTCCCCAGTTCACGCAGATCGAGGGCTTGGTTGTGGACAAGGGCATCACGTTCGGCGATCTCAAGGGCACGCTCGACTACCTGTGCAAGCAGCTGTTCGGCGAGGAGCGCAAGACGCGCTTCCGCGCTCACTACTTCCCGTTTACGGAGCCCTCGGCCGAAGTGGACGTAAGCTGCGGCATTTGCCACGGCGAAGGCTGCCGCTTCTGCAAGGGCACGGGCTGGCTGGAAATCCTGGGCTGCGGCATGGTCGACCCGAACGTGCTGTCCATGTCGGGCATCGACCCGGAAGAGTACTCCGGATTCGCGTTCGGCATGGGCGTCGAGCGCATTGCCTGCCTGAAGTACAACGTTCCCGACCTGCGCATGCTCCTCGAAGGCGACATGCGCTTCCTTCGTCAGTTCTAAGGAGCCGCAAGCTATGAAAATATCTTTGAAGTGGTTGAGCGAATACGTCGAGGTACCGGGCGACGTCAAGGCGTTTTGCGATCGATTGGACCTGACCGGTACGGGCGTCGAGGCTGTGGAGAAGACGGGCGCGTCGTTCGACGGCGTGGTCGTGGGCTACGTGGAGACGTGCGAGCAGCACCCTGACAGCGATCACATGCACGTGACCACGGTAAACGTGGGCGCGGACGAACCGGTGCAGATCGTGTGCGGCGCGCCGAACATCGCGGCCGGTATTAAAGTGCCGGTTGCCACCATCGGCACCGTCATGCCCGGCGATTTCAAGATCAAGAAGTCGAAGCTGCGCGGCGTTGCCAGCTGCGGCATGTGCTGCTCTCAGCGCGAGCTGGGCATCGGCGGCGATCACGAAGGCATTTGGATTCTTCCCGAGGACGCGCCTGTGGGCATGCCCATTGCCGAGTACCTGAAGATGTCCGACACGGTGCTCGATCTTGAGGTCACGCCGAACCGTCCCGACTGCTTGAGCGTGGTCGGCATGGCGCGCGAAGTGGGCGCTATGTATCGCACGAACGTTGTCAGCCCGCTTGCCGACATGGCTGGCAAGCTGGAGGTTGATGCGAGCGACCAGCCTGTTGATCAGGTGGTTCGCGTGAGCATTGAGGATTCGGTACGCTGCCCGCGCTATACGGCGCGCGTGATTCGCGGGTGCAAGGTGGGGCCGAGCCCCGACTGGATGGTCGAGCGCTTGGCCGCTATCGGCCAGCGCTCCGTCAACAACATCGTGGACGTTACCAATTACATCCTGTTCCTGTTCGGCCAGCCGCTTCATGCGTTCGACCTGGCCAAGCTCTCGGGCGCTGACGGATGCGCTTCCATCGTGGTCCGTGCGGCCGAAGACGGCGAGAAGCTGGTTACGCTGGACGGGGAAGAGCGCGCGCTCACGTCCGACATGACCGTCATCGCCACGCCCGAGCTCGGCGCGGTGGCGTTGGCCGGCGTCATGGGCGGCCTTGACACCGAAGTGACCGAGGACACCGTGGACATCTTGCTGGAGGCTGCTGCGTTCGAGCCGGGCCGCACCAGCCGTACCAGCCGTAACCTGGACCTGATCAGCGAAAGCTCCATGCGCTACGAGCGCGGGGTGGACGACCACGGCATCGACGAGCGCTCCGCTGCGGCCGCTGCGCTGATCGTGGAGGTCGCAGGCGGTCGCGTGAGCGCCGCCGCAGCCAACCAGCTCGGTATCGTGGACGAGTGGCCGATGCCGTCGCAGGCTGTCGAGCTGGAGTTCCGCGTTCCGCGCTTCTGCGCCATGATGGGCGCCGACATTCCGCGCGAGGACATCGTCGACATTCTCGAGCGCTTGGGGTGCTCGGTCTCGTCCGCTGACGGGGCGGACGTGCTGGCCGTGGTCGCGCCTACGTTCCGGCCCGACCTCGAACGCGAGATCGACCTGTACGAGGAAGTGCTGCGCCTGTGGGGCATGGATCGCGTGCCTTCCACGTTGCCGGGCGGCCCGGGTCGCGTAGGCACGCGCTCCGCGCTCGAGCATGCGCTCGATACCGTCAACGACGTTATGCGCGCAAGCGGCCTGAACGAGACCATGACGTATTCGTTCGCCGAGCCGGGCGACCTGGGTCGCCTGCGCATGTCCTCTGAAGGCTTGGGGGAGCCGGTCGAATTGATCAACCCGCTCAACGCCGATCAGTCGGTCATGCGGCAAAGCATCGTTCCCGGTCTGCTTCGCAGCGTCGCCTACAACCAGAGCCGCGGCGTGAAGAACGTCCAGCTGTACGAAACCGGCCAGGTGTTCTTCGCTCACGAGGGACGCAAGCAGCCGAAGGAGCGCCGTCGCGTGGCTGGCGTGCTGGCCGGCGCCATGCGCGATGCGGGATGGAACGAACGCCCCGACGCCTTCGACTTCTTCGACGGCAAGGGCGTTGTGGAAAGCCTTGCGCGCGAGCTGGCCATTGCGAAACTTCGCTTCAAGGCCCTTTCCGCCGAAGAGGCCCCGCATCTGCAGCCCGGACGCGCGGCCGAGGTGCTGGCGGGCGGCACCTCGCTCGGTTGGGTAGGCGAGCTGCATCCGCTGGCCGTCGATGCGTACGAGGCAACGGCACCGGTGGTGGCGTTCGAGCTGGACGTTGACGCGCTGGTGAAGTCAAGCCGCGCGTCGCGCGATTACGTGGACGTGCCCACGTTCCCGGCCGTGTCCATGGATGTGGCGTTCGTGGTGGACGAGGACGTTGCGCACGAGCGCCTCATGCAGTGCATGAACTCGGCTGGCGGCAAGCTGCTCGAGGACGCGCGTCTGTTCGACGTGTACCGCGACGAGCAGCGCGTGGGCGCCGGCAAGAAGTCGATGGCCTATGCGCTTACGTATCGCGCGGTCGATCGCACGCTTACCAGCGAGGAAGTCGACAAGGCTCACGAGCGTCTCGTGAAGAAGGTGTGCGGGGCGACGGGTGCCGAGGTGCGCGGTTAGCGTTTCGGTCATAATAGACTAATCGAGAGTATTGCGCGGTTGCTCGAGAGCGCCGCGCAGCCAGACGGCGGGAGCAATCCCGCCGTCTTCGCATGGGGGAGGCGACCAGCATGAACCAGAAGATCGCGATCATGACGGATACGAATAGCGGCATCATGGCCGAAGAGGCTCAGAAGCTCGGCGTGTTCGTCGTGCCTATGCCGTTTGTCGTAGATGGCGAGGAGGGCTTCGAGGGCGTGAGCCTTGACGCCGATCGGTTTTACGAGCGGCAGCGTGCCGGAGCGAACATCGTCACCTCCCAGCCTTCTATCGTCGACTTGGGGGAGCGTTGGCACGAGCTTCTGGGCACGTACGACGATATCATCTACATTCCCATGTCAAGCGGGCTTTCCGGGTCTTGCGAAACGGCATGCACCCTGTCTCGGCACTTCGAAGGCCGCGTGCACGTGGTGGACAACCAGCGCATCTCGGTCATGCAGCGCGAGTCGGCGATCGACGCGCTGCGCTGGGTTGAGGCTGGGCTTTCGGCGCAGGAGGTTTGCGATCGCCTTCATGCCACGAAGTTCGACGCGAGCATCTACATCATGGTGGACACCATGGCCTACCTACACAAGAGCGGCCGAATCACCCCGGCAGCTGCGGCCATCGGGTCGGTGCTCAAGATAAGGCCGGTCCTGCAGATTCAGGGAGAAAAGCTCGACGCGTTTTCGGTGGCCAAGTCCACGAAGGCGGCGAAGCGCACCATGTTGAAAGCGCTTGCGCGCGATGTGGACGAACGTTTCGGCGGTGTTGGCAACGTGCATCTTTACGTAGCTCATACGGATCGTGACGACGACGCGCAGTCGCTTGCGCAGGATATGCGGGACCAATTCGGCAGCGACGATGTGTTCGTGGATCGTTTGCCGCTGAGCATTGCCTGCCATGTGGGCCCCGGTGCCCTGGGCGTCGGGTGCGCGAAAATCCAAGACTAGGGCGCATGGCGGCGGTTCGGCGAAGCGTTGCGGGTTTCTGGCGGCGCCCGCTCGCCTGCCGATGGTCGCCCTGCCTTGATGCCCGGGCGACGGCTTCCCCGTTGCCCCCTTGCCGGCCCGCTGTCAAAATGGAAGAGTTTTGTTGGTCCTTAAATTAGGATAAAGGGAAGTGTCAGGCGATTGACCTGGTGTGATAAAAAACGCCCACGGAAGCATCGCCCCGACAAGGCGAAAAACCGCCGCAAAACTCATCCGTTTTGACAGCGGGCGCAAGGCATCGCTGCAGTACTTTGGTTGGCGCGTGTTTTCTGACTGTTCGCTTTCGCTAACAGCGGTACAATGGGCCGCGAAAGAAAGGATGCGCGTATGTATGATGGACTGATCAGTCCGGGCCGCAACGACGAATGTTGGTGCGGCAGCGGCAAAAAGTACAAGAAGTGTCACCTCGTCCATGACGAGCGGCTGCAAGAGCTGTACGAGCAGGGATTCGAGGTGCCGCAGCGTTCCATGCTCAAAACGGCGGCCGATATCGAAGGCATCAAGCGCAGCGCCGCTATCAATATCGGCGTGCTCGATTACGTTGCCGAGCGTATCGGACCGGGCGTGACCACGGCGGAAGTCGATCGATGGGTGCACGATTTCACGGTGGAGCACGGCGGCGTTCCCGCCGACCTCAATTACGAGGGCTACCCGAAAAGCGTGTGCACGTCCATCAACGAAGTGGTGTGCCACGGCATTCCCTCAGAGGACGACGTGCTGCGCGAAGGCGACATCGTGAACGTGGACTGCTCCACTATCCTGGACGGCTACTATTCGGATTCGTCGCGCATGTTCTGCATCGGCGAAGTATCCGAGGAGCGTCGCCGTTTGGTGGAGGAAACCAAGAAAGCCCTGGAAGCAGGCCTTGCCGCGGTCAAGCCGTGGGGCTTGCTGGGCGATGTGGGAGCGGCTGTGAACGCGCATGCGAAGTCGTGCGGTTATTCGGTGGTGCGCGAGTTCGGCGGGCATGGCATCGGACTCGACTTCCACGAAGATCCGTTCGTGAGCCATGTTGCCGAAGCGGGTACCGGCATGGTGCTTGCTCCGGGCTGCTGCTTCACCATCGAGCCCATGATCAACGCGGGCGAGCAGGAAATCGACATGAGCGATCCGAACGGATGGACCGTTCGCACGGCAGATCGTTCCGACACGGCTCAGTGGGAGGTTCAGCTGGTCGTTACCGAAGACGGCTACGAGCTTCTGAGCTGGTAGGGAAGAGGGCTCGGCAGCGATACGCATCGCGCCGAGCCCTTTCAGGAGGGGAATAAGAAGGCTTGGTTATTTCTGGGCTACCATGCGGCCGATGACGTAGCCTTCGGTGTAACAGCGCCCGAGCGACAGTCCGAATACGGTGAGCGGGTAGTCGATTCCGCCATAGAAATGACCCGAGCAGTTGCCGATGGCGTACAGGTTTTCTATTACCTCGCCTTCCGGCGTCAGGCACTCGTGCTTTTCGTTGATGTCAACGCCGGAGCAGATGGCGCTCATACGCACGTGACGGTGAATGCCGTAATACGGCGGGGTGTCGATAGGGGCAAGGAACTTCGCCGCTTTCCCGAAATCGACGTCCTTGCCCGCCGCGGCCAGGTCGTTGTAGTGGGCGATCGTTTTCTTGAACGCTTCCGTATCGGTGATTCCAAGCTTTTTGGCCAGTTCTTCAAGGGTGTCGGCCTTGAACGTATTGATCTGCCCTTCGAACACGCCCGTGCGCTCGACGTTCTCTTCGGGCATGTAGGTCTTCAGGGCTTCGGGGTCTACCAGCTTTCCCGGCCAGTCTGCCGCTGCGGTCATGTAGTTGCTGTCGAACACCTGGCAATAGTGTCCAGCGTCCTCGGCCGATCTCAGATAGCAGTTCATGAGGGACATCTCTACGGTCTCGTTCACAAAGCGCTCGCCGTTCATCTTCACGGAAAGGAACGGCATGTCGCACATGGATGCGGGACCCGCATCGAAATCGTGGAGCATCTTCGTATGGGCAAGGTTCTCGATTTTGCCGCCGGCCCAGACTACCATCTTATGGCCGTCTCCGGTCTTGTTGTTTTGCTTGGGCTGGAAATTCGTCATGTCCGGCTGGTAATAGTGCAGCATGTCCTCGTCGTTTTGGTAGTCGCCACATGCTACGATCACGCCTTTCGACGCGTTGAACTGGACGTAGCCGTCTTTGCCTTTCGCGATAACGCCCACTACTTTGCCCGATTCGTTCTGGACGAGCTGCTCGGCTGGGGTGGAATAGAAGATTTCGACGCCTTCTTTTTCCGCAGTGGCCGCCAGCGCCCGCATGCCGTCGCCCGCGTTATAGGGCTTGGGTCCGAAGAAGGACGTGACGAAGTTCATGGTGTAGCCCTTGCGGTTGATCAAGGGTATATGCTGTTGGTTTCCTTGGTCGATAACCTGCGCGCCGCCTTCGGCTGCTTTTTCGATAACCCAAGACACTGCTTCCCCTGAGTTTTTCGCCCAGAGTTCGATGAGCGCTCGATCAGGGCGATGCTGGTTGTCGGTCATGAGCTGGGAAACGAGGTCCTCTATGTTGGCTTGATCGCTCGTTATCAGATCGATGCCGCTGCCCGAGTTGCCTTGGCTGATGGCCTGATTCTCTTTCTGAAGCAGTGCGACGCGCGCGCCCGCTTCCAAAGCCGAAAGCGCAGCAGGGACTCCGGATGCGCCTGCGCCTATGACCACCACGTCGTATTCTTCGGTGGCTGCGATATCGGTAATAGCGGCGGGCTTTTCCAGGAAAGCGGGCATTCCGGTTCGCAGGTGACCGGCTGCTGTGGTTTTCTCGCCTGCTCCGGCCTGGGCGCTCGCCGCGTTTTTCGCTGCGGTTTCTTGCGGCGCGCATGCGCTCAGGGCGCCTGCTGCCGCCATTCCCGCTGCTGTCATGCCGCCGAATTTGAGCAGATCTCGACGACTGATACCTTGCTGCTTGCTTTGCTTGGGCATGTTCATCCTCCTTGAACGTCGGTGCTTGCCGCGCTTTGACGCTCGACATCCGGTGGTCGAAGGTTTCTTCAGGGCGGCTCCCTCGGTCGAGACCATAGCGCTCAATCGATCCGCTTGTCTTTCGTCTACGGCTTTTCGCCTGGGGTTATTTCTATCATCCTTTGTTATCACCCTAGTTTTACCAGGGGTTTTCCTGCGGCTGAGTTTTCCGGTTTTGAAGCAGCCGTTTCCTTCGGTACAATGGGCTGCAAGCATGCGGCAAGGGGAACGGTGTTTGGGGAGATTCTTATGGCGAAAAGCGATCAGACCGAGCAAGGAAATCGTCCGCCGGGACCTCTCTTTCCTTGGATGCCCGCGATACCCGTGTTCTTTTTGGGGCTTGGCGTGTATCGTGCTTGGATCGAGATCGTGTTCGTGGGTTCGTTCATCTCGTTTCCGGCAACCGGGGTT
>ERZ836760.1692-NODE-1692-length-21977-cov-20.521485_pt1 | contig 21977 bp, 17 predicted proteins | sample MGYA00519941_ERZ836760 | MGnify/ENA primary metagenome ERZ836760 (study PRJEB31850, sample SAMEA3708807) | human gut metagenome | biome: human gut; feature: human-associated habitat; material: faeces | place: China | collected 2014 ... | reverse complement strand
TACATACCGTTAAAGCCCCTATTTTCAAGGCATAAGGGGATAGGGGTACAGTTTAAAGCAGATGAAACAGGATATTAAGATGAAGGATGTTACTTTTTTAAGAATTCATTTTGAGGCGCTATGTAAGAAGTACAGAAGTCAGACTAATTTCTCACATATATATATTAAGTTTGTATTTTCCAATCTGCTGAAGGACTTTTATGATAACATACCGGGGGCTAATCAGGATGAATTCAGCCGGGAGATAGACAGATTGTATACATCTGAGGACTTTTCATGCATCATGGATATTGTTAATAAGAATATTGATTTGCTGGAAAAGTCATTTGGCAGTGATCCTGTTTCATCTCATAGAGAGATAGAGATGGTTAAGGATTATATTCATGGACATTTCGGAGAAGAAATAAGCGCACAGCAGCTTGCAGATATGGTTTATCTTGCACCTAGCTATCTTAGTTCATTATTCAAGAAAGAAACAGGGCAGAACCTCAGCAAGTATATCAAGCAGTACCGAATGGAGAAGGCAAGGCAGATGCTTGAGGATACGAACATGAAGATAGTATGTATCAGTGAGAAGGTGGGATATCCTAATGTGTCATATTTCTGTCAGAGCTTCAGGGAGTATTGTGGCGTAAGTCCACAGAAGTTCAGGGAAAATGCTGAATAATAATTAGTAATTAAACGTGCGAGGTATAGTTTGCTTGAGATGGATAAGACAGAGAATTAACAATATAAAATTGCAGAATAAGCTTGCCAGTATATATATAGTTACTGGTCTTATTCCGTTGTTTGTCCTGTTTGCATTTGCGTTCGGACAGATGCGTTCTATTCTTATGGACAGGGATTTAAAGAGCATGCAGGGTTCGTTAGAGCAGTCTGTTGCTACTGTGGACGGTCAGATTGAGGTATATAATAATCTTTCTAACTATATAACATTTAATGAAACGATTTCAAGTGTGCTTGCCTATGATTACAGCAGCACATATGAAATGTACAGCCAGATTGTTACAACCTTTGATCCTATGCTGTCTTCACTAAGATATTTCCATAATGATATAAATAAGGTCACAGTATATGTTGATAATGGAATAAAGCATGATACAACGATTGCACCTATTGATGAAATTAAGAATGAACCTTTTTTCGATATGGCATCAGATTCTACAGCTATTAACTGGTATGTAGATAAGGATAGCAAAAAGCTTATATCTGCAAGAAAAATGTCAACACTTGAACATATGGGAATCACAGGTATTATGTATATAGATGTCAGTTATGATAGTGTTATGTCGACATACAGACAGGGACTTGAACCCGGATGTGGAATAATAGTGGTTGACAAAGCTGGTGCAGTGATTGGGGAGTTTAATAATATTGGTGATGACAGCAGATATGTTTTGAATTATTCGGACAATAATGGTATAGAAAGACAAGGTGCAAAGCCTGCTTTAAAAAAAATGCTGGGTGAAGTCCGCTGGGATGGAAATATATGTAGTAATGCAGGAGGCTATGCACTGGTAAGAAAAGAATCACCGGTTACAGGCTGGACAACCTATATATATGAGCCAAGGAAAATGATGTTTAATTCGACCAGCTCGATAACTGCCATGATAATAGTAGCAGTTGTGGTTGCATTGCTTGGACTGGCAGCTTCTATTACAGCTACATCTGGATTTATCACAAAAAGAATCAGAAAGCTGCAGACTAGCATGGCTAAGGTTGAGCAGGGAGATTTTGATGCGGTCATTAGGACAGAGGATAAAGATGAGATTGGAGAGCTGATCCAGGGCTTTAATGAGATGACAACACAGACGAAGAACCTTATAACCCAGGTGTATGAAGGGCGAATAAGCCAGAAGGAGTCTGAGATGAAGGCGTTAAGGGCACAGATTAATCCACATTTTCTGTATAATTCGCTGTCACTTATTAACTGGAAGGCTATTGAATATGAGCAGGATGATATAAGCAGGATTACTCTGGAATTATCTAATTATTACAGGACTTCACTTAACAAGGGTAAGAATACACTTATGCTTGAGCAGGAGGTAAGTAATGTAAGGTCATATATAGAGATTCAGCAGGTTATGCATGATAATTCCTTTGATGTTGATATCGATATAAGCAGCGATATTCTTAAGGCTGAGTCGTTGAATCTTATACTTCAGCCGCTTGTGGAGAATGCCATTGACCATGGAATAGACCTTCTGACTGACAGGCGTGGAGTGATAACTATTAGGGGAAGCCGCTGCCCATATATAAATACGGCTAATGAAAACATAGATATAGTCTGTTTGTCTGTAGCTGATAATGGTGTTGGAATGGATGAAAATATGTGCAAAAGCTTTCTTACAGCGGAGTCTAAGGGCTATGGTGCACGTAATGTCAATGACAGAATCAGGCTGTTTTATGGGGAAGAATATCATCTTGAGGTTAAAAGCATAGTTGGTGAAGGTACAACAATCACGATTAAATTCCCAGTCAGGATGATGGAATAATATTCATTATGTAAATTTTTATATTTTTTATATTTACATCATAAAAAAACAACATATTTCTAAAATACTTTATATTTTAATTTTATAAACCTCCTAATATAATTAAATCATCAAGAAAAGTTAAAGACGTCGAAAACAAAGGATGATTGATGATTAAATTATTAAGGAGGTTTTTTGTATGAGATTAAAAAAATTAGCAGCAGCACTTATGCTGACAACAATGTGTGGATCACTTTTAACAGGCTGCGGTTCGGGAAATGATTCAGCAAGCACAGGTAAGGATTCAAAGGCAGATGAAAAGATTACAGCAACCATTAAAGTATGGGGACCAGCAGAGGATCAGGCCGAGGAAAATGGTAAATGGCTTCAGACAATGTGTGAGAAGTTTAATGCTGAGCATCCAAACTGGGATCTTACTTTTGATTATGGTGTATGTGCAGAGGCAGATGCAGGTAAGACTGTAACACAGGATCCAAGTAATTCAGGAGATGTTTACTTTTTTGCAAATGACCAGCTTCAGACACTTATTGATGCCAATGCTATTGCAAAGCTTGGTGGTGAAACAGCAGATTATGTTAAGAAAACTAATTCAAGTGCAATTGTAGATTCAGTTTCAGTTGATGGTAATATTTATGGTGTACCATTCACAACTAATACATGGTTTATGTATTATGATAAGAGTAAATTCTCAGAAAGTGATGTTAAGAGCTTAGATACAATGCTTTCTAAAAACAAGGTTGCGTTTAATATAACAGAAGGCTGGTATATGTCAACATTCTATCTTGCTAACGGATGCTCATATTTCGGCAAGGATGGTAAGGATAATTCAGCAGGAATTGATATTTCTGGTGATAAGGGAACACAGGCAACAAAGGCTATGGTTTCATTTGTTAACAATCCTAACTTTGTCAATGACCTTCAGGGTGTAGGTATAGCAGGCTTAAGAGATGGTTCTGTTGGTGCATACTTCTCAGGTTCATGGGATTATAAGAGCGTTAAGGAAATTCTTGGTAAAAACTTTGGTGCAGTATCACTTCCAACCTTAAAGATTGGTGGAACAGATAAGCAGCTTAAGGCATTTGCAGGTTCTAAGGCAATCGCAGTTAACCCTAACTGCAAGTATCAGCAGGTAGCTGTAGCTTTAGCTAAGTATCTTGGTGGTAAAGAAGCACAGCAGAGCCACTATGAATTAAGAGGTGTTATTCCTTGTAATACAGAGCTTCTTGCAACAGATGCTATCAAGAACGATGCTCTTATAACAGCACAGAATGATACATTTAACAAGACATCAGTTATCCAGCCTACAGTATCAGGAATGAATGACTACTGGACACCAGCACAGAACTTTGCAAAGGCTGTAGTTAATGGCGAGATTACTCTGGATAATGCAGAAGCAAAGACACAGGATTTCTACAAGCAGATTAATACATCAATTGTAAGTAAATAAAGGCTTAAGTAATTCATAATTTAAGTAATTAATAAAAGGATGGCTGTCACATTATTAGTGACAGCCAGCTTGTAACAGGAGGTTATGGCGATGAAAGATGGATTTATTCAGGCATTCAGAAAAGGTAATGCCATTACCAGACTTAGTGCCATTATACTTGGACTTGGTAATCTTGCAGGAAAGCAGATAATCAAAGGCATTCTTTATCTTGCAATGGAAGTAAGCTTTATATGCTTTATGATATTCAAAGGAATGAACTGTCTCGCCATGCTTCCAAGCCTTGGAGGAAGAGAACAGCAGGAGATATGGAATGAGAAGCTGGGAGTATACGAGTATGTGGCAGGTGATAATTCACTTCTGATACTTTTGTATGGCGTTGCAACAATATTTCTTATAGCAGCTTATGTTGTTCTTGTTATGAGTTCGGTCAAGAGTGCTTATAATGTTCAATCAAGGCTTGCTTTAGGAAAGCATATTAACACATTTGTGGAGGATGTTAAATCATTATTCAATGAGAATCTCCACAAGCTGCTTCTTACACTTCCGGTTGGGGGAGTACTTATATTTACTATTCTGCCACTTATATTTATGATAAGTATGGCATTTACCAATTACAGTAAAGTAGACAGCCATCTGGTACTGTTTGACTGGGTTGGATTAGAAAACTTCAAGCAGCTGTTTGATTCGGGAAGCTCTATCGGACATTCCTTCTGGTCAGTTTTGGGATGGACTATTATATGGGCTATATTTGCAACAGGTCTCAATTACATATTAGGTATTCTTGTTGCTTTGCTGATTAACAGGAAGGGAACAAGATTTAAGTCTTTCTGGCGTTTTATATTTGTTCTTTCGATAGCTGTACCACAGTTTGTTTCACTTCTTGTCATGAGAAGTATGTTAAATCAGGATGGTATTATAAATGTTGTGTTAAGGAATCTGGGCTGGATTGATAAGTCACTACCTTTCTTCACTAATGCAACATGGGCAAGAATAACAGTTATTGTTGTCAATCTGTGGGTAGGTATTCCATATACGATTCTTCAGGTTACAGGAATATTAAAGAACATTCCTATGGAGCTTTATGAGGCAGCAGATGTAGATGGTGCTAATGGCTTTGCTAAATTTACAAAGATTACGATGCCATATATGTTCTTTGTTACAACACCATATCTGATAACTACATTTACAGCTAATGTTAATAACTTCAATATTGTATACCTCCTTACTAAGGGTGATCCGGTTCTGGCTGGCGAAACTGCTGGTAAGACAGACCTTCTTGTAACCTGGTTATACAAGATGACAGTCGATTTTCAATATTATAATCTAGGTGCGGTTATAGGTATTATGACATTCATATTCCTGGCAATTGGCTCACTTCTTGTATATAGAAGAACTAAGTCTTATAAGGATGAGGAGGGCTTCCAATGAAAAAGAAAAAGATTACTAAAAATATATTGGCACATATAACACTTACAATACTTGCAGTTATATGGGTAATGCCGCTTATATGGATAATCCTCACAAGCTTCAGGGCACAGAAGGGAGCGTATACAAGCTCGTTTTTCCCTAAGGCATATACACTTGATAATTATACAAAGTTGTTTACAGATACTGGAATACTTAATTTCCCAAGAATGTTTGAGAATACGCTTATAGTTGCAGTGTTTTCGTGTATCATATCTACGTTTTTCGTGCTTTCAGTTGCTTACTGTATGTCACGCCTCAGATTCAGAATGAGGAAGGCTATGATGAATGTAGCTATGATACTTGGTCTTTTCCCAGCCTTTATGGCAATGGTAGCTGTATATTACATTCTTAAGGCTGTCGGATTATCTGAGGGCTCAATGATAAGGGTTGCACTTGTGCTTGTATATTCGGCATCAGCCGGAATACAGTTTTATATAGCAAAAGGCTTCTTTGATACGATTCCAAAGAGTATTGATGAAGCAGCAATTATTGATGGAGCAACGAAATGGCAGGTATTTACAAGAATTACAATACCTTTGAGTAAACCAATTATCGTGTATACAGTACTTACTTCTTTCATAGCACCATGGGTTGATTTCATATTTGCAAGAGTTATATGCCGTGCCAATGCCAACTATTATACAGTTGCAATCGGTTTATGGCAGATGCTTGAAAAGGAATATGTTGATGTGTGGTATACAAGATTCGCAGCGGGAGCTGTACTTATATCTATTCCAATTGCAGCCTTGTTTATGATAATGCAGAGGTGCTATAATGACAGTATGTCAGGTGCAGTAAAAGGATAATGTCAATAGTGCTTTGTGCTTTGTAATCCTGTATGAGTTAAAATGGGGATTAAAGAAGAGGTATGTAATGAGAAAAAGAATATTCAGGATGTTTGCAGTATTAACTGCTATGATATTATTATTTCAAGCCGGGTGTAACAGCCCGGCTAAAAGTGTATATACAGCTAAAGAGGATTATGATGATAAGCTGTATTATGCCATGACAACGCCTTATGGTGCGTATCCAGAAACTATAAGCTATACGCTTGGCAAAATGACAAGTGTTAATAATTCCAATATGCCAGAGGGTGATACATATACAGATAATGCATATACAAGATATATAAAGAATATGATTAATGTTCAGAATATTGATGCATTTGAGGCACAGGATACGCAGTATAATACTAATGTTTCAATGGCTGTTTCTATGGGAGCATTACCAGATATAATGATGGTTTCCAGTCAGGATGATCTGCAAAGACTTGTTGAGGCAGATATGATTGAGGATCTGACAGAAAGCTATAATAATTGCCTGAGCAGCAGGATAAGAGCTATATATAACAGTTATGGAAGCTCACTTAAGGATATGATTACATTTGACGGAAGGATTATGGCACTTCCAGAGACTAATATAACTGATGGTCCTAACCTTATATGGCTGCGTAAGGACTGGATGGATAAGCTTGGATTGACAGCGCCTAAAACAATAGAGGATGTTGTTGATATAATCAAGGAATTTATTGAAAAAGATCCTGGTAATAATGGAATAGATAACAACGGAAGGAGCAATACTGTCGGCCTTGTAATTGATACAGAACTTACAGGGGAGTGTGGTTATAGCAGTGAATTCCTGCTTGATATTGTTTTTGCGTGTTTTAATGCATATCCTAAGCAGTGGATAAAGGATTCAGATGGAAATGTTGTGTATGGTTCTGTTGCATCAGAGGCAAAGGATGCACTGGCATATATAAGGCAGTTATATAGCGATGGAATAATAGATAATGATTTCTTATTAAGGACAACAACTAATATATGTGAGCTTATTGAGAATGGAAGGTGTGGCTCTTTTTTTGGACCATGGTGGGCACCTAATAATCCACTTGCCAATGCAGTAAACACCAATCCTGATGCAGACTGGCAGCCATACCTTATACAGACATCTGATGATGGAAGTACAAGCTATCACAGCCAGAATCCCTGCTATAAGTATGTTGTGGTAAGAAAAGGTTTTGAGCATCCGGAGATAGCAGCTAAGATTATAAGTGTAATGTTTGATAGTGCAAGGTATGACAGCAATGCTTTGCAGGAATTTATCTATTATTACCAGCAGAATGTAGAACCGACTGCCCGTCCTATTTCAATTAATGTGGATTACAATAATGCTCTGTCTATATGCTATGAAAAGATTGACAAAGCGCTTAAAGGAGAGAGTAATCCTGATAAGCTTGAATTGCTTGAAAAGTCGTATTACGATGCCTGCAGTTCATACATTAGTAATACAGGAAAAAACTATATAGAATCAAGCACACAGGGTAGTGATGATACACTTGAAAGAAAGAATGCAACAAGTACCGAGTGGGCAGCCTATGTGTCAAGAATAACAGCCTGCAGGCTGTTAAGTGAGGGTAATATACGCGTTGTTGATTCTATGTATTTTAAGACAACAGATACGATGAAAACGCGGTGGTGGCGTTTAAAGGAAAAGGAAAAAGAAGCGTACCTAAAGATTATATGTGGTGCTGAGGATATATCGTATTTTGATACCTTTGTCAATGAATGGAATGAACAGGGCGGGGAGGCAATAACTAATGAAGTACGTGAAGAACTGATGGACATCGCGGGTTAGGTAAGGTCTGAGTGTGGGAATTTAAGTGTAAATATTTAATAGCGTAAAATCGCAGAATTGAATAATTAAACAAAAAATAACTGGATAATTTCCCTTGTGGAGTTATCCAGTTATTATTTACGTAGTGAGACATTTTCGTATATAATCTTCGTATATATAATCTGAAAAATATTTAGTTAAGTTTACGCCCCAATAACTCCGGCAAATCCACATATAAGAACGATTATACCAAGTACAATACGATACCAGCCGAATACCTTGAAGTCATGCTTTTTGATGTAGCCCATAAGGAACTTGATAACTACTAAAGAAACGATGAAAGCAACAAGCATACCAACAAGAAGAATCATCCCTTCCATAGATGTCATAGAGTTATGAATAAGGAACTTCGCACCCTTAAGAAGGCTCGCTCCAAACATAACAGGAACAGCAAGGAAGAAGGTATATTCGGCAGCCACTGTTCTTGAAATACCAAGCATAAGTGCACCAACTATGGTTGCACCAGAGCGTGAGGTACCAGGGAATATAGCAGCTATAAGCTGGAAAAGTCCGATATAGAAGGCAAGCTTATAAGTGATACCTGTAAGATTACGAACCTTAGGCTTCTTTCCATGATGCATAGTTTCAACGATAATGAAAGCTATACCGAATATAATAAGCATAATAGCAACTGTTGTGTAATTATAGAACAAGGCTTCAAGCTGTTCATCAAAAAGAATACCAACAATAGCAGCAGGGACACAGGATACAAGAATATGAAACCATAACTTAAATATATCCCATTTAACATAAGCACCGGCACCACTTTCTGCTAATGGTTCTTTGTTGTTTTTCTTACCAAAAGGCCATAACTGATTCCAGAAAAGAATAACAACAGCCATTATAGCGCCAAGCTGTATAACAACTTCAAACATACTGTAAAATGCATCGGATACCTTAAGCGGCATAATCTCATTAAGCAGAATCATATGACCTGTACTGCTTATTGGAAGCCATTCGGTAATACCTTCTACGATACCAAAAATTATCGCCTTTAAAATCTCTAACATTATTCCTCCAATCACTTGCGGATTATTCTACTCTTATGTATATTCCGCCATAGCCACATTTTATTATAGAAAAAGATTATTGTCTGAAAAAACATGAAGAAAACAATAATATAATCCTATATGACTACACGTTATTTTCGCATTGAAATACAGGTGTGTCAACAACAGAATAATATAATTTGCATATAAATTTGTTTTAACAATGAAGTTTACTTTTTAGTCATATAAAGTTATTATATGATACTAGGGTCAAAAGCCCCAACAATTATAAGATGACTGGGAGGAACTTATGGAAATATATTTAAAACCAATAATATCAGCCTGTTATATATTCCCAATACTTGCAATTATATTTACAATACCATATATATTATATGAATATAACAAATATGGCTCACTTCTTGTTATAAGAACGGGTATAGTGTATACATTTATATTCTATATGCTTACGTCATATTTTATGACAATATTGCCGCTTCCACCGCTTGATTCAGTTACGCCTGATTCGGCATGTATGCTCCTTGTACCATTTGATGCAGTAAGAAGAGTTATAGATAATTCAGGAGTTATATTTTCTGATCCGGTAACATATATCAATATATTTGCTTGTCAGGATTTCTGGCAGATTGTTTTTAATATTTTATTATTATTGCCTTTTGGCGTATATCTTAGATATTATTTTCAAAGACCATGGTGGCAGGTGCTTATATTTTCTTTTCTTTATAGCTTGTTTTTTGAGTTTACACAGCTGTCAGGATTGTATGGAATATATAAATATCCATACAGATTTTTTGAGGTAGATGATCTTATATGCAACACTCTTGGTGGAATTGCTGGTTATATGGTAACACCGCTTCTTGTATTTCTTCTTCCAGACAGAAATAAAATAGATGAAATAGCATATAAGAAGGGACAGATTGTATCCGAATTCAGACGTGGGATTGCCTGGTGTATAGATATATTTATTGTTATGCTTCCTGTATTTATATATGTATTATATAACAATATGGATATAGCAGCATTTATCTATAATTCTAAGTATATAGTTATAACAGGTGCTTATATAGCGGTGATGTTTACGGCAGCAGCTTCAATAAGTAAGGGAAGAACGATAGGAAAAGCGCTTGTTAATATAAGGCTTGTAAAGGTATATGATAAAAAAGATGAGCATCAGGAAAAATGTTATAAAAGAGCCGGAATATTAAGGCTTGCCATAAGATATATCATCTTATATGTAATAAGCATGCCATCTGCTGCATATGCATATTTTATATATCAGTTTATGATGAATTCAGACATTTTCAGTGGTGAATGGAGATTTTATGCATGTGTTGCTGGGATTATTATATGTTTGTTTATTACTTTTTATATGGCATTCGATCTTTTGCTATGTCTGTTTAGTGATACAAGAAACATGCTGTATGACAGAATCGTAAAGCTTACTCATATAAGCTTGTCAGGACGTGGACATAACTACAATACAGAAATCACAGATAAGAAAGTGGAAGATGGACTAATATCAGGCGAAGATCAGAAAAATCAATGAAAAATATACAAAAAAAAGATGTAAAATGTACATAAATGTGTAATTATTGATATTTATTATCATTTAGTTATGTGTTAACATATGCACTGGAAGAAAACATAGTGATGCTTTTTAGAACAGGTGTAGAAGTGAGAATGAAATGAATTCAGGAAGCATCTGTAAGATATACGGAGGTTAAACACATGACTATTAAGGATATGAAAACTGGTCAGACTGCCACGATTCTTAAGGTTGGCGGTGAAGCCGCACTCAGACAGCATTTTCTTGATATGGGACTTATACAGGGCGCAGAGGTCACGGTTATAAAGTATGCACCTATGGGTGATCCTGTCGAATTAAGAATACATGGATATGAGTTGACGATAAGACTTGCTGATGCAGCACAGATAGAGGTAAGTACTGTACACGATAATGAAAAGCAGGAAAAAACAGATATCAGATTTATAAAAACAGAGCATCCAGGTCTTGGTGAGGGTGGGCGTTTCCACGATAAGGAAACAGAGAATCCACTTCCTGATGATGTTACACTTACATTTGCACTTGTAGGAAACCAGAACTGTGGCAAAACAACACTTTTTAATGTTTTAACAGGTTCTAACCAGCATATAGGTAACTTTCCAGGTGTGACAGTAGATAGAAAGGATGGCGTGATAAAGGGACATCCTGATACACTTATTACGGATCTTCCAGGTATATATTCAATGTCGCCTTATAGCAGTGAGGAGATTGTGACAAGGCAGTTTCTTCTTAATGATAAGCCAAAGGGAATTATAAATATACTTGATGCAACTAATATAGAGCGTAATCTTTATCTTACAATGCAGCTTATGGAGCTTAATATTCCTATGGTTGTAGCACTTAATATGATGGATGAGATAAGAGTTAATGGCGGTTCAATAAGAATCAATGAGCTTGAGCGACAGTTAGGTGTTCCAGTTATTCCTATATCAGCAGCTAAGGGTGAGGGTATAGGAGAACTGGTAGAGCATGCTATTCACGTTGCAAAATATCAGGAAAAACCGGAAATAATGGATTTCTGTCCTGATGACAGTGCAATTCATAGATGTATACATGGTATTATGGCGCTTATAAGCGACCATGCAAAAAAAGCAGACTATCCAGAAAGATTCGCAGCATCAAAGGTGGTTGAGGGAGATGCAATAGTATTTAAGCATCTTGAGCTTGAACAGAATGAGAAGGAGATGATAGAACATATCATACTTCAGATGGAAGATGAATGTGGCATGGACAGATCATCTGCCATGGCAGATATGAGGTTTGAATATATAGAAAATGTATGCAGAAATACAGTAGTAAAGCCAAAAGAAAGCAAAGAAAGAATAAGAAGCCGTAGGATAGATAAGGTATTAACCGGTAAATATACAGGTATTCCGGCTTTTGTTGCTATTATGGCACTTGTATTTTATCTTACCTTTAATGTTATAGGAGCATGGTTATCAGATATACTAGATATAGGAATAACTGCCCTTACACATGTAGTAGATAATGCGCTTACAGCATTGAATGTTAATTCTGTATTACATGCTTTGATTATTGATGGCATATTCAACGGTGTGGGAAGTGTGCTTAGTTTCCTGCCTGTTATTGTTACATTATTCTTCTTTTTATCAATACTTGAAGATAGCGGATATATGGCAAGAGTAGCATTTATCATGGATAAGCTGCTTCGTAAGCTTGGATTGTCAGGAAGAAGTATTGTACCTATGCTTATTGGTTTTGGCTGTAGCGTTCCCGGTGTTATGGCAAGCCGTACACTTTCTTCTGACCGCGATAGAAAGATGACCATATTATTGACACCATTTATGAGTTGTTCAGCTAAAGTGCCTATATATGCATTCTTTTCAGCAGCCTTTTTCCCAGAGCATGCGGCACTTGTTATGATAGGCTTGTATTTTGTAGGAATAGTCATAGGAATTATTATGGCACTTATATTTAAAAAGACACTTTTTAAAGGTGAACCAGTTCCATTTGTTATGGAGCTTCCAAACTACAGAATGCCAGGTGCCAAGAATGTTATGCAGTTACTATGGGAGAAAGCAAAAGACTTTTTACAGAAAGCTTTTTCTATAATATTTATTGCAACAATTCTTATATGGTTCTTACAGAATTTTGATATAAGACTTAATGTTGTTACGGATTCTAAGGATAGTATACTTGCTGCTATTGCAAGCTGGATATCACCTATATTCAGACCGCTTGGTTTTGGAGACTGGAGAATAGCAACAGCAGTTCTTACAGGGGTTATGGCGAAGGAAAGTGTAGTATCAACAATATCTATTCTTTTTGGCAGTACAGTAGAGATAATCGAAGCAGTAGCACCAGCAGGTGTACTTGCATTTCTTGTGTTCTGTCTGTTATACACACCATGTATAGCTGCGATTGCATCAATAAAAAGAGAACTGGGTGGAAGGTATGCAGCAGGAGTAGTTATAATGCAATGCTGTATAGCATGGATAGCAGCATTAATCACACATACGATATTTATGGTTTTGTTATGAGATAATGAGTGCATAAGAAGAGTAATATATAATGAAATGTATTAAGTGAAATGTATCAAAATAAAAACATTGCAAGTAAAGCTTATTGATGATATTATATCAACAATGAATAAAACAGTCCCCTGAGGGAGTAATCGGCATATAATATGATGTCAGGATTAAAAGGTATTTTGCATCTGACATTATAATATGCAGTTATATCGACATAATGATTAATATTTAATCACACGGTTATTGATAAACCCGGTATTACTTTAAATGATGAGACTCAAGGACAGTAAGAGAGAATTTCTTCTGCTGTCCCTGAGTCTTTTTTACGTAAGTAACTATGCAAAAATGATATTAACGATTATGTCTGCCTGTGAGGGATAAATACAAATAAGAGGATTATTATGAGCATTTTGGAATTGTTTATTCTGGCCATCGGACTTTCGATGGATGCTTTTGCAGTATCAATATGCAAAGGTTTGTCACTTGGAAAAATAAAAGTGAAGCATATGCTTATAGCTGGTTTGTGGTTTGGTGGTTTTCAGGCACTTATGCCACTTATAGGTTATTTTCTTGGCAGCTTTTTTGCTGACATGATAACAAAGTATTCGCACTGGATTGCTTTTATTTTACTTTTATTCATCGGCGGAAATATGATAAAGGAATCGTTTGATGAAGAGGAAAATGTTAATGCAGATATGGGTGTAAAGAATATGTTTTTACTTGCTGTTGCAACAAGCATTGATGCACTTGCGGTTGGTGTTTCACTTGCATTTCTTAAAGTGAACATAATCCCAGCTGTATCATTCATAGGTTGTATAACATTTGTTTGTTCAGCAGCTGGTGTAAAAATAGGAAGTATATTTGGCGATAAATATAGGTCAAAAGCCGGGTTATGTGGTGGTATAATACTTATACTAATAGGTGTAAAGATTCTGCTTGATGGTATGGGTATCATATAATATACGATATGAAAGGAAAAAGGTTATATGAAAGAAATATTAATAGCTTTATTATTGCTCGTTGCAGGGTTTGTGCTTCTTATAAAAGGAGCAGATTTTTTCGTAGATGGAAGCTCATCAGTTGCTAAAAGGTTAAGAGTACCATCTATGATTATAGGACTTACTATAGTAGCCATGGGAACAAGTCTGCCAGAGTGTGCCGTAAGTGTTACAGCATCACTTAGCAACAATAATGCACTTGCAGTAAGTAATGTTGTAGGCTCTAACATATTTAATCTTATGGTTGTATGTGGTGTATGTACTTTGTTTGTTCCACTTGCTGTATCAGTAGATACATTGAAGAAGGAATTTCCATTTTCAATAATATGCGCTGTTCTTCTTGTTATATTCGGAAAGCTTGGAATGATTCTTGGCAGGGCAGATGGAATAATATTCCTTGTTCTATTCGCAGCATATCTTGGCTGGATGATAAAATCAGCATTAAGTGCAAGAAATTCAGCATTAAGTAAAGAAGCAGAAGAAGCTGATGAACAGATAAAGATACTTCCAGTATGGCAGTGCTTAATCTATATAATAGGTGGCGCTGTTGCTATAAAATTTGGTGGTGATTTTGTTGTAGATGGAGCTTCTACCATAGCTTCTAGTCTGGGACTCAGCCAGAATCTTATAGGACTTACTATTGTTGCACTAGGTACAAGCCTTCCAGAGCTTGTAACATCAATAGTTGCAGCAAAGAAGGATGAAGTGGATATGGCACTTGGAAATGTTATAGGTTCTAATATATTTAACATACTTCTTGTGCTTGGTGTAGCAGGTGCTATAAGTCCTGTAATATTCATATCAGAAAATATTATTGATATAATTATACTTATTATCATGAGTGTAGTAGTATGGGTATTTGCATGGTCAAAAAAGAAGCTTGTAAGATGGCATGGAGCAGCGATGCTTGTTTCATACGCAATATATCTTGTGTATATATGTATGCGTTAGTTATATTGATGTGGGGTCAAAAGTCATCAGCTTTGATACTTACAGATTGTTGATATAAATATTGCATAACAGCTGATTTACAGCAAGTATTGCATAATATATAATTAATGTTGGTAATCCTGCTTTCGTATAGGTGTATTACGAAGGAGAAATAAAAGCACATATGGGAGAATGTAAACTGCTTATTAAAGAAAATGAGGGAATTCTTGTATGTGGAAACAGTACAAGAGTAGCAAGAATAAGAGTCAGGGATATTAATTATATTAGTTGCGATAACAGGATTATAACTATTCATACCGATGGTTTTCAGGATAGTTTTTATGGGAAAATTGGGGAAGTGTATAATGTATTGAAAGGATACGGTTTTGAATATGTTAATGAATCAGAGATAGTTAATATAATGAAAATAAGAAAAATGCATACAAATTACGTAGTGTTGCATGAAGAAACTGAACTTATATGTAGTAAGACCTGTAAGCACAGAGTAAGAGAACTTATGTGGAATTGAGTTGATATTTATATACATTACAATAATATCAGTGCTGGTATATAGCTCTGTCATATGTGATAAACATATGGCAGGGCTTTCTCCTTTTTATAGCGCGGTTTTTATTACGTTTTATTAAAAGAAAGTAAAAGATGTCATAGAATTTTTGACAGCATGATAAAGAAAGTGTTAGAATATTTTCATATAAAATGTGAAATAAATAATAGAGAAGTATCATTAGCAGGTTCTGTTAATATACTCGGAAAGAAGAGGAATATAATGCAGGCGTATACTGTATCACAGTGGTTTTTATTCTTTTTTATATATTGTTTTATAGGCTGGGTATGGGAGAGCTGTTATGTATCAGCTAAGTCTGGCAAATGGGTTAATAGAGGATTCTTACATGGACCAGCATTGCCTATATATGGTTCAGGAGCTATTGTGATACTTGTAAGCACAATAGGTGTAAGAGAATCTATACCACTTATATTTTTGTTTGGTATGATATCTTCAACCATACTTGAGTTTGTTACAGGGTACTGTATGGAGCGTATGTTTGGAGTCAGATACTGGGATTATAGTAAGAAACCATTTAATCTTATGGGACATATATGTCTTTTTTCCTCAATAGGATGGGGGATATTTTCTGTATTGCTTGTCAGAATAGTGCACAGGCCTATAGAGAGCGTTGTATGTATGATTCCAGTAACAATAGCAGATATTATTGCATTTGGTGTGGCTATTATTATGACAGTTGATTTCACCCAGTCATTCAATGAAGCTATGGATCTTAAAGCAACTATTGAAAGAATAGCTAGCAGTAACCAGCAGATAAAAACAATTGCAAAAAGAATCGAGGTTGCAACTGCATTTGCAGAAGATGATTATAACAAGATGAAGGAAAAACTTGCAGAGGGCAGGGCAACAGTTATGAATAATGTAAGTAAAGCAAAGGGAAGACTTACATTTGAGAGAAATATGGATGAAAGAAAGGGCGTTAAGCTTGCAACGCTGCAGAAGATGAGTGAAACGATAGTTGAAGGCCTGAAGAATAAGCTTATGGATGAAAAGTACGCAAATCAGCTGTTAGAAACACTTGAAAATGAAAAGGTTAATCTTAAGACGGATAATAAGAAAAGCTATAAGAGTGTATTCAGAATGGTTAAGCGTAATCCAGGAGCAGTATCAAGAAGCCATTCGGCTGAACTGGATGAGATTAAGAAACTCATAAAATAGTTAAGTGAGGAATTAGGTATTCAGATGGAAAAGATAGTGATATACAATGTTAAGCATGTTAAGGATATAATAAAATGTGCGGCTAACATGAGAATTAAAAGTATAGTACTTAGTGATGATATGTTATCAGATACGCTTGGTGATATCCTTGTAAGTGCCAGTGATTACAAAGCAGGTGATGAGCTTCCTGAAAAGTCAGAAGCTAAGCCTGGCATTGTTATATTCTGTGATGTTACTGATAAACATATAGACAAGCTTCTTTTTGAGATGAGGACAGGCAACAGTGAAGTGGATTATAAGGCAGTGAAGACAAAGACTAACAGTCAGTGGACGATAACAAGAATACTTGCACAGATGGAAAAAGAAAGCATGGAGTATCGTATGAAAAGCAAAATATAACAAATGAAAATACAACAAATGAAAATACAACAAATAAAAATACAATAAATGAAAATATAATGAACAATGAAGAACAACAGATAATAGTAAATAAAACAAATAGTAATAAAAAAAGGCAGACAGGAAAGGAGAGAAATCATGAACAATATTATATATGTAACAACAGAAAGCTTTGAACAGGAGGTTCTTAAGTCTGACAAGCCAGTGCTTGTTGACTTCTTTGCAGAATGGTGCGGACCATGTAAGATGGTAGGTCCGGTGCTTGAAGAGGTGGCAGCAGAACAGGATGCTGTAAAGATATGTAAGATAGATGTAGATAAACAGATGAGTCTTGCATTAAAATATAATGTGGCATCAATACCTACAATGCTGCTGTTTAAGAATGGCCAGGTATCAGCAACCAATATTGGCTATATAGATAAAAAACAGATTATGGAGTTTATAGCCCAATAAAACAGTTGCTTTAAAATACTATCCAAAATACTAGGGGTATTGTTTCTAAATTAATACGCATTTATTGTATAAAACTAAAAACAACTAAAAAATGTATTGAAATTAATTGACAGGGATGTTAATATACCCTTGCGAGAGTTAGTTAAGAAATTAACATTTCGCTTTATATTTTTTGAGAGTTTTGTATACAATATACAAACTATTATACAAATTAACAGTTATTTTATTAAGGAGGAACCAATAATGGTAAATTTTGATCAGTGGAATGGTTTCAAAGGTAGACTTTGGAAAGAAGAGATCAATGTAAGAGATTTCGTTCAGAACAATTACAAGCCATATGATGGAGATGAAAGTTTCCTTGAAGGACCTACAGAAGCTACTAACAAGCTCTGGGGAAAGCTTCAGGAATTACAGAAGGAAGAAAGAGCTAAGGGCGGCGTACTTGATATGGAAACAAAAGTTGTTGCTGGTCTTACAGCTTATGGTCCTGGATATATAGATGAATCTATGAAGGAGCTTGAAAAGGTAGTTGGTCTTCAGACAGATAAGCCACTTAAGAGAGCATTTATGCCTTATGGTGGTATCAAGATGGCAGAAGAAGCATGCAAGAATTATGGTTATGAACCAGATCCAGAACTTCATAAGATTTTCACAGAATACCATAAGACACATAACCAGGGTGTATTCGATGCTTATACACCAGAGATAAGAAAGGCTCGTCACAGCCATATCATCACAGGCCTTCCAGATACTTATGGCCGTGGACGTATCGTAGGTGACTACAGAAGAGTTGCTCTTTACGGTATCGACTTCCTTATGGAAGAAAAGAAGAGAGATCACGCTAACTGTGGTTGTGGAACAATGACAGATGACGTTATCCGTTTAAGAGAAGAAATATCTGATCAGTACAAGGCACTTGCAGGTATGAAGAAGATGGCTGAAAGCTATGGTTATGATATCAGCAAGCCAGCTACTAACGCTAAGGAAGCTGTTCAGTGGTTATACTTTGGATATCTTGCAGCTATCAAGACACAGAATGGTGCTGCTATGTCTGTAGGTCGTGTATCTACATTCCTTGATATCTATATTCAGAGAGATCTTGAAGCTGGTACTCTTACAGAGAAGGAAGCTCAGGAGCTTATTGATCATTTCGTTATGAAGTGTAGAATGGTTAAGTTCGCAAGAATTACATCATACAACGAATTATTCTCAGGAGATCCTACATGGGCTACTCTTGAAGTTGGTGGTACAGGTATCGATGGACGTTCAATGGTTACAAAGAACGACTACAGATTCCTTCATACACTTGAGAACATGGGACCTTCACCAGAACCAAACCTTACAGTACTTTATTCTTCAAGACTTCCAGAAAACTTCAAGAAGTATGCTGCTAAGATTTCTGTTGATACATCTTCAATCCAGTATGAGAACGATGATGTTATGAAGGTAACATGGGGCGATGATTATTCAATCTGCTGCTGTGTATCTGCTACACAGACAGGTAAGGAAATGCAGTTCTTCGGAGCTAGAGCAAACCTTGCTAAGTGCTTACTTTACGCTATCAATGGTGGTGTAGATGTTAAGAACAGAGAACAGGTTGGTCCTGCTTACAAGCCAGTTACTTCAGAATATCTTGATTATGATGAAGTTGTTGATAAGTTCGATGCTATGATGGATTGGTTAGCTGATCTTTATGTTAATACACTTAACCTTATCCAGTATATGCATGATAAGTATTACTATGAAGCTGCTGAGATGGCTCTTATTGATACAGATGTTAAGAGAACATTTGCTACTGGTATCGCTGGATTCTCACACGTTGTAGATTCACTTTCAGCTATTAAGTATGCAAAGGTTAAGACAGTACGTGATGAGACAGGTATCGTTGTAGATTACGAAATCGAAGGCGACTTCCCTAAGTATGGTAACGATGATGACAGAGCTGATGATATCGCTGTATGGTTACTTAAGACATTCCTTGAGAAGATTAAGAAGAGACATACTTACAGAAATTCAGAGCCAACAACATCTATCCTTACAATTACTTCTAACGTAGTATATGGTAAGTACACAGGTGCTATGCCTGACGGACGTAAGGCTGGTACTCCACTTTCTCCTGGTGCTAACCCAAGTTATGGTGCAGAGCAGAATGGTCTTCTTGCTTCACTTAACTCACTTACAAAGCTTCCTTACGAGTGGGCATTAGATGGTATTTCTAATACACAGACAATGAACCCAGACGCTTTAGGACATAATGAAGAAGAAAGAATTAACAACCTTGTTAATGTTATGGATGGATACTTTGATCAGGGCGCTCATCACCTCAATGTTAACGTATTCGGTAAGGATAAGTTACTTGATGCTATGGAACACCCAGAAAAGCCAGAATATGCTAACTTTACAATCCGTGTATCTGGTTACGCTGTTAAGTTCATCGACCTTACAAAGGAACAGCAGATGGATGTTATTTCTAGAACATTCCACGACAGAATGTAATCATACGAATAGTATAATTGCTTGAAAATTAAATGGGATAAAAGTGGCTTTAAGTTGTATGTTTACTGGTGATAAGTTACATTAAGTTATAACAAAAATGAAAAAGCTACCTGTATTCAAAAAATGCAGTACAATCTGAGATGATTGTACTGCATTTTTGAATTTCATTATACATCAGAAAGTTCTGTACGATATTTTTTTATGAAAAAGTTGTAAAGTGGTGTTATACAGGAATGAGGCAGTAATCGCAAACACAATCCACGATACAAAATGATATTCTTTTTTTCTGGGTGTTTCTGTGATATACTTATACGCAGTCGTATCAGACCGGAAAGGAAATATTATGTTACAAAAATTATATGTTTTTTTCAGGAAAGAAACCGTTTTGTCAATTGCAGTGATCCTGGCGCTTCTTTCTATGTTCTGGGTCAGACCGGATAAGGCTTATTTTACTTATATCGATTTCAGGACTCTCGGGCTCCTCTTCTGTTTGATGGCAATTGTAGCTGGTTTGAAGGCTGTTGGTGTTTTTGATATACTTGCCAAAAAATTGCTGATGGGAACATCGGGAATTGTGGGTGTGATCAGGCTGTTGGTACTCTTATGTTTCTTCCTGTCAATGGTGATCACCAATGATGTGGCATTGATTACTTTTGTTCCTCTTGCACTGATCATTGTGCATAAACTGCCAAAGGAACTGGGCAATTACTGGCTTCTTAAAATAGTAGCCATGCAGACAATCGCTGCTAATCTCGGAAGCATGCTCACACCAATCGGAAATCCGCAGAACCTTTATCTATATGCCAGAGCAGGGATGTCCGCGGCAGAATTAATAACCCTGATGCTTCCCTATTCCGCCACAGCACTTATCCTTCTTCTAATATGGATACAGGTAGCCGCTGCCAAAGCACCTCACGTATGCGGTTCCGAAAAAGATAAAACTCTTTTGGGATTCTCTGACAGAAAAGAACTTAACATGGAATACCTGGCCGCTTACCTGATCTTATTTACAATCTGCCTGCTCACTGTTGCACGTATCATTCCATACCAGATTCCTCTTGTATTGGTTCTTATATATATGCTGCTAAGAAACAGGGAAAATATAAGCAGGGTGGATTACTCCCTGCTTGCCACCTTTATCGCATTATTTATTTTTATCGGCAACCTTGGAAGGATTCCGCAATTCAGCAGTTTTCTGGAAAGAATCATGGCAGGAAGGGAAACACTTACTGCTGTTCTTGCCAGTCAGATTATGAGCAATGTTCCCGCTGCGCTTCTTTTATCCGGCTTTACAGATAATTACCGGGCTTTAATTGTCGGAACCAATATTGGAGGTCTCGGCACTCTGATTGCATCCATGGCAAGCCTGATAAGTTTCAAATATATTGCAAAAGAAAACAGGAATCTGAGAGGGAAGTATTTGGGAATATTCACAGCATCCAATATTATATTCATGATATTCATGTTAATATTGTATTTTTCCCTTAGATAAAGGTTTCCCGAAATTATAAAAGCTATGGCAATTCTTTCTTCGCAAAAAAATTCTCCGCGGCACTCTCCCATCCTGGAAGAAAAGCCGCGGAGAAATAAATATATTTTCGGTGCCAATACAAAGTATAATGGCGATAACCGCCATTTTTTTATAAAAACATTTGTCTTTCTATTCTCTTATCTTATCTTCTGTTCAGCATCAACCTCTAAAACGCTTCGCACTTCTTCAATCGCAGAACACTGACAGAATATGGCGGTGCCTTGTATACGAACTCTGAGGAAGCGCCATGCATATTCACGGTAATATTCTTCACCTTC
>ERZ836760.1679-NODE-1679-length-22217-cov-2.914042_pt1 | contig 22217 bp, 28 predicted proteins | sample MGYA00519941_ERZ836760 | MGnify/ENA primary metagenome ERZ836760 (study PRJEB31850, sample SAMEA3708807) | human gut metagenome | biome: human gut; feature: human-associated habitat; material: faeces | place: China | collected 2014 ... | reverse complement strand
TAGAAATAATTCTTAGATACAATCAATACAAAAAATATAAACCTTATACATATAAGCAACTAAAAGATAAGACATATTACCAGCTGCGGAATGAGGAGGTAACATTTGCAGAAAACAACTAATTATGGATTCCCAAAACCGGAGGATGATGATTTCTTCAACGTGAAAGATTTCGCAGACATGATGGACAAGGTCGATGAAACTCTTGCAAAAGTAGAAAACGCTGGAGGAATTTATGTCGGAGGGACAAACCTTTCGACGGAAGCTACGATTAATGATGAAGAAGCAGAATACCCTGTTCTGAGCAAAAATGCAAGCTCTATATCAGAAATAACGTTATTCTCAAAAAGTCTTGCGCTGAAAATAGGAACATATTCAGTTATGATTCGTATGAAGGTTTCGGATATATCGAAAACGGATTCTGTTATATCTGTAAAAATCAGAAAAGGATCATATACCGGAGAGATCATTAAAGAAATCCGCATTTCACCAAACATGTTTGATGCAAACAATAAATATAAGATTTTGGGAACTGTCGTAGACTTTGGGGAAGTAAAAAAAGGTACGAAAATGTACATCGAAGCGTCGATTTTAAAAACAACAATAATGGAAACAGTAACAATTGACTATATGCTCGTGAACCCGGCTTACACGTCAGTGTCAGCAGTATAGGAGAAGAATAAGGATCATAACAGCTGAATCTTTGAAACGGATCAAAGAAAAAGTAAAAAAAGTAATGATGAGCAGAACAGCAGAACAAATGGGAGGTTCGCTGAAGAAATATGCAGCACAGGAGTATGATTTTGATTTCATGCCGCAGAATGGAAAACAGGTTTCAGATGAGCACATTCAAAAGATCATTGATCCGCTTTTAGAAATCAACGATTTCCTGCCAGATAACAGTCTGAAAAAAGAAAGAACTGCACTTGAAATGACATTGGAAAAAGCAGAAAATTTCGCAGACAAAATGCTGAATATACAGAAAGATGCAAAGGTATCGGGGTGTAGGGGAAATTGCACAGGTCTATGCGAACTGGCCTGTGCATCTGCCTGTATGGGGTGCACTTCGTGCTCTGGAAACTGCAGCACTACATGTGGAAAACAGTGCTCAGATGGCTGTTCAGGCGGCTGTGGCGGTTGCACAGGCGGTTGCTCGAGCGGCTGTACACATACATGCGGTGCAGGATGCACTACATCAATAAAAGCTTAAAAGGAGGAATGCGAAAGGGCTTGTACATCTAGTTGCGGAACTCAGTGCGCGACAAGTTGTCAAAATACGACGAAAGGAAATTGCGGAAGCTCATGCGGAACCGCATGTTCGACTAGCTGCAAAACTGGATGCAGTGGGAATTGCGACAGGCAATGCAATAGAGCATGTGAGGATGAATGTACGGGTTGCCAGGCAGAATGCAGAGACGATTGCACAGCTGGCTGCAAAACGGATTGCTTCCAGACCTGCACGACAAATTGTGCGCAGACTTGCGCAGACTGCACAAACGAATGTGGAGGCACTTGCTTTGCAACATGTGCAGATGACTGTTCGGGCAGCTGCAAAAATGGTTGCACTGGATGCGGCTACAGCTGTTCATACGATTGTTCGGGATGCTCCGGAACATGTTCGGGGTACTGCACCGGATGCGACAACAGATGTACAGCATCATGTTCGACATCATGCACCGGATGCTCTGGTTGCAGTTCGTGCGGAAGTTCATGCGGATCCGAATGCACATCTTCATGTATGGGAGGATGCGCGGAATCGTGTTCAAATAGCTGTTCTACGATTTGCGGAGGATGCAGTACTTCATGCTCGTCAAATTGTTCTACTAATTGCGGAAATACATGCAAAGATACATGCTATGGGCAGGTTTCATCTGCGGTAAAATGACCGACTTGGTCATTTTTTGAAAAACAGGAGGAAGAAAAATGAAGTTAGTTTTAAAAAATAAACAGGAAATAGAAATAGCAGGAATGAACAATTCATTCTCATTTGAAAAATTTAAGGATGGAAAAGGAAATGAATTAAGTTACAACAGCCTTATCACCATGTATGTGGGAGAAAATGAAACTTTTGAATCAGTTAAGAAAAAATTATCAGACGGAAACGACTCGGAATTCACATTAAGCGTTGGGAAAACAAAAAGGGACTTCCCAGGATGGAAAGTGGACGTGATCACAGAGGATTTGTCAGACAGAGGAAGTGTAATCACAATAAAACTTGGAGCGATCTAAAGAAGGGAGAAACTATGAGAAAATTGGTATTCAATAAAAAGTTTTTGGCCGCAGTGGGGATTGTTCTGGCAGTGGGCGGATGCTTTTTTGTAAAGAGAAAAGGCAGAATACATTGAAAGATTAAACTTTGAACTGGGATTTGCAAAAGATGTTATCCAGAGAATTATTGAATCACATCCGAACGATCCGGATATTATTAATTCTGATGCATTCAAAGCATATCAAAAAAAAGGAGTAGAACTGGAAGCGGAGTACAAACTGGCAGTTCAGGAAATTGAAAAGTTGTATATACCGGGAGCAATAAAGAAACATAAATATAATTGGATACTTCCAAACAATTCGACGAAACTTGAGATCAACATAATGTGCAATTGTGAAATCGAAGGTATTGAAAATGAAAAGAACTGAGCAGTACACAGAACAATTAAGCCGATTATATCCGGAACTTCATCAGGCAAATGGAAAAGAAAAAATTTTAACACAGACAGTGACATTTCAGGTCACCGATGATTGTAATCTGGCGTGCACATACTGCTACCAGATCAAAAAAGGAAAACGCAAAATGAGCCTTGAAACGGCTGAGAAAATGATAGATTTATTGTTAACCGGAGAAAAAGGGATGAAAGAATATATCAACCCCCATAAATCTCCGGGATTGATCATTGATTTCATTGGCGGTGAGCCATTGTTAGAAGCGAAATTAATAGACCAGATATGCTCATACGCAATTGACAGAATGATAGAACTTAATCACCCGTGGCTTGATAAAACGATGTTTTCTATATGCTCAAACGGAACACTATATCATGATCCGGAAGTCGGAAGAGTACTTGATAAATGGAAGAACAGATTGTCTTTCTCAGTCACAGTTGACGGGAATCAAGAACTGCATGATTCCTGCCGCATATTCTCAGATGGAAGCCCTTCGTATGACTTGGCAGTATCTGCGGCGAAAGATTGGATGGACAAAGGAAATTACATGGGTTCAAAGATCACTATCGCGCCGGCCAATGTCATGCATACATACGATGCGATCGTCCATATGTTTGAGCTGGGATATTACGAAATAAATGCGAACTGCGTATACGAGGATGGATGGAAACCAATTCACGCCACCGTACTATATAACGAAATGAAGCGTCTCGCGGATTACATTCTGGAAAATAATATGGATTTCGAAAATGATTATTATTGCTCGCTGTTTGAAGAGGAGTTCTTCCATCCAAAACAGGAGGATGATCTGGAGAACTGGTGTGGAGGAAACGGAGTGATGCTGGCCGTAGATCCGGCAGGAATTATATATCCGTGTTTGCGCTACATGGAAAGCTCTCTGGGAAATCAACAGGAACCTTATTCAATCGGAGATGTAGATCATGGAATCTGCCAGACGGAATGCGACAGATGCCGCGTAGAGCGTTTGAAAAAAATTGACAGGAGAACACAGAGCACAGACGAGTGCTTTAACTGTCCTATCGCAGAGGGCTGCAGCTGGTGCACTGCATATAATTACCAGATTTTCGGTACACCGGACGCCAGGGCAACATATATATGCATTATGCACAAAGCAAGAGCACTGGCGAATGCTTACTTCTGGAACAGATATTACAGAAAAAATAAAATCAATAAAAGAATGAAACTATACATCCCGAAAGAATGGGCGTTGGATATTATCACGGAAAAAGAATGGAATTTGCTAAAGAGGGAGGCAGAAGAGGAATAATATAATCACTGCTGTTTTTTCAGAAACAGAAACAAATATTCGGGCCGAAACAGCGTGGCAGTATGATTACGGACAGATTCTTCGGATTCAGGGCTTAAATCTTCCAAGGGCAGTAGAAATGCATTTTTCACTGGAAGAAACAGGTGGAACATCTGTAACAAGAATAGGAACAACGAAAGATTCTGTGACAGATGTGACAATTCCGGATTCTATGCTGGAAAACGAAGGAACCGACCAAAATTACAAAATATACGCATTTATATACCTGAGTGAAAACAATTCTGGTAACACGGAACATAAAATAACCATACCGATAAAAGCAAGACCAAAACCTGAGGTTCCTGGAACGCCAGAAGAACCGGAACTCTTCCGGAAAGCAGTCGAAGCCGTGAGTGAAGCAGCTGGAAGAGCAGAAAAAGCCCAGGAGCAGGCTGAAGCATGGACGCATGGACATGAGAAACATCCAGAATGTGATGCAGATAATGCAAAATATTACGCTAAACAGGCAAAGAAAGAGACCGCATCTATTTCGGGAAGAGTGGAAAATGGAAAGAAAGACATTGATAGTTACATCCGCCAGAAAAAAGCTGATCTGAAAGGAGAAACAGGAAATGTCTTTTTTGCTGCATTTAGAGTTGTGGCAGGCAAATTAAAAATGTATTCAGATCCAGCAGTTAAGGTTCGGTTCCGAAGAACCGGATCACGTCTGAAGTACAGACTGAAAATGTGACAGGAGGATAAAATGAATACAGAAAATAACTACATAGAAACCGATTTGGGGAATGTTTCCTTAAATCCGAGAGGAGAATATGATTCTTCAGCTGCCTACGAATATCTTGATGCAGTTTCATATCAGGGCGGCTCATACTTCTGCCTGGCAGAGCTGGAGACAACAATCACAGGAATCGCTCCTGATCCGGGTCATAATTCGGAGCATTGGCAGATGATAGCCCTTCCAGGAGATATGACACCGGAATATATTGCAGCCTATGATGATGTGATTAATAAAGCCAAACAGGTTGAGACATCCAGAGCAGCAGTAGAGCTGTCACAACAGGAAATAGAATCAGCTCACACGGATATACAGCAGTTACATTCCAACACTGTGCAAGCAGCGCAGGAAACTGAGAATAGCAGAGACAGTGCCGCAGGCTACGCCCAGAGCGCGGAGCAGTCCAGAAAGGCAGCATCAGAGTCTGAACAGAATATCAATGCGCAGATCACCGGATTTGATGAAAAAGTGACCGAATCGGTCACTTTGGCTCAGACAGAAATTGATAAGACAAGAAAACAGGCGATACAGACTATAACCAGTCAGCAGGAGATATCCGTAAAGAATGTAAAGAGTCAGACAGAAGATTATATTGCACTGAAAGAATCAGAAGCACAGCAAGGAATTACAGAACATACCAATCAGGAGATTGGAAGATTTGATGTAAACATAGAGACAGCGAAAGATAATCTGAACAAGACAATTGCGGATGCAACTGCAAAGGATACGACACTCAAAAAAACGATTTCGGACGCGACAAATTTAAGCACAGAAATTGGAAAATCCTTAGAAGCTGTCAAAACTGCCACGACTACAGCCGAAACCGCGGCAACAAATGCAAATACCGCCACAAAAGCTGCTAAAGACCAGGCGGCTGCCGCCAAGTCCGCAACAGATGCACTGATTGCTCAGACACAACATATAACTTTGGCAATAAATAGTGAAGACGGTGGACTTGATATCGTCTATACAGAATGATGAGGAAAATATGAAAGCTGCAGAAGTAAATATCATTTTCACGTCTGATGGACCAATCAGACCATATCAACCCAAATATGAGTCAACACGCATATGGGTTAAAAAAGACGGGCATTTATATGCATATATTCCTAAGTCATTACAAAACTATATGCACCTGGAACTTGACGATAACGGAAGATTGATTTGTATAAGTAGAGACAAGGCAAGCTTCAGGATGAAAAATGGAAGGTTGGAGGTGATGGCGTGATTTGGGAAGACTTAGGTGCAGTAAGCGCATATGCAATCGCACAAGAAAAAGGATACCTCGGAACAAAGGAAGATTTTGCTCAGATGCTTATCAACGCGGCAACTCTTCCAGATGTTGATAAAATTGTACAGTCAGCGCAGAAAGCCACGGAGGAATCCAAGAATCAGACAAAAGAAGCACAAATATTAACAGAAACTATTAAAAAGCAGACGAACCATATAAGTTTTTCCATAAACAGTGAGGATGGAGGACTTGATATTGTCTATACAGAATAACTAGAGATTATAAATAAAGGAGGAACAGAAATGGCAACAGGAGACCAGACACTCATTAATTTTCCACGCGAAAGCACTATGAAAGAAATTTTACAGGCATTGCAGACAATGGCATTTACCCAGGCTGCAAATCTGGAGAATGTAAGCACATGGGATAAGATCAGCGGACTTTCTAGAAATGGATTCATCCAGAAGATTCTTAACTTCGGAGATCAGATCTTTGAAAAGTGGACAGACACAGCTGCAAGCAAAGAATACGACTTCCCATGGCAGTACACACATTCTGAAAATGTAGAACTGGAGGACGGAGAAGTCATTTCAGGAACATTCCTGGAAGCGCATTACACAACCCCATTCGGATTACAGTTTAGCAACCGTGCATTCTTGCGCTGTCCGGATGGACTGGCAGCAGGAACTTATCACCTCAAATTAGAAAAGGATTGGGGAAATAATGCAAAAGCAGACACATACTGGCAGTTTACTTTGACCAAGGCCGTACCTGCAGGCGGATCAGTATATGGATTCACACAGATGCCGGACGTTGCGCCGAGCAACTGGAAAGCAACCTCTTATGCTGCAGACGGAATCACCACAATTGAAACCGTGGCAGTTACATCCGGATCAGACGGAACAGATCTGGGAACCATGCAGTACGCAACCAGAAACGGAAATCTTAACAGTATGCAGGAATCAGCATACGGCTGGAATCGCTGGAAATACTCAGCGGCCCGTCAGTGGCTCAATTCAACACAACCAAAGGGCAAATGGTGGACAAAACAGGACGACTGGGATATTGCGCCGAGTCAGTTAGCCACAAAAGACGGTTTCCTCTGCGGAATGCCTGCGGATATGCTGGCAGCATTAAAGACGGTCAAAGTAACTACCCTTGCGAATACCGTCAATGATGGTGGCGTGACAGATATCACATACGACAGAGTATTCCTTGCATCCATGTCTCAGATGAACGTAAACATGAGCAAAGAGGAGGGAGCAGTTCACGAATACTGGCAGCGGAGAACAAATTCCAAAACACCAATTGAACCATGGAAAACCTATCCGATTATGATTAGATATTCAGCTGCGAACCACACATCACCTCAGTTTGTGTTTTCTCGTTCAGCTAGCCGTGGCACCGCTAGCAACGTCATGAGTGTGTACACCAACGGCTGCGTCAGCAGCACGTACGCATGGTACTCGTATGTGTATGCCCCGCTTGTCGTCGTATAATCAGCAATCAAATAATCCCTGCACCCACGGATGCAGGGATAGAAAGGAAAAGAAATGGCAGTTAAAGCAGGTGAGAGAAATGTACCGGACACGCCACAGAACAGACAGTTAAATGCGGTGTGGTACGCAAGAGAGCTGGCGGTCTACACGATTCAGATCTGCAAGAATAAAAAGGTATTTCTTCCGGAATATCAATCTGCGCTCACGGACGATATCATCCGGACAGCGAAAGACATTTATATAAATGCCTGGACCGCAAACAACATCCGGGTAACAGAAAAGAATAAGAAAGAGCTATGGGCCTGGAGAAGCAAACTGCAGCGTCAGGCGATTCTGGATTGTAACAACTTGCTTGCACTGATCGGGCTTGCGCACCCTCTCTTTCACCTGAAAGGAAAAAGAGTAGAATACTGGTCAGAACAGACGCTCAAAGTTAGAAACTATATCAAAAAATGGCGAGAATCTGACATAGAAAGATACTCTTAAATTACATGGGACGTAGGCTATCACCTCAGAATGTGTTTTCTCGTTCAGCTAACCGTGGCAACGCTAACAACGTCATGAATGTGAACACCAACGGCAACGTCAACAACACGAACGCATGGAACTCGAATGTGTATGCTCCGATTGTCTTCCTAAAAGCATTATGGTTATTGCGTAGCAATGATCGCCTTGAAGATATAGACAAGGAGCCGAAATCCCTGGCATAAGCCTAAACAATACCGCGGATAATCGAAAGAGACAGTGCGTGACTTATATAAGCCTGCCAGCACTGAGAAACTGCGGAAACACAAAAGATGAAAGATCATATAACAAGCTATGATAGTTTATACGAATCAATGCTGAAATGTAAGAATGGAGTAACATGGAAACCATCAGTTAAGTCATTTTTGTTAAATGGAGAAGAAAATATACTCCGGATGAAACACCAGCATCAGGACGGGACATGGAAGAATGGGAAACCTAAAACGGTATTGATAACATATCCGAAACGCCGGGAAGCTCTCAGTATCCCATTTAAGGACCGGGTATATCAAAGGAGTATTAATGATAATTCTCTTTATCCTCAAATGACAAAGGGATTCACTTATTCAAATTGCGCCTGCCAGACAGGAAAGGGAACAGACTTTGCAAGAGCACTGGTTAAAAAATATCTATGGAATTATTACTGCAGATACGGCGCAAAAGGATGGATAGTTCAGGTTGACATACATGGATACTACCTAAACATGCGGCACAGTGATGTGGAAAGACAAATAAGGAATCTGACAGATAAGGACACAGCAGAAATGTCGTGTGGCGTTTTACGAGACCAGTACGCAGGAGAAACCGGATACAATCCAGGATCACAAATGGTACAGATTGCTGGGATTTCACTTCTGGATCCATTAGATCATTACATCAAAGAGCAGCTGCATGTAAAATACAATATCAGGTACATGGATGATTTCTGGATTCTTGTTAAAACAAGAAAACAGGCTGAGAGGGTTTTCAGTGAGATAATGAAGCAATTGCAGATATACGGGCTGGAAGCAAATGAAAAGAAATCACACATAACACCGCTTGAAAAAGGATTTACATTTTTGGGATTCGACTATCGGCTGACAGAAACAGGAAGGATAATCATGACGCTTAACTCAGATAGTGTAAAGCATGAAAGAAAAACTCTTGTGAGGATGGTTCATAAATCCCAGAGAGGAGAACTTGAACCGGAAAAAGTAGATGAACATCACAATTCCTGGGAAAATAATGCTGATAAAGGAAATTCGTATAAAGTAAAACAAAGGACTCAGAAATATTTAAAACAGTTAAGAAAGGGTGAAGAACATGGAAGTAAGAAAAATGACTCAGACACCTGCGGAAACGGCAGAGGACGAGAACCTCAGAGCAACCGTAGAAAAGCAGAAAAAAATCATTGAAAACCAGAATGTAACAATTCAGTATCTGGCAGCAATGACAGATGTTTATATTCCAGAAGAAACAGAGGAGGATGAAGATGTACAGAATTTTGCTGAAAATGAAGAAAATGTATAACCACGAAAATTGGCTGAAAATGGTAGAACAGGCAAAGGAACGTGGAAAACTTACAGATAAAGAGTACCAGGAACTCATTTCTTTGCCAGAGGAGAATAAATGACAAAATTACAGATCATAAGCAAACTCTGGTCCATCATCTTTGACTTGATTCTGATCATAAAAGGCGAGAACGATAAAAGTCTTGAAGATATTGAAAAGGATATAGATATCGCAGAATACAACTGCCGCCGATATGCAGATACCGAAGATGATGAACTACCCCGTTTTAAAATTGCGCCGGCGCAAACCGGAGAAAGAGTGAAATAGTGAAAGAAATACTCACGCAGACATATACTATTGTATTACCGGTTCTTTTAGGGTATATAGTCTGGATCTTGAAAAACCAGAAGAAAGACCGGGATGCAAATAGTAAGGGGACTATGCTCCTGCTCCGCGTGCAAATGATAGAGTATCATGCAAAGTACACAAAGTTCGGAAACATTCCATCGTATGCGTACCAGAACTTCTGCGAGATGTATGACGCCTATCATGCGCTGGGCGGGAATGGTATGGTGACCAAAATGAAGCAGGAAATTGATGAATTACATATCAAACAAAAAGGAGAATGACTATGGAACAGATCATTAACTATGTAAAACCGGAACTCATCGTAGTAGCAATTGCCTTATATTTTGTAGGCATGGCACTCAAACAGGCACAGGCAGTAAAAGATAAGTATATCCCGCTTATCCTTGGCGGAATCAGCATTGCAATCTGCGCGATCTATGTGTTTGCCACCTGTACCTGCGGTACCGGACAGGACATTGCGATGGCGATTTTCACAGCAATCACGCAGGGAATTCTCATTGCGGGACTTTCTACATACGTAAATCAGATTATTAAACAGACAAATAAGGACGAATGATTCAGGGGATGAGTGATCATCCCTAATCCCTATTTTCCCGGTGAAAGGAGACGGACATGGAAATAAGAGGAATAGATGTTTCAGCATGGCAAGGAACAATCGACTGGGAGACCGTAGCGAACTACGGAATGGACTTTGCAATACTCCGGATCACAGAAGCCGGAAACGTGATTGATAGCTGCTTTGAGAAAAATTACTCCGGATGTCAGAAACATAACATTCCAACCGGAGCATATAAATACAGTTATGCCATGACAGTTGCGGAGATACAGAGCGAAGCCAGAAAAGTAGTGAAAGTTTTGAACGGGCGAAAACTGCAGTATCCGGTCTGGCTGGATTTGGAATGGAATAATCAGAGAAGCCTCGGAGCTGAACAGATCCATAAATTGGCAGAAGCATTCGAAAAGATTATCACGGCAGCGGGATATAAATTTGGTATTTATTGCAATGTGGACTGGTACCTGAATGTAATTTGTAGCCATCTGAAAAAATATGATTTCTGGATAGCCTGTTATCCAGAATCAGATAATGGAACCTTACAGGAACGACTCCGGCCGGACTTTGGTGTGGGCTGGCAGTATTCCAGCAAAGCGAAGATACCAGGCATCAGTGGAACTGTAGACAGAAATGTGTTCTATAAAGACTATGCAGAAAGCAAAAAGCAGGAGGGAGGAACAGACGTGGACAAGGAAATTGAAAAAGTTATTCTAATTGCGAAAAATGAAGAGGGTTATCTTGAAAAGAAAAGTAACAACCAGCTTGATAACAAAACAGCAAATGCAGGATCCGCAAATTATACAAAATATTGGCGAGACATTAAGCCGGATTATCAAGGACAGCCCTGGTGCGCAGCGTTTATCTCTTGGTGTTTCATGAAAGCTTTTGGCCTGGATAATGCAAAGAAACTCTTGAAACACTGGCCTTACGTGTACTGTCCAACACTGGGAAAACTGTTTACCCGGAACGCAAACCCGAAAATTGGTGATGTTGTTATCTTTTATCATAACGGGATGTTCACTCATACTGGACTGGTTACTGCAGTAATCGGGGATAGATTTTACACAATAGAGGGTAATACTTCCGGTGCATCCGGTATTATCGCAAATGGTGGCGGTGTATGTGCTAAAAGTTACCTTAACAGTCAGATGCCCGGAACTAAGTTCTGCACACCAGACTATAGCATTGTGTCTAATGCAGTGAATAAACCATCTGACATTAATAAAATACCATCCAATACGATACAAACAGGAGAGAAATATATGTTTAATCCAGAAACAGTAAAAGCAGGAGATAAAAACACATCTGTGCTTCTTTTACAGGAAATTTTAAGAGCCAGAGGCTTTAAAGGCAAAAACGGCAAAGCCTTGAAACTTACATGGACAGCAGATGCGAACACGATTTACGCTCTGAAAGCTTATCAGGAATCCAGAAAAGAAGTTTTGGAAGTGGACGGAATATGCGGACCTGCCACATGGAAAGACCTGATTGCAATCTAAAGGAATAAAAAAAGGAACTCTATGTTACAGAGTTCCTTTTAATATTACTTATTTGAATCTTCTAAGACAGCTCGCTCTAACAGCTGCCTCACAACATCATTCTCCGAAAGCAATTTTTCGTCTCTTAATAACTTTTTTAAAATGATAACATTTATGAGCAGATTCTTCTGTTCCTATGTCATTGAGCAAAGCAGAAGTCGTCCGGTTCGGCATGGTAAAACGCTGGGAAAGATAACGCAGGGAAGCGCCGATCTCCCCGTCCGGGCCACCGGAGTGCAGTACCCTATAATAGCCCCGCAAACTCAGTGTTTATGCGGGTTTGCGGGATTTTTAACTCAGAAAAAATATTACGAAAATGTTAAAAAGGCCGAAATAGCACTTTTTTATGGATGGATGAAATTCAGGAAATAATGATGTCAAAAGACATTTTTCCGGATTCCTTATCATATATGATCTGCTCCACAACACTTCTGATCAGATTTCCTTTTTCTTCATAACCTACGTCTGGATTCTTCAGGACATCCGCAACAGAACGGATCTCTTTCAGGATTTCTTCTGTGTCAGGCTGCTCTGACTGTTCTTCCTGCAATAGCTGTGAAAGGGCAGCAGTCAATTCTAACCGATCTGATACCAGACGGTCCTTATTATTCTTATATTCTTCCAGAGTATCTACGCCTGCCTCATAAGCCTCTTTGATTCTGCTTTCTCTCATGGTGAGCTTACCGATCTCTCTTTGTAACTGTTCGATCTGCAGTGAATGATCAGTCTTTTTCTTTTTGCATACATATGTAAATTCTGCTCCATCTAAGATCTGATCAAAATAACTTATCACAGCTTCTTCAGCCTTTTTGACCGATAAGGCAACAGAAGTCTTATGAAATCCCTTTGCGTACTTCCAACACTGGAAATAAGGACACTTATTATTACCGGTGTAAGAAAGCGTGGCCCCGCAGACAGAGCACTTCAAAAGACCGGATAGCCAGTGCTTACAGGCAGAGACATTCCGTGCCTTGACCGGACGTTTCCGGGAAGTGATCAGCTTCTGACGTTTTTCGTACCGTTCCCTGGAAAGACGTACCTCATGGTTTCCTTCAAATTCCACTCCGTTCCAGACAACAGTTCCGCAATAGAAGGGATTTCCAAGAATCCGGTCAACGCTGCGCCGCTCGAAGAGTTTTCCGCGTTTTGTCCGGTACCCGAGATCATTGCAACGCCTGGCAATAGCTGTCTCATCTAAGTTCTGATTATCATACAGGTCCATGATATAAGAGACAATGGCATATTCAGCTTCATTAATGATATAAGGTTTTCCATGTCCGACTGCAGTATAGCCAAGACAGGGAGACGTCTGATAGCCTTTTTGCAGGGCTTTTTCTTTCATGCCACGCAAGACCTCACCCGACAATCGAATGGAATAGTATTCATCCATCCATTCGATGATGCGCTCGATCAGGCTGCCGAAAGGTCCCTCAATCAGTGGTTCAGATACACTGATCACGTCTACATTATCCTTCTTGAGCATACTCTTGTATACGATAGACTCTTCCTGGTTACGGGCGAAACGACTGAATTTCCATACCAGGATTACATCAATAGGATGAGATGGCTGCTTCGCCAGGGCAATCATCTTCTGAAACTCCGGACGCTTCTGCGCATGCCGGCCGGAAACACTTTCAGTAAAGATAAAGTCCCCGGAAACAATCATGTCATTCTTCTGAGCATAATCCAGCAAAAGACGTTTCTGCGCATCAGGAGATAACTCTGTTTGGTCCTCTGTCGAGACGCGGATGTAAAGACATGCCACTTTACTGCTCATAAATATCACCTCGATTTTATAAAATATGTAATTTTAAGTACAAAAATAACAGCCACACAAATGTTCTGATTGTGCAACTGCTCCGAAGATGATACAATATCTTTGCCAAAGTACTGGATCTCTTCGGAGATTCTTGATCCGTCCCTGTTACCAGCAGGGGCGGTTTTGTTTTATTTAATTGCTATTTCTTGCACCTGACATGGTGAATCAGACATAAAACCATCATAAGCATACACAGTGATTGGACTTTCTGCATCCTGAAGCATAAAAGCAAATCCTGTTTCTATAGATGTATCTTTAAGTACAGTCTTATAAGTGTTATCACATGCGGCATTTCCGTTTCCCATATACCATGTTAACTCAACACTATTTTGATAGGCTTTAATATTGTAAAAGCTGGTTGCGGAATCGGGAGAATCTGTTTTATTAGTGAAATTAAATTTCACAATACCTAAAATGTCTGATGATCCATCTTCATAAGGCATAGTCTCAAAGCCGGAGTATTCAAGACTGGAAGAATCGGAAGTTAATGAAATTTTGTCAACTTTTGTTTCGGAAGAGGACGTATTATTCATATCATCTGAGGAAGTACCGCCCATTGAGGCTTTGAAAGATTCCCAGTCTGACTTATTTTCTTCGTAAGTCTGAGTTGTTTCGGAACCATCTGAAGAATCCTTAACTGCAAGAGTATAGTCGACATCCTTTTCTGCAATTCCATTAACCTGCTGGTAAACTGGCGCTGTAAACAACGGAAGAAATCCAATAAAATACTCTGAGGGAGCCAGATCAGAAGAGGCAAGACTGATTTCAAATTCGGTCATATCATCGTTATAGGTAATATCTTCAACATTTGGATAGTTCTCATCATCATCTAAAATCTCTTTGATAGAATCATCAAAACTACTTTTTAAGTCTTTCTTCCATTTTTTCTGCTGCTTTTTATCAAGAGTGTAAGAAATTGAACCATCAGAATTAGTGACAGTTTCCACTGCTTCTGGTAAATTAGAGTTACCTTCATCGGAAGCATAGTTTGGAATAGTGACAGTAATATCTTTGGCGAATACTGTTGTTATGGATGAGGTAACGAGTGTTGCTGATAACAATACAGCAAGCGTTTTCTTTTTCATATAGGTATCCTCCTATGTTTTATTTTATTAAAACGCCGAAGCGAATTAATTCGGAATACGTAATTCAATTAGTTTCTGATGATACCCCGTCATCCGAGATATTTGTTCAATAGCAAAATTCTTATATTTTTCCAATAGCGAATCTGGTAATAACAGCTCCGTTCTTTAATCTGCTGATGAAATCATATGTACCGCAAATGGTTCGAAATAAATGACATAATTATCAACAACAGCGTATACACCGTATTTAGCATGGTAACACTGCATAGCCTCTTTTAAATATTCCTCCGTAGCATCCAGATATTCAGCCATCTCATAAAGATTCCCACATCCTGCTTCATAAGCCCTGATCAGGCCGTCATGCCCGGTAAGCGGCTGCTCTTTGACGCACAATCCTTCCTGATAGGCAGCAGTCAGTAACTGTTCGTAGTTCAATGGGATCACCCCTTTTTTAAATTAAATCGCGGACTTTAAGGATGGATATGCATAGCTGTTTTCATACGTATATTCAGGAGCACAGTCAATATCTTCATCCATCCATGTAATGACGCCATGAACAATTTTAAAATTGTTAAAAATAGTAGGGTCATTCAAAGGAGTAAATACATCTCCCTTCAAAACAGTAGCATCAAATAGGCGTTTGCGAAACGCCAAAAGCCGCATAAATACGGCATTTTTTCTTGTTAAAAATAAAATATCTCCTCAAGGTTTATGGTAAAATAGAGTTGTCGAGAAACTATCAACCAATCCACCTAAAGGAGATATACCTACATGATAACATATAAACAGCTCACTTTGGCAGAAATTTTTGAATATAGAACGAAAATAAGTTTCTGCACCATTGGGGGAATACTACGAATTGTAGATGAAGATAAGAGCATGAAACAGAAATTTGAAGAGAAAGCGTAACCAAAGCATAAGAAATACGATGTTTATTATGAGAGCCTTTTTTGTTATGATATTTGCACAGGATGTTTGAAAGTACGAAATCGGAGAAAGCTGTATGGAAGATACTTATATTATAGACTTGTTCTGGAGAAGAGATGAAAATGCAATACAATTAGTTGATAAAAAGTATAATTCCACTTGTTATTCTATTGCGTGGAAGATTCTTATGAATAGGGAAGATTCCGAGGAGTGTGTAAATGATACATGGTTTGCGGCATGGCGGTATATCCCACCCCAAAGGCCGCCAAAACTGGTAGCTTTCTTAGGAAAAATTACAAGAGGATTCGCAATTGATATGTTAAGAAAAAAGCATGCGGCAAAACGGATGGATATGCATATTGCAAACATAACGGAAGAGGTAGAAAGTTTAAATACCGCTAGAACGCATATTTTAGATGAACATATGGAAGCTGAGGAACTGATAGAAATCATCAATCGTTTCCTGGGCGGTTTATCTGACAGGGACAGGGATATTTTGTCCAGAGATATTGGGTAATGGAATCCATTAAAAATATTGCCGCCAGACATAAGATGTCAGAAGGGGCAATTAAGCAGAATCTGCTGCGGAATAAAAGGAAACTGAAAAAGATATGTATAAATTTATCATACATATATTTTTATCAATGTCATTTAGATAAGCATTTCGTCTGATAAAAACAGTATATCACGTTATTTGACTTTAGAAAACATGGTTCAGTTAAGAAATATTATGTTCAATGGGAAGTCCTGTCTGCCCCCCCAGATGACTACCTGTGAAGAACATAAAATACAATTTCGTATACCAAAAAGACAGATTGCAGATCTGTCTGAAAAAGAAGTATAATAGTGATGATATTTAAGCCGCTCGATACATGAAATCCCTATTTCTCTTTGGACGGAGGCGGATAGGATATTTACGGTTGCTCCTGACTGGTGTCAGGTGCTTTTGTATGAGAAGCATGGTCTCAATTTCGTCACTGCTATGTTTTAAATATGCTCTGCATATGTTGACTGCGGTGGCGAAATTTATTTTGTAGATATGCTTTGTGTTATCTCGTGTTCTCACAACGGCCTGAGCTGTCACAAATTCGCAGAAGTTATATAGTATCATCCGGGCATTGAGTTCCTGAAGGATCCCGTCATACTTGCTGCTATGCCAGTTAACAAGACCTATGGTGTATTTCAGCTCACGAAAGCTTGTTTCCTCGCTCCAGCGCATTCTGTAAAGCTTTTTAATCTCTTCTAAGGGGAAGTCTTCTTCCGAAAGATTTGTGGCAATGCAGATGTAGGTCCCATTATCAAGAAGAATACGAACAATACGGAATTCGATATCATAATATGTACAGTTTTCATCCAGGAAATCCAGATCGGTAGTCTGCTGAAGAATGGTATACGTATTGGGATCCCCAAGAGTTTCTTTTGTATGGCGTCTGGTAAGAGTGGTTTTTATATGGGTATCGAACTGACTGTCAGGTAGATCATAAGCGGAAAGAATGCCGTTACTGTTGATGTCTTTCATGCGAATAATGAATTTCATATTCTTTTGAATAAGATGAGCAAAGACATTGAAGCTTTCATATCCCCGGTCTGCCATTAAAATTGCCGGCACAGAATCGGGATAACGGTCAGTTATGGTATTCAGTGCAGCACGTTCATGAAGCTTCTTTTTTCCCTGAACCAGAAAATCACAGTAAGTATGGTTCATGATATCGTAAAGAGCATTGACGTGAATCGCATTGTAACCCTTTTCGCCTTCATGGATAAAAGTTCTTTCATCCTCTGGGTCTCGTGCTATATTGACATCGGAACCATCACATGCTAAAAGGCGATAGCCGTGATAGGGCTGATCAGAAAGTTCCCTGCACTGTTCCACAAAAATATGGAACAGAAAGCTCCATCCTTCCGGTTGGAGTTTGAAATGCTGCTGGGTAAAAGAAGATTTTGCAGGGGCTGCAAGTGAATGCTCAAAGAAATCCAGGATTTCATTTGAAACAGATTTACTCTGCATTTGAACCATAAATTGAATATAATCATGGAAAGAAAGTTTACGATTTCCTGTGAAATCAGCTTCCGGGTTTTGGCAGAACATGAAATGAAGTTCATCCAGTTCAGCAATGCAGTTTTCGAGTGTTGTTTTTAAGTCAGCTAAAAAGTTTTGAGTCATAGGGTGCCTCCTTGAAATGTGTTTATATTCAAGGCTTACACAACATATATTGCTTATCCTGTCAAGTGTTTTTTGAAAAAAATGAGGATAAAAACTAAAGGAAGAGAGAAGAAAAATGCAGTTATATCAGTTTGAAAAAATATACTCTCAAATGGAAAAATAGTTTGGAAAAATCAGAAAAGGTGATGAGGAAACTTACAGTATGCTTCTTTTGCCGATGGAAAGTAATGCGTTAAAAATCCATCGAAAGTTTCCCGCTTCAAACAGCAGAAGAATGAAAGAGGCAATTGCCCTTGTATTGTTTGATATTAAATCAAGATGTACCGGAGAAAGTTTTGACACGGGAAACTTTCTGAGATCCTTCCGGGTCTTACTGTTATGGAGGCACTGAACACTGACTTAGTTTGTGATGCTATTAACACAGCTATGAGAGAACTCTTCCTTCAGATCGTTTACGGACGTACACAGTCTGCATTCTCAGAAGACGGACTTCCTGTAGGCGCTGGACTCGAGGACCTTGGTAAAGGACTTCGCTCTCAGGTTGGTACAATGTATGGAACTCTGAAAAAAGGACCTCGTTACCTTGAAATGGCAGAAGGTTATGTAACAGGTATTGCTCTTGATGCAGATGATGAGATTATCGGATATCAGTTCGTAAGCCTTGGAAAAATGACTGATTTCATCAAAAAAGGCGATGACCCGAATACTGCATGGGAAAAAGCAAAAGGTCAGTATGGCCGTGTTGCAGACGCTGTTAAAATTATCGACCCAAGAAAAGAATAATTTAGGAGGTAACAGGAAATGGCTTTATTTGAATCATATGAGAGACGAATTGACAAGATCAATTCTGTTTTAAACAGCTATGGCATTGCTTCTATCGAAGAAGCTGAGAAAATCACAAAAGACGCAGGTCTTAATGTATACGATCAGATCAAAGGCATTCAGCCAATCTGTTTCGAGAACGCTTGCTGGGCATACACAGTAGGTGCTGCAATCGCAATCAAAAAAGGATGCAAGAAAGCAGCAGATGCAGCAGCAGCTATCGGTGAAGGACTTCAGGCATTCTGTATTCCTGGATCCGTTGCTGATACACGTAAAGTAGGTCTTGGACATGGTAACCTTGGCAAGATGCTTCTTGAAGAAGAAACAGAGTGCTTCTGCTTCCTGGCTGGACATGAGTCCTTTGCAGCAGCTGAAGGTGCTATCGGTATCGCTGAGAAAGCTAACAAAGTTCGTCAGAAACCATTACGTGTTATCCTGAACGGTCTTGGAAAAGATGCTGCTCAGATCATCTCCCGTATCAACGGCTTTACATATGTAGAGACAGAATACGATCCATACAAGAACGAAGTTAAAGAAGTATTCAGAAAAGCATACTCCGAAGGACTTCGTGCAAAAGTTAACTGCTACGGCGCTAACAGCGTTCCGGAAGGTGTTGCTATCATGTGGAAAGAAGACGTTGACGTTTCTATCACAGGTAACTCCACAAACCCGACACGTTTCCAGCATCCGGTTGCAGGTACATACAAGAAAGAACGTCTTGAAGCAGGGAAGAAATACTTCTCAGTTGCTTCCGGTGGTGGTACAGGACGTACACTTCACCCAGACAACATGGCAGCAGGTCCTGCTTCCTACGGTATGACAGATACATTAGGACGTATGCACTCTGATGCACAGTTCGCTGGTTCTTCTTCCGTACCGGCTCACGTAGAGATGATGGGTCTCATCGGCGCTGGTAACAACCCGATGGTTGGTATGACAGTTGCAGTAGCTGTTTCCATCGAGGAAGCTGCTAAAGCTGGTAAATTCTAATAAATGGCTTAAAATAAGCATTTATCGTGTCCAAACAGAGTAGTAAAAAATGGTTAAAATGTGGTCGTTTGTAACGGGTTTGTAACACGTTTGCAACACGCCGTTTGTAACACATATGATTTAAAAAATTGGGAGTTATTCATCATTGAGTAGCTCCCTTTTTGTTGTAATTTTTCCAAGTCTCTTCTTAACCATTCTAAGTCTCGGACAGTATATGCAGACTCAGTCATATCTTTAAATATGTGAAGATAAGAAATGTTCAGGATAAGGGAACATAAAGATAAAAAAGTCGATTTTCAGATCATCACAGGAGAAGTAAACTCCTGTAGATGATATCTGAAAATCGACTTTTCTGTTTATGATGTATCTGTCGTGAGCAAAAAGAATGAAATCATTATCCCATGCAAACAGTTACATGATATTCCTTCTTGCCTTCTTCAAATGGAATCAGGCAGCCTTCATATTCTTTGCCGTCTACAACCACTTTCTTAACACCCTTCTGAACGTTATCCGGGTTCTTGACTTCGATGTGGTAAACAGCATCGCGGAATGTTCTGGTAAGTGTGAAATCACCAAATCCTTCCGGGATACATGGATTGATACACAGTCCGTCGTAGGATGGCTGAACACCCAGTATAGCCTGAGACAGGTTCCAGAAAGTCCATGCTGCAGTACCTGTCAGCCAGCTGTTCTTTGCCTGACCATGGAAAACTGCGTCAGCGCCTGCAACCATCTGAGAATATACATATGGTTCCGTACAGTGGATTTCGCTGATATCTTCGATGTAGGACGGGCAGGTCTTCTTGTAAATCTCAAAAGCTCTGTTGCCGCGTCCGATGACGGTTTCTGCGATAGAAACCCATGGATTATTGTGACAGAAGATACCTGCGTTCTCTTTATATCCCGTCGGATAGGAGGAAATTTCTCCAAGGTTCAGATAATACTGGGTATAGGCCGGCTGAAGGATCATAATACCGTATTTGGTATCCAGACGCTCTTTGACAGAATCCAGAGCCTTTTGGGCAAGACCTTCTTTCACACCGATTCCTGCCATAACGCAGAAGCCCTGCGGTTCGATAAAGATCTGACCTTCCTTGCATTCTTTGGAACCAACTTTTTTTGATTCTGCATCATATGCACGTACAAACCATTCTCCATCCCAGCCGGCATCCAGAACTGCCTGATACATGGCATCGACTTCTTTTTCGGCTCTGTCTGCGGCTGTGGTGTCCCCCATATGACGGCTGATCTCTGCGAATTCTCTGCCGTATTTTACAAACATACCTGCGATAAATACAGACTCTGCAACAGGTCCTTCGGAAGGTCCTGTAGTCTGGAAGGATTCTCCCGGTTCTGTGGAGAAGCAGTTAAGGTTCAGGCAGTCGTTCCAGTCTGCACGTCCGATCAATGGCAGCTTGTGCGGTCCGAGATGAGTGGCTGTATATTCGAAAGAACGGCGCAGATGCTCGTACAGAGGTGCTGCTTTTTCTTTCTGATTATCGAAATCTACCATCTCATTTAAGATAGAGAAGTCACCTGTTTCTTTCAGATAAGCGGAAACAGCTGCAATCAGCCATAATGGGTCATCATTAAATCCACTTCCGATGTCCAGATTACCCTTCTTGGTAAGTGGCTGATACTGATGATAAGCGCTTCCATCTTCGAACTGAGTAGCTGCGATGTCCAGGATACGTTCTCTTGCACGTTCCGGGATCAGGTGTACGAAACCAAGAAGATCCTGACAGGAATCACGGAATCCCATTCCACGGCCTGTGCCGGATTCGTAGTAAGAAGCAGAACGTGACATGTTGAAAGTGACCATACACTGATACTGGTTCCAGATGTTGGCCATACGGTTTACGTGTTCGTCATTACTTTCTACATGATAACGAGAGAGTAGTTTATCCCAGTAAGCATTCAGTTCTGCGAATGCCGCATCAACCTGTTCGGTTGTCTGGAACTGTTCGAGGATTTTATGTGCGCCGTCTTTGCGGATTACGTTCGGAGCAACAAACTTCTGATCCTGAGGGTTCTCGCTGTAACCAAGAATGAAAATAAAGTCCTTGGATTCTCCGGCGGAAAGTGTTATATTAATCTGGTGGCTTGCGATAGGGTACCAGCCGCTTGCCACAGAATTTCTTGCTTTATTTTCTTTTACGGCAGCAGGGAAAGCGTTTCCGTTATTCATACCAAGGAAAACATCTCTGCTGGTATCAAAACCATCAACAGGGCTGTTTACGCTGAAGAAACTGTAATGTCTGCGGCGTTCGCGATATTCGGTTTTGTGGTAAATAGTGCTGCCTTCGAGTTCGACTTCTCCGATGCTTAAATTTCTCTGGAAGTTTGTGCTGTCATCAACTGCGTTCCATAGACAGAACTCTACATAAGAGAAAAGGGAAAAAGTTTTCGAAGTATCAGTTGTATTTGTGAGAGTCAGTTTGTTGATTTCGCAGGTTGAGTTAACAGGAACAAAAGCAAGAAGA
>ERZ836760.1674-NODE-1674-length-22256-cov-5.376109_pt1 | contig 22256 bp, 5 predicted proteins | sample MGYA00519941_ERZ836760 | MGnify/ENA primary metagenome ERZ836760 (study PRJEB31850, sample SAMEA3708807) | human gut metagenome | biome: human gut; feature: human-associated habitat; material: faeces | place: China | collected 2014 ... | reverse complement strand
GGCGGGGTAAATTGCTTTTGCCTTTCCATTTGCGCTATTCTTTCCTGCCTGAGTTTCTCTTTTATTTCCATTTCTTTTTGAACATCTTGCGGCAGAGGAATATCTTTTGTAACAATAAGATTGTTTTTAAGTAAGAAATCAACTGCTTCACGCAATATTTTTTTATCATTTTCAAATGATAAAAATCCAATTGCCTGGTCATAAGCAAGCCACATAAAGTCATCAATTTCTTCTTCCTGAACTATGGTTCGCATATCATCGGTAGTTGCAACAAAGATTGAAACTTTTTTATCAACATTATTTCTGAGCTTGTATTTTGATATTCCTTCATATCCAAGTTGAATACGGATATGAAGCCCTGTTTCTTCAAGCACTTCTCTTTTTGCTGCATCATATTTTGTTTCGCCCATTTCAAGATGGCCTTTAGGAAATCCCCAATTTGACGAGCGTTTGTTTTTAATAAGAAGATAACGAAGCTTTCCTTTAATTGACCTATATACAACTGCGCCGGCACTTGATTCATAGTAGCAAATGAGGTTGTGTTGCGGAAAATCGTTTTCAACATCAATAACCTGTAAAATGTCTTGATTTATATAGCGTGAACTGCGTGACGCCATAATCCACATAGTTTTTAAATTTTTGTTCTCAGAGTCTTTAGGAATGAGTGCTGCAATAATTCTACCGTCAAAATTGCATACTGTGTGAGTTACTCCCATTACAAAAGCATATTGGTTTTTATGTCCGTTAATTTCAACTACATTTAAGGGATAAACATAACCGCTTTCGTCAACAGAATTTATAGGTTTAACAACTCTTCCTTTGGCTGCCTTGCCGAGAAGCATAACATCACCACCAAGTAAAAGATATAATTCATTTGCTATTATATCTTATTTTTAATGGTAATACAAGATTTTTTATTTATAAATATAAAAAGATAAAGGGGCAACTCTATGACAATTACAACGAGGCGCGCTTTGGCCACTTTATCGACAGTCAAAAAGGGCAACTCCAAAAGGAGTTGCCCCTAATTTTTATTTCGGCTAAAACTTTATGTTTATGCCATTGTCTGAAGAAGGTCTACAAGAGAAGCAATAACTGTATCAGTATCACCCTGAAGAACAGGAAGAACCTGATTAACAACTCCGGATACAGTTTCGTTACCGCCTACAAGACCTGTGATAAGATCACTTATGTTCTTGAAGTTATCGCCTGTGTTAACAGTTTCGATTAAGTAGCCGAGTACTGCAATGAGTGTTTCTGATGAATCACCTTCAATATAAATTCTTGCACCGTATGTAGCAGCCTGTGAAGTGTCTGTAATTACTTTACCGTGGCTTGCAAGCTTCAACCAATCTACATCATTAAGCTTAATTCCGAGTGGTGTGCCCTTAATCTTAATAAGACCAAGGATATTATTTACAAGAGGAATAATAGCGTCACCGCCAAGGAGTGGCTTAAGTGTTGCATTAAGGTCATAGATGTCAAGAGAGAAGTTTGTAACACCAATCTTACCGAGAAGTGCATTAAGGTCAACTTTAAGTGCCTTAAGAAGTGCAGGTAAGAGAGTATTAAGATCAACTATTGGTTTGATAGCATCAACAAGAGCTGAAATCGGAGTGAGGAGGTTGTCAAGAATCTGGCAAAGTCCGTCATTACCAATGAAGAGTGCAAGGTTTGGAAGCATTGCAAACAATGTTTCAAGAGGAGCATTAAGTATATCCTCAACCTTATCCCAAAGAGGATTGATAATATCAAGAAGAATATTATCGTAAGCTTCGTTTATATCTTTTCTGTATTGATACTGAGTTTTGATGTTATACATTGAGAATGCTTCCATAAGAGGAACGATTGATGATGTATAACCGTTTGAACCAGGAATTCTTACTATGTCAAAGATTCCGAGTGATGCATCATTAAGAAGTACATCGAGTACACCGTAGATAGGACGGAGAACTGCAACAAGTGCGTGGAAGAATGTATCTGCATCCTTAACACCCCACTTAAGTGATGCTGTGTTAACCTTTGACCATGAACCTGCGTTTGCGATTACGCTTGCATTTGCAGCATAAGTTTGACCGTAAGATTCATCTGTAAGAAGTTTAGCAACATTGCTTGTTGAGAAGTCAATGTTAGTTTGTGCAAGGAGAGAAACGAGTGAACCGTCGCCAACCTTAACACCTTCAATTGCACCGTAAAGTCCGGTAAGAAGTGAGTTAATAATGTCATCCTTGAAGATAAGACCGCCGATTAACTTGGTAAGACCGCCGTCAACCAAACCGCCTACAAGTCCGTCAAGCATTGGAGGAAGATTCTTAAGGAAGTCAACATCAACACTTTCAGGATAAGAGAAGTCATATGATCCTGTCTTATAAGCTGTGTAATCCCAGAATGCATTAGTAGGTTCGCCTGTTAAGAAGTAGAATACTGCACGAACAATATCATCCTTATCAGCAAGGCCGATTGTAGTGAATACACTTGAGATGATAGATTTGAGCATATCATTACTCTTAATAGCTTTAATTGAAGTAATAAGTGATTTGATAGATTTTGAGTTCTTAATAAGAGTATCTGCAACATAACGGAGAACTGCAACAAGAACTTCGCCCTTATCAGCAATTACTTCCTTATTTGTAAACTTGCCTTCGGCATTCTTAACCATTGATTTAGATGTAACAACCTTACCGTGTGATGCGATTGTTGACCACTTAAATTCAGGAAGCTTAATACCGGTCTTCTTAAGTAATGAGTTAAGAAGAGGAACTACAATATCTTGAATGTTGCAAGACTTAAGGTCTGCAAGTTTGATGTTAAGCTTAACACCTTTAACCTTGAGTGCGTCTGTAACAACTTTGCCAAGGTCCTTGCCGAGTACCATTGTAAGAATCTTATCAACATCCACACCTGCTGATTTAGCAGTTTTAAGAATGTTTGTAACAGGAGCAATGAGATTATCGAGTAACTGGCCTATGCCGTTGTTATCAATAAAGTATGCAAGGTTTGGAAGAACAGATGTGAGTGTATCAAATGGCTTATCAAGAAGTGTATCTACAAAGCTCATAAGAGGATTGAGAACATCAAGAATTACATTATCTTTAGCCTTCATGCAATCTTTTTGATACTGCTTAAATGTTTTAATCTTGCTGTTGCTTACTTGAAGAACATCAAGAAGAGGAACAATTGCGCCTTCATAACCGTTAATACCGTTAACGCCTACATTAAGAGCGTTAAGATCAAGCTTAATTGTTGAAAGCTTGGAGTCAGGGTTCATATCATCCTTAAGGGTAAGAGTGAGAACACCTTTCTTAAGCATATAAGTAAGTGCAACTTTGCTTGTTACTTTACCGTTGCTGTCTTTAATATCAAATGAAGTTGAAGCCTTCTTGATATTGATATTACTGAGGTCAATCTTTCCTTCATTGAGGAATACAGCAAGAACGCTGTTTACAGGACGGAGGATTGCTGCAAGAGCATTGATAAAGCCCTGTTCTGCTTTTGCTGAACCATCTTTGAAGCCCCAGTTAATTGTTTTAACTTTCTTCCAGCTCTTTGCCTTCTTAAGTGTGTTGGCTGCTGAAGTGTAAGTTTTGCCATAGCTCTTATCTACAAGGAGATTAGCAACACCCTTTGGTGATACTGCAATGCCTACCATATTGAGATATGGTGAAATCTTCTTGGTATCAAGCGCACCGTAAAGTGCCTTTGCAAGAGATGTGAGGTTAGCGTTTGTAAATGCCAATCCGCTGACAATGCTCTTAAGATTTGATGCGTTAACTACACCGAAGTTGGCGAGAAGAGCCATAACTGCATCAACTGCTGTGTCAAGCTGTGAAACAGCGTTATTTGCATCATAAGCTGTAATTCCGTCAGGATACTTAAAGTTTAATGATGTACCCTTGTAATTCTTATAAGTCCAGTAAACTTCTGTTGGTGACTGAGTGAAGTCAAGAAGCTTGCCGATAACTTTAAGAAGTCCCATAGCGTCAAGCTTACCTGTTTCGATGTACTTGATAAGCTTTTGAATTCCCTTGCTAATCTTGTTGTTGCCCATAATCAACTGAATGATTGTGGTAAGATTATTGTTTGTCTTTACGAATTCAATTACATAATCAAGAACATAAAGAAGTGTTTGAGCAGGAGAAGCTGTTTTGCCGAGTGCATTCCAGTTAATGTTATTAAGCTTAATGCCTGTTTTAGCAAGAAGTGTATTTATAATAGGTATAATATTATTACCTGAAAGAAGGTATCCCTTTACTTCAATACCGATTTCCTGCTTATCATTAACTGTTACCAATTTACCGAATGTTTTAGTAGCAATGTTTTCAAGGAATGAAGCAAGAGTAGGTGATGTTGCACCAAGAGTACCATTGCTTATTCTGAGGATTTTTGCAAGTCCGTTAACTTCATTTGAAATAGGTTTAACGGCGTTTGCAATTGTTGAAGCAAGTGTAGGAGCTGTTGTGTCATCTAATATAACACCGATAGCCGATACAAGGTTCAACAATGTAGTTACAGGTTTTTCAAAGAATTTGTCAAGTAATGCAACGATTGGGTTAACAATTCCTACAAATACTTCATCACGGTATGGATTGCTCTTGTCAGCGAACTTTTCAGGAGTATCAACTGTGATGCCTGTTTTTACTGCGATTGTATTAAGAACCGGATAAAGTGCATTTTCGTAAATGCCTGTGTCAATAAGAAGTACGCCGATAATAGATGTGAGAAGTCTGAGTGATGTTGAAAGACCATTCATAAACTCATCTCTGTTGCCGGCTGAAACACCCCAGTTAATGCTTACATTGAGTGTTCCGTTGTCATTAACAGCATCGCTCCAGCTTGCAAGCTTCTTAAGTTTACCGCTGGCATTCTTAATATCTGTGTCTTTAATTCTTACAGCTAATGAGTCAGGAGAAATAAGTCCGTTAACTGCTTCGCTGATAAGATTGTATTTAGCTGAAACATTGTTTGCACCTGTGTATGAATAAGCGTACTTATCAGTAAGGTTTGCAACAAGTGATTCAATGAGTGCATAAGTTCTTACTACTACTGTGGTAAGTCCTTCATTTGTGTAGATATCCTTAGGGTTAACATTACCGTTAGAATCAGCTGAGCGTGAATCTTCACCGTTAAGGTAATATAAATAGGTATTAAGTAAATCTATTACTGCATTTGCTGAGTTAGCACCGATGTAATTTGAAAGTAATGAAATTACGCCGACAATAATATTATTTGTTTTGTTGATTGAATAGCCATTGATTCTTGAATCAGCAAGGAGAGATGACAATGCTTTATCAAGCTTTTCAATTGTGCTGTCAACACTCTTAACATCTTTGCTCTTATACGCTGAAATGTCAACTGATGAGTTAGGAGTTTGAACTGCCTGTGTAGGAGCAGTTGTTGTATTATTATTTGTATTTTTATTTGTATTTTTATTTGTATTTTCAGTCTTCTTAAATGATTTAACAAGACTTTGAATTACATCTACAAGCTTGCTTACATTAGTAATAAGGAAGTAAGCATTGTCTTTATCAAGTCCGACAAATCCGCTTGCCTGCTTTTCAAATGTAAAGCTGTATTTGCTTTCACGGGTGATTTGGAAAATGCTGTTAAACAAGTCTGTAAGTGCGCTTGTTTCGCCAAATCCGCCGATTGACTGAAGAACACCTGTAATGATAGGAAGGTTCTTTGCAAATGCGCTGTTGTCTGAATCAATAACATTGTTTGCAAGACCGAGGATTGCATCAAGCCAATCTTCTACAAAGATACCAACGAAAGTATCGAAAATCTTTGTTGAATCAGGATTTTGAGCATATGACTTGAATTCAGTTACCTTTGTGTTAGAAACAGCGGTATAGGTTTTACCCGATACTGTAATTTCTTCAGTTTTAAATTTACCGTCGTAGCAGTATTTCCATGCATTTTTGCTGACACCGTACTTATCTGCTCCAAGGTCTTCCATAATATCGAAGAGCTGTGGAATAGCAACCATTAAGTTGTTAAGTCCGCTGTTAGCAATATTTCCGTTGTTATCTTTACCCTTAACTTGATTTCTGAGTGATGGGGTTTTTACATAAGTGTCAACTGCTGTTGTAAATAATCCTGCAAGTTCGTTAATTACTTCTGCAAGTCCGGTTGCAAGCTGAGCATTTGTGTCTGAAAGAACGCCTTTATCATCTGTAAATGCTTTCTTAAGAACCTTATCAAGTCCGCTGAGCTTAGCGTCCCTAAGTGCTTTATCGGCAATGTAAATTCCTGTGATGTAAGGAACTTTTGCTTCATATTTGCTGTAAACAGTAAATTTAGCATTTGTCGGAGCTTTTGCAAGAGCTACTGAAATATCATTGCTTGTTACACCGTTATATGTATAGTATGTAACATCTTCGGTATATTCAACTGTCTTTGCAGTACCGTTTTCATCCACTTCTGTTTTTGTCTTCTTTTCTGTTACAACTTTAGAAGTGATTTCGTTGCCTTTACTATCAACAATTTTTTCATATTTAGTAACATATGCCGGTTTGCTGATAACAGTATTTGTTGTAATATTCTTTTGCGAAATTTTATCAAGTCCGCCTGATAAATCGGTATATTTGGTGATTTTGAAATTCTTTTCAGCACCGTTATTCCAATATGTACCGCCCATCTTGTCATAAGAACCGTCATTCTTGAGCCAATGCATAAGCAATGGAAGCATTTCATTAAGGTCCCAAGCAAGTGTGTCAATACCGATGTATGAGCCGTAATCAGCGGTTAAGTCATAGAGAAGACCGTCATGTGTGAAGTTATAAAGCATATTGTTTTGCTTGGTTTCACCTGATTTAGCACTGAAGAATATCGGTTCAAGTACTTCATTTACAAGAACAACAACAAGCGGAAGAAGATTGAATATTGTTTCAACCGGAGATTCAATAAGGTTAGCCCAAATATTGTAAGTTGCTTTGACAAGGTCAATTTTTGTTGAAGCAAGTTCGTCAAGAGCACCGTCGATAATATTTCCTATTGTTGAACTCGGATCGAGATATGTGGAAATAATAGAGTTAAGAACTATATTTGTAAGCTGTGTACCACCGTTGCCGTAAAGAGCTGCAAGTGCATTGTTGATAACAGGCTGCTTTTGAGCGTCTGTAAGAGTTACACCTGTTGTATCAAGATGTTCTTTAACATAGTCATTGATAAACTTGCTAATATCCAAAGAACATTTGATTGAATTGGTATCATAAGTTAAGTCGTCAGACGCAGTGCTTATTTTTGAGCAAAAATAAGATGTAAGAGTTGACATATATGAACATTTAACCCATTCATTTAAATCTGCTTTCGAATAAGTGTTGCCGGTATGCTTGTAAGCATAAATACCGGTGTTAGGATCTGAATTTTCTGTATCTAAAAGAGTAGCATTTTGAATATAATCACTTGTTTTATTGCTTCTGTTGCTAATCCAGTTACCTGCAAACAAGTTGATAACCTTGTTACGCTGTTGTGCATCAGAATTGTTATTCTTTCTGCTGTACATCTTCAAGAATGTAGCAAAATATTCAATTGTGGCTGTATCTCTGAGATTCTTAGGAAGAATGAAAGTTTTAGAACCGTCTGTATCATTAAACTTCATACTACCGTCAGCAAAATATCCGTTTATTGTTTCAGGGAAATTGTTATCTTGAGTAGCAACCAAGTTCAAAATTGAATACATCTGCTCAAGTTCATCATCTGTAAGGAAGAATTCATCTCCGTCTTGCCAGTAGAAGTTGAAGCCCGCAGGCATATCCTTATCAACTGCTTGATTTATATCTTCAAGTTTAAGTCCTTTAAAGTCAACCAATGCTCCTTTTAAAATATATTGAGCATAAGGAGCGTTTTGTCGTCCGCCGCCATTTACATCATCAACAAGTGAAGCGTATGATAATATGATATAAAGGCTTGTGATATAATCCTTTACAGAAGATATTGATGATGCATCTGTGGATGCACTATCTCTGCTGAGCATTTCGCTTACTGCAGCGTCAAGATTGTCGTATCCGACAGCTTTAGCAAAGAATGGCTCAATCTGTGATAATAATTCGTCAACAGTTTTAAAAGTTTTAATACCGGTTGATTCAATGGTGTATGGGTCTCCGGTAGGAGATGTAACTTTTGGGTTCCATTGGTCATTAAAGAAATCTGAATCAGCAGAGAGTTTGAAATCTGCACCGCCGTCAACAGCAAGTCTAATGTAAGGCATGGTTCTTGCTAAGTTACCGCCAAACATATTTGTGAAAGTATCTGATTGAGGTGAATATGCATAGTAAATACAATCAGCAACATCAGAGGCATTAAGATCAATACCAAAAACTTTATAGTAGTTGTTTAAGTAACTGCATACTTCATTTACGGTTTTCTGCTGATCTTCCGTGAGTGTGTAGGTTGCGGATTTAAGCTGTGAAAGGCTTGCCATCATAGATGTTTCACCTATTTTTACAGGTCCGCCGTCACCGTTAAAATCCAACATATCTGTGATTGAAGAAAGTTCAACAGGTTTGATTTTACCATCTGCAACTTGATCGTCATATTGCTGTGCAATTGCAGGCAAAACATTATCAACAGCATCGGTAATATCAAAGTTAGTAGAAGTATTTGAATCTACTAATGTTGTTAAATACCACAAACCTTTGGTGTTGTACTTAATGTTAACGTAGTGCTTATGCTGACCTGTTGAGTCAACAGTGATTTTTTTGATTGCTTTACCCTCAAGGTTGCGATCGCCTGCACCATAAAGAATATCTTCAAGTGCTTTCTTTGTTTCGTTGTTTGCAGAAATGTTGCTTACGCCGTCATAAATGAGCTTATGGCACATACCTGCAAGCTGGAAGAAATTGATGTCGTCGCTGAAATTGTTGAGGTAGTCATAATTGCTTACATTTGATGATGATTCACCAATAATGTCTGTGACAAATTCCGATTGGCTTGTAGATACAGCCATTTTGCCGACAGCATTGATAAGCGTAGGCTGAAGTGCCTGCAACATCTCAGGAAGAGTCGTATTCTCCTTAATTGATTCTTTCTGGTCTTTAGTCAACTTGTCTGAAGTTGTACCAAGACTGATTGCCCCTTTGTTATAGACTACTTTTGATATTGCGTCTATACCCATGAGAAGGGACGGAAGCTCATCTGCCAAACCGTTGACGGTTTTATATGCGGATGAAGCATTAACGCTGGAAGTGTTCCACAATGGGTTGTCATTACTGTTTTTTGCAAATGCAGTAAATCCAACTGAACAAGTGGTCACGACCATTACCACAGCTAAGAAAAAGCTGAGTATTTTTTTGCTCGTTCTCATATAAATTTTCTCTCCTTTACAATATGATTTACGAACTTTGTCGTATGGTAACGCATTTTGGATTATGCGCCGAGCAGTATTTGTTTATTACACAGTTTCTACACAAAAACTGCTTTTTAGGCGCAGGATATCCACACGCGTATTAACAAATACAATATATTTATATCAAATAAAATCTAATAAGTCAATAATTTTATAACATATTTTGAATTTATTGTGAATTTCAACATATTTTGCGTTTTGAATTTGACAACGGAGTGCTTGTAAATGGACTTAATCGGAAATTATGTCTAACAAGCGTCGATTTTATTAAGAGTAACTGAAAAACGGATAAAACAGAGAAAAAGTGCATTAAAAATTTTGTAAAATGTAAAGCTTGAAGCCTTTACAAATGTAAAAAATGTGTAAAGTATTGTCGCTTTACTCGCCGTGAAAAGCTTATTTTTCTCCTTGAAATTATTAACAAAATGTAAAATTTTCGTAAACTAATTGTGCAGAGTGACAAAAAAACGAAGTCGTTTTTGGCTAAAGTTACAAAAATGAGGATTGTAGGTTTAACTTATTGACTTTCGGGTGGCCGTATGTAATAATTATAATGTGTTTAAAGCACATATTGCGCCAATCTAATGCTGTGGCTTATAATGAGCCTTCATTCTAATTCAGATTGCCTGATGGTCAGAGATTGCGACGGGCATTACGCACAATATGTTAACACTTCACTTTAAATTTTTTAAAATTTTACGGAGGTAAAAAATGAAAACGAAAGCAAAAAAGTTTTCCCATAAGCTGCTTGCGTTGTTTATGGCTGTTCTTATGGCTGCTTCTTGCTTAACATGTGCATTTTCAGCTCACGCTGCACCTGTTAGTTCAGAAAAGCAGTACACAGATGACGCGTTAGAATATAACGACCTTGCTTGGAATATTCTTTCTGACGAACAAGCCGCAACAGCATTGCTTGACTATGCGGACCTTATGCTTCCTACAGTTGCTCCAACAGTTTACAACCTTCTTGCAAATCTCCCATCCGATATTACAAAGTATATGACATGGGATGGCGTTAATAAGCATCTTAATATCAACGCGCTCGGTATTATTAAATATACCTTAACAGTTAAGCTTGACAGCGTTGATGATGTAATGCTTACACTTGAAAGTGTTGCAGGTCTTCTTTCTAAGTATGGTAGTTATGTTGGTGACGCAGGTAACATTCAGCTTAAATCATTAGCTTCAAGTGATGCCAGCAAGAATTTCTGGCATGTTACAAGAGAAAACTATTCATCAACTGAGATTGTTAAGAGAGCTCTTGCTCTTCTTCAAATCAACTCAGCTGACTATGCCGGTAAGGATGTAATCGGTCAGGTATTAAGAGGTGATTTCAACCTCGGTGTTCTTAAGAGTGCGGTTAATATCTACAAGCTTCTTGCAGGTCCATTAGGCTTCAGCGATGAAAGTTATGCTAAAAACCTTGTTTATAACATTGTTCAGCAGCTTATTTTCAACTATACTAAATGGTATACACAGGATGAAATCAATGATTTCAAGAGTGGCAAAACCCAATGGGTATATGATGACCAGCTTTTCGATAAGCTCTCTACCGAGCTTCTTCAGAAGATAAGCGTTCTCGTTACATATAACCAAGAATATAATGAAAAGAACGAAGATGGCTCACTCAAGCCTATTCAGAACACATCAGCTACTCGTTATCTTGAAATCAAGGCTGAAATGACTAAGTCAGGCACGGATTATGCAACAGCCGCTGCTAAACTCGGTTATGACCCTAACCTTGTATATTCAAGCGAATTTAAAGATGATGACGGCAATCCGCTTAATGTTCTTCTTTTTGCTTATGGACATCCGGATAAAAACGGTTATGCAACAGAGCAAACAACAAAGATTACATTTAAGCCAACCGATTCTCTTTTCAAATTCGGTTATAAAGCACTTGATCTTGCTTGGGATACAGTTCTCAAGGGTTCAATCAAGCTTCTCCATGTAAACACCCAGGGTGACAGAAATCTTGATAATGCATACTATTATTATTTCGACCAAAAGGGTCAATGGAATTCAAGCGATATTGCTTCTAACTATACACAGGAAAAGATTAGACAATGGGCTGAAGCTAATTACGAAGCTTATGGCGATAAATCAGCAGATGACTTTATTGCAAAAGCTAAGAAGCAGCTTTCATTTGACCGTACAGCTGATGAAACATCAACAGGCAAGTGGTCAGATATTGATGAAACAAAGCTCTTTGCTAAGTTAAGATACAGCCCTCTTGCTGACTACGGTTTCAATATGCAAACAGGTCCTATCAACCTTTACTTTGCACAAACCGGAACAAAGAATATTGACGATTTCTTTAATAATGAATATTCAAATTACGGTTCAATGGTAGCAGGCTTTAACGATGCACTTGTTGCAGCAGTTAATGATTTGTTCCCACAAAGAGATAACATTATCGGCAATCGTCCGGAAATGGCAAAATCTAAAACTACAAAGGCAGACGGTGTTGAATCAATCAATGATGCAACAATCAGGAAAATCACTTCAACACTCGTTGGCAATGCACTTAAGATGGTTCAGTACACAGCAGATGCTACTGACGCTAACATTCTCAAGGCATTCTATGATGCTAACGGTACTGATGCTGTTCTTTCAGAAGCAAATCTTGAATCAGCAATGGTTCCTATGCTTGTTGCTTGTATCGGCCAGGTTAACCTTGGTGCAGGCAAACTTCAAGATATTATCCACCCAGCAGAATGGGATGGTTGTAAGGATGCAGAAGCAGTTGCTTATGTATGCCTTAAAGAATACTTATCATACGTACTTCCTAATAAGGATTATTCATCACTTGTAAATGTAGCCAATGACGGTACAATCACCGCAACACTTGAAGGTACAATTCTTCCTATGGCTCGTGATGCAGTTGCATATGTACTTGAAGGATATGTTCCTGTATCATACCAAGGCAAAACTTGGAAGACAGAAAACGAACCTGTTAATTCAAGTGCTACAATTTTTGACCTCTTGAATTCAGTAGTTCTTTACTACGGTGGAGATTACTCAATGAAGAAGTCAACTAACTCAGGTGAAAGAGCAATGGGTGTTGCAGCTCTTCTCGGTATTTGCGATGAAAACGGTAACAGTGCTCTTACAAATGACCTTTGGGAAAATATTGATAAAATTGCTAACAAGTTCTTCCCTGTTCTTGGTACACTCCAAGGCAAGGAATACGGTAAGTTCGATTCACATGACCTTATCTGGAACGATGTAGTTCTTTCAATTCTTAATATTGCAGATAAGAAAGACAGCGGTTTCTGTGGCGTATCTAATTTCGTTTACAAACTTATCACAATCGTATCTGCTGAACCGATTCAGTCAAAAGGTTTTGTAAATACTGTTTATGATTTGCTTGCTGACCTTATCAACGGTCTCCTCGGTAAGCGTTATTCTTCACAGCCGCAGAATTTCACAACCGTAGTTCCTAAGTCAAACGGTGACAACAAGCCATTTGATGATTTACTTCAGGTTGGCACTCTTGCAGGTACCGGCGGTACTGACATCGGTGCAATCCAAAAGGCTATTTGCAACTTTGTTGAATTCACCGGTTATGGTGCAGACAGCACCAAGGGTAATGCTAACAAGTATGGCGATTCAGTAATGAGAGGTATTTTCTTTGCTCTTTCAGCAGTTAACTCTTTCGTTCCTGAAGCCATCACTCCAATCGGAACTCAGCAGCTTAAGACTGCTTCAGCAAGCTTTGCTACACCTTCTATGAAGACAACAGCAGGCGGCGATTGCAGCGATACAGTTTCATTTACAAATAACTGCACAGGTCTTAACCGTGCATATATCTCTAATGGACAGCTTGTTCAACTTTCTCGTTACTATTACAAGCTTAAGTCAGCAACTTATATTGACAGTAACAACGCACAAACTGATATTACATCTCAACTTAAATCAGGTCTTATTGCTCCGAACGAAACAATAGTAACACCTAAACTTCCTATTACTTTCAACTCAGCAGCAGGAGAATCAAATGTAGTTGAAGTTCAGTTTGTATACGACATCGTACTTAAAGATGGCACAGTTGTTGCAGCTGATAACAATGTTTCAGCTTATAAGTATATGACAACCGCAACAGGTTGGAAAGAAGCTATGTATAATAGTAACAAGCAGTTCTTGCATGATACAAATAAAGCTGATCAAACAGTTGGTGTTGAGGGTGCTTATGTAAAATCAACATCTACATTTAGTAAGGATAATACTCTTCTTGCTAACTATCCTGAATACATGGTACTTGATTCATCAAACCTTGCTGATATTTCAACATATTCAATCAGATATAGAAGTAACAGAAATAAGGTTTTAGGCGGTAAAAAAGCAGTTGACGGTATCTACTTCTATGATGAAGATTCAAATTATCAGTCAAACACACTTGATGCAAATAATGTTGTAACAAAGTATGATAAAAATGCTGCTTATACAACAGTAAACATCACCAGTGAAAACGCTATCCCTGCTTGGGATAAGACAAACGGTAACCTTCTTAAGTATAATATGTATGACTACCGTGTTGAAACTGCTCCTGGTTCAGGTGAATTCGGTGAGTGGAACCGTAACGAGGTAACAGAAGCAACAGCAGGTAACAGCGATAAAATTACTTATTATAAGGGTTACACAAGCGATGAAATCGAAGCAGTTAAAGCTCAAACTAACCCGGATGGTACTTCAGCTGAAAATATTAAGGCTATTCAGACAAGAACTCATGTAGTTTACACTCTTTCTGAAGCTATTGCTAAGAATATTATCGCAGGTTACCATGTTGGTGACGGTGATATTTACGAATCAGTTTATTTGCAGAACAATGGCGGTCAGATTAACTACGATAACCTCTTCAACATTGTTTCAATGGGTAACACCAAAGTTCCTGGTTTCTACATTGAAAGTGAGAAGAAGGAGATACCAAATGCATCTGCTCTTGAAGTTCAACCGTTCCGTTATGATGGTGAAACCAAAATTCAAGGCGGCGAATATCCGGTTGATATGTGTATCTACAATGGTTCTAAGTCAGCTTATGCTCACTTTAATATCCTTGTAGGTGATACCAGCCAGCTCAGCGGTATGAATACTGCTTATGATAATTTGGCATCACTTGTATCACAGTATAAGCCTTCAGACTTTACTAACTCAAATGTTTTCGAGCAAGCTAAGCAGGCTCTTCTTAATGTACTTTCTATTAAGTCATCTGCTATGACAATTGCTTTTGCACAGAGCATTAACAATAAGACTCAGCTCACAGCAACAACTAAAGAAGTTACATCAAAGTTTGGCGATTTAGCTTATGTTCCTTATACAAAATCTGCTCCAACAGTAACATCTAAAGGAAAAGATTATACAATTCCAAAGGATGTTTTGGCTAACGCTTATGTTGGTGGCGAAGCTCTTGCTGACGGTTCAGGTAAAGTAGGCGGTGTTGAAGGCGTTTACTACTTCGATGCTGCAGGTACAATGCCAATCTATTCACCATTAGCTCTTTCTGATGATAATGGAAGCGTTCGTACAACAGACCAAGCCGGAATCAAAGTAATTAAGAATGCAGATGGTAAATACTATCTTGCTAACTCAGTTGTTTATGAAACAACTTGGGACAATGCTATTACCGCAAAAGGTAATCCTTGCCAGATGCCTACTGAAACTCAGGCAACTGACTCACAGGGTAATCTTCTTTACAACCAGGTTCAGTATGTATACCGTGATGCCGATGGCAAGAAGGTTAACTCAAATGAAGATTGGTCATGTAAGTTCCCTGTAACAGATTATACTATCGTTCCTAACGAAGTTAAGTCTGACGGTTCAATCGTTGATAACCGTGGTGCTGTTGCAAAGGCTGTTGATAGAATCAACTATGTAACAAGCATTATGAATGACACACTTAAGCCGGCTGCAGATAATGCATTCAAAAACATTTCTGTTGCAAGAACCGGTCTTAATGACACAAACTTTAACATCTTAACATTCTCTAAGATGACTGACATTGCCAGAAACATTGAAAGGAACTTTACTGTTGATCTTGAATATCATTATGATAAAGTTGTTTTAGGTAAAGATGGCAAACCGGTAATTGATGAAGCTACCGGAGAGGCTAAAACTGAAGATGCAGTTAAGAAGGAATTAGGCGTTTCTCCTGCAAGTGCAGCATCAACTGTACAAAACTGCATTGACAACGGAAAGTCTTACACTTATGTAACTCATTCATCACTTTCATCAGCAGCAGTAGCTGAATATACCAGACTTTTCAATATCTTTGCAAGCGCAGCTGTTGAGCGTGGTTACCAGGGTGCACAGCTTGAAAAAGAAATTAAGTGTGCATCAGGCAACATCTATTCAACTCTTACAGCTACTAAGGCTGTTTATGCTGAAGACGGTAAGACTGTAACAACTGAAGCTTCAGTTGCAAAGAAAACAGGCGCAAATGCTCCTCGCTTTGGTAAGTGGGATGCTGAAGGTAAGCTTGTAAACGATGGTTCTTACTCTGCAGAATCATGGACCAGATATGTCAGAGCTCTTGCAGCAGCAGTTGCTCTTGCACAGTATGGTCACGGCGATTATGCTCATAAGGATCCAGCTAACTTTGTTCTTTCTGATAAGAAGGGCTACGATGCTTCACTTACAAATATCTACACTGTTGATACAGAACTTCAGGCTGCAGAGATTGCTCTTGCTCCTGCTGAAGTTACAAACAGCACTGTAACAGTTAATGCTGTTGAAGGTGCTACTGTAACAATCAATGGCGTTGATTACTCAGCTCCTGTTTCAGTAGAAACCGGCTCAACAATCACAATTGATGTTAAGGCAGCTGAAGGTTACCAAGTTGTTAATGAACTTACAATCAACGGTGAAAAGGTAACAGTTAATGCATTCCCTTACGAATATAAGGTTGATGGCGATGTTACAATTGCTCCTTCAGTTAAGCAGGCAGCAGCATCAACTCACAATGTAACAGCTTCTCTTGTAATTGCTACAAAGGCTGATGGTACAAACAATAATTTCGGTGTAACAGGTACATATAATGTATCAGTTGCAGGTGCAGACGGCCAAACAGTTCTTGAAAAAGAATTTAAATTAACTCCTGAAGCTAATGAAATCAGCCTCGACCTTGCTCCTGGCACATACACAGCTACTATCACATCAAATGTATCTTTCGAACGCACTGTAACAATTGTTGTTTCAGATTCTGATATTACAGGTCCGGCAATTCCGATTGCAGCATGTGACTTTAACGGTGATGGTTCAGTTACAATGGCTGATACAGGCGCTATTTACAAGGCAATTGCAAATGGTTATGATTCAGCATGTGACCTTAATGGTGATGGTTCAGCTACAATGGCTGATACCGGTGTAATTTATACCTTTATTGCATCATCTCCTGCTTTCCCTGGAATCACTATTAAATAATTTAATTTACTACTCATATCAGGGGTAGCAATACCCCTGATATGTAACCGTTTATTATAATGGTTACTTTATTTATAAATTCTATATGATCGGGTAATCCCCGTTTATATACCGGCCCTGTTTTAAGGGTTGGGAGGTTAAAGGCGATTGCGTTTAGTCACTGTTTATCCCTGATATTACAATATCATTTCTTCAAAGCTTGCTTTTACGCTTTTGCGTTTTTATAACCGAGGTTTGATTTGGTGTTGTATGCGCTCTCGTCTCTCCCTAAATTTTATTTACTTGGCAAGGAGGTAACACCTATGCAAAATGCATTTGTTAAAAAGAGAATAGGTGCTGTAATTGGTACACTTACTTTCTTGGTGCTTATTGCACTTTTCGTGTGCCTTCCTAATACTTCATACGGTGCAACTGTTGGCAGTGAAAAGCCAAATATTTATTGCACTTATACAGACTCTGACGGAAAACAATATGACGGTGATAAATTGCCTGCCGGTACTTACGATGTAAACTTCTATTTAGAAGGTGTTTCCGAGTTATCGGTCGTGCAGGTAACTGCAAAGTACAGCGCAGATGCTACTGTTGATACAGCGGCACAGTCGCTTCTTTCAGATGAAGTTACCGGCATTTCGTCAATGGGAACTATTACACAAAATTCAAATTTGGTGTTTGGCTTTGTTTCTGATTCTGACTCTTGTTCAGCAATCAATAGTGATGGCACATTGCTTGCAACTTTTTCAGTTGCTTTTGCTAATAAATGTGACGCGTCAAATGTAATTTCAGTTTCAACCAGCCCGAATGAGACTTTTGTTTTAACAGATTATAATGATGGGCTTAAGGATGAGTATGCACTCGTTAACCAAGCCGATGATTATGATGGTTCTTTATATCTTATGGCCTGTGATGTTTCACCGTCACAAGGCCATTCAGTAACCGGTTCACTTGTTATTATGACTGATGGTAATGGTAACACCCAAAATAAACCGGTTTGCGGTGAATATACTGTTAATGTATATTCTGATTCAGCCCGTACCGAGCTTGTCGGTACAACAACATCATCGCTTAAAGATGGTGTAAATTCATTCTCTATAAATTCATTAAATGATGGAACATATTATCTTTCAATTTTATCTAAATATGCTATTACTCGTGAAGATATAAAGCTTATCGTAAATGGTTTAGACATTTCCGATGCTGTTATTCCGATGGTTGCTTGCAATTTAAATGGTGACGATTCAATTACAATGGCTGATACCGGTGCTATTTATAAGGCAATTGCAAATGGTTATGATTCAGCATGCGACTTTAATGCTGATGGTTCAGTTACAATGGCTGATACCGGCATTATTTATTCACTTATTGCGAGTGATGGGTATTATAATGGATTAGAGATTAAATAAATTTTATAAAAAAGGGGATATTTCTAAGTGAAAAAGACATTTAGAAAAGCAATAGCTGTACTTCTTGCTGTTCTTATGGTTGCTTTCTCCGTACCTTTCTCTGCATTTGCAGCTAATTTTGGTCAAGGAACTCAAATTACTGCTAACAGAAAATGGTGGGTAGATGCCGGCGTAAATCCTTCAACCATTAAGGAAACACCTACATACACAGGCTTTAGCGAGCTCCAAGAGCTTGTGAAGTCCGATACTGTTTATGTTGACGAAGACAATGCTGACTTGAGAAACGAATATAAACCGGTAATCGCAGTAACAGTTTCAAAAGTAGGTACTAATGCTGAAGCTGCTGAAGCAGTTTCAGGTGGTACAGTAGCAGCTTTTGCTACAAAGTATTATAACAAATATTATGCAGCATCTGGTACACTTACTTATGATGCAGTTAAAGCTGCCAATAACATTGTTAACCCGGCTGAACTTAAAGCAGGTGACCGTATCGTAGTCACAGTTGAATTTGGCGGTTTCGATATTTTATGTAACGGTCAGTTTAAGGGCAACTTTGATACAGATGCAATCACTCCTGCATATTATGCTAAAAAGCCTTCAAAATCAGCCGGCGATACTTGGAAACGAACTGATACATCAACTATCAATGTTAATACCGGTGAATATGCTAATACATTATCATTTGCTGGTAAAACAATCAGCGGTACTACCGGTGTATTTACCGGTGGTATAGTCGGCCAGAATTTTGCAAACGGTAATACAGAAGAATCTAACTTCTTCAACCGTGATGATAACACAACTTTTGGTAAGTACGGTGTTCCTTCATTTGCTTATGGTTTTGAAGTACTTAAGGATTGTGACCTTAAAGATGTATTCCACTTTGACAGAAGCATCAGTGGTACAGAATTTGAGCCATATTCAAGAGAAGCATTAGCAAATTATGAAAATCCTGAATTATTCCTTATTACAGGTGATGATACAAAGAATACATTTGCTAACTGGACAGAAATTTGGTCAGAATATGAAAAATCTGAAGCTCCATCAACATACACAATCAAATTTGTGAGAGCTGATGGTGTGGACATTCCATCTCAAACTGTAAATGCCGGCGAAAAGCCAACAGTTCCTGATTCTAACACAGCACAAACTGTTAAATCTGATAATGCAGGTCATCATACAGTAACAACTTACACATGGCCTACTGTTGAAGCAGCAACTGCTGATAGAGTTTACGAAGAAGTTGCAAATCCTGTATCTTCCGCTTGCTCATACGAGAGAAAAGTTACATTAGAACCTACTTATACAACTGAAGGTGAAGCTACATACACATGCACTGTATGCAAGCATTCTTACACAGAAAAACTTGATAAGCTTGTATGTGACCATAAGGACACAAAGGTTGTAAACGCTAAGGATGCAACACTTCTCAGCAAAGGTTACACAGGTGATACAGTATGTAACACTTGCGGCGAAATAGTTACTCCGGGTACTGAAATCCCGCAGCTTAACGGTACAGAATACTATGCTGCACTTGAAGCTGCACAAAGTAAGAATGCTAAAGATTACACAGCAGATTCTTATGCTAAGGTAGCAGATGCTCTTAAAGCATACTCACGCGATGTTGTTGAAGCTTACACATCACAGGGAGATGTAAACACTGCAACAGCTGCTCTTAAAGCTGCAGTTGATGGTCTTAAACCTGTTCAAACAACTGAAACTTATACCTATAACTTCATTGACGGTACATCTAAAGAAAGAACTGTTAATAAGGGCGAAACACCTGAAAACTTTGCTAACACTCCTGCTAAGATTACCGATAATAAGAACGGCACTCATACAACAACAACTTATACATGGTCACAGGATGGTTTTGTATTTACTGAAGTTGGTAACGACACAGTAGATAAGTGTACTCTTAATTACGAAACCGTTACTCAGCCTACAATTAAGGTAGAAGGTTCTAAGACAGCTACTTGCCCTCATTGTGGTTATGTATCAACACTTCCGATTGATAAGCTTGACAGTACAGCTTACTATGCTGCACTCAAGGATGCACAAAGCAAGAATGCTAAAGATTATACAGAAGCTTCTTATGCAAAGGTAACAGCAGCTCTTAAGGATTATGCTGAAGATGTAGTTGCTACATACACAGATCCTGCAGACGTAGCTAAAGCTACAAAGGCTCTTCAAGATGCAGTAACTCAACTTGATACAGGTGTAGTTGTAACAGTTGCTTCAACAAAACTTGGCACAACAACTCTTAACGGTGCTGATGCTACAAACGGTGCTAACGCAAGACTTGCAGTTGGTGACGATGTAGTTCTTACTGCTAAAGCTAATAACGAAACAGGCGAATTCGTAGGTTGGAAAGTTGGTAACAAGATTGTTTCTGACGAAGCAACATTTAAAACAGCTGCAACAGCTGACATCACTTACGAAGCTGTATTTGCTGAAAAGGCTGATACTTCATTTACAGTAGTATTTGTTGACCCATACGGCAATGTAATTGATACTCAAACTGTTGATAGCGCAGCTGATATTAATGTTCCTACTGAACCTGTATTCCCTGGTTACACATTCACAGGTTGGTCAATGACTAAAGAACAAATCAGCAAACTCACAGACGGTGCTACAATCTATGCTCAGTACAAGAAGGACGATGTTGCTAAGTATACAGTAACTGCTAACGATGGTGCTACAATCACTGTTAACGGTGCTGAAGTAGCTAGCCCGGCTCAAGTTGCTTATGATACTAAGGTTAGCGTTCATAAGGACGGTGCTCAAGCTTGGAAGTTAGCTGACGGTACAGTAGTTGGTTATGGCGATACTTACACATTCTTCTGCGGTTCTGATATTGAACTTACACCTGTAATGACTGCAGTTCAGCAGAAAACAACAGTTAAGATTCTTTCTGCAACACCAATTGAGGGTACAGTTAAGGTTTCATTCTTGGCAACTCGCAATGTTGCTCCTGGCGAAACAGTAGTTAAGCAGGGCTTTGTATATGGTAAGAATTTAGCTGATTCTGAACTCACACTTGATAATGTTGGCAATAAGGGTGCAGCTGATAATGCAGGCACTGTAAAGATTCTTTACAACAAGAATTCAGCAGAGCAGATTGCTCTTGACTATGGTCTTTCTAAGAGAGACGGTAAGATTTCAGTAAGAGCATTTGTTATCACAAAGGCTGATGGCACTTTGAAGCAGCCAACAATGTCTGATGTTGAAACTTACACATACTAATAACAAACTATAATTTATTGATGCTTTTGCCTCTGCCAAATCGGCAGGGGTAAGGCACCGGTAAATTTGGGAGGAAAACCAATGAAAGAGCTTTACACAAAGCCAATGTCACAGATTGATGAGTTTAAGACTTATGATGAGGTTTTGACAGCATCTTATACTGGTGGAAATACCGGTATTGACCATGGTACAGATTTAGACTAAAATCTTGACATTGAAATAAAGCTACGGGAGACGGTAGAAATACCGTCTCTTTTTGCTTTTTATAAACTAAATATTAAGCTGTAATCTTTAGGACAGATTACCTTTATTTGTATATTGATAAATTATTAACAAACCTCTAAACTAAAGGTGTAAGCAGTATAAGATTTTGGTTGACATAAAACAAAGCCATCGGTTAAAAACCGATGGCTTTTATACTGCATATTTGAGAGGCGGAGCAGTGGAATGAGCGAAATATAACATAAAGTTGTTTTGAACGATATCAAACTTGCGACGACGATGACGCGTCACAGGTTCGAGCAAAATTCTCACCCATAAACAAAAAGGAAACAATTAAACAGGGCTCTTATAAGAAACAAAGATACTACAAAACAGTTCCCCGAACTGTTTTTCCCAAATTCTTTGCTCTCGTTGTTCGCAGAATTTGGAATTATGGGATCCCTAAAAAGCGTAAGCTTTTTGGGGAAAAGGAGAAAGGAATAGAGTGTTTATTATGAATTTCAAAGAAATTCATTCAAACACGGAATTGCTTTTGACGCGTCACAGGTTCGAGCAAAATTCTCACCCATAAACAAAAAAGGAAACAATTAAACAGGGCTCTTATAAGAAACAAAGATACTACAAAACAG
>ERZ836760.1657-NODE-1657-length-22503-cov-6.513097_pt1 | contig 22503 bp, 22 predicted proteins | sample MGYA00519941_ERZ836760 | MGnify/ENA primary metagenome ERZ836760 (study PRJEB31850, sample SAMEA3708807) | human gut metagenome | biome: human gut; feature: human-associated habitat; material: faeces | place: China | collected 2014 ... | reverse complement strand
TTATTTTTTTATAGATAATATTTTATATTTCATTGTTCCTGCAGGTGCTTTTACTTCTACTGTTTGTTTTTTCTTAGCACCTAGTAAAGCTTCACCTAATGGAGACTCATTAGATATTTTATTTTCTGCTAAATTTACTTCTGTTGATCCTACTATTGTATATTCAATTTCTTCATCAAATTCCATATCTAATACTTTTACTATATTTCCTATTTGTACTGTTTCTGTATCTATTTCTTTTTCATCTATTATTTTTGCATGTCTTAATTTATTTTCTAATTCTGCTATTCTTACTTCGTTTTCTGCTTGTGCATTTTTTGCTTCATCATATTCAGAATTTTCTGATAAATCTCCAAATCCTAATGCAACTTTAATTCTATCTGCAATTTCTGCTCTTTTTTCTGTTTTTAAATAATTTAATTCTTTATCTAAATTATCATATCCTTCTTGTGTTAAAATTACTTCTTTTTCTTCCATAGTAATCTCCTCCTTATGTTTTACTATTTTTTGTACCTAATTATATTACGGCAAAAAATAAAATTTGTCAATACAAATTTTATTTTTTGCATTATAACCTTATTTTGTTAGTTATTATTTATGCTATCTCTAAGTTATAATTTTTACTAATCCTTTAACAACTCTTTAAAATTCTTCATATAACTAGCTCCTGAGAATATTGTTGCAATAACTTGAACTATCATCATCAAAGTTACTACTATATTCAATACTAATGGCCATCCTTGTAATATTCCTTTGAAACAATCTCCAAATGAATTTAAATCAATAAAGGCTAAAATTATAGCTAACATTTGTGTAACTGTTTTTAATTTTCCCCATATTGATGCTGCAATTACTTTTCCGTCTTTTTCTACTGCTATTAATCTATATCCTGAAACCATAAATTCTCTTGCAAGTACAATTATAGGTATCCAAGCTGGAATTTTTCCAAATTCAACTAACATTACTAATGCTGATAATACTAATATCTTATCTGCTAAAGGGTCTAAAAATTTTCCAAATGTAGTAATTTGATTTCTGCTTCTTGCTATATATCCATCTAGTTTATCTGTTAATGATGCTATTATAAATATTAAATCTACGATTATAAAACTTATAGGTATCCCTAAAAATTCTCCTGGTATTCCTAATAATGGTATTATTACCATTATTGGAACTAATATAACTCTAAAAATTGTTAATTTATTAGCTAAATTCATTTCTTTTCCCACCTTGTTCAATTCTTTTCATTAATTTCCTATTTTAACATTTGAATTGCCTTTTGTAATTGTGTATCATCTTTTTCTTCTATTTCTAATACATTTTCCAAGTCTTCTGGTAATTCTACTTTTTCGTCTGGCTCTATTCCTACTTTATTTATTTCTGTTTTATTAGGTGTCAAATATTTTTCTGTTGTTATTTTTATTCCACTACCATCTGGCAATGTTAATATTTCTTGAATGACACCTTTACCATATGTTTTTACTCCAACAATTTTAGCTTTTCCTAAATCTTTTAAAGCTCCTGCTAAAATTTCTGACGAACTAGCAGTATTTTCATTTGTTAACAATATTATTGGCATTTTTATTATTGGAGCATTTTCTGATTTCTTTACTACTTCTTTATTTTCTTTATCTACTTCATAAAGTAATACTGAATCTTTTTCTGCTATATAATCTGCTATTTTTAAAGCTTCATCTACTATTCCTCCACCATTATTTCTTAAATCAATAATTAATGATTTTGCTCCTTGTTTTTGTAAAGTCTCAAAATTTTTCTTAAAATCTTCTGATGTATTTTCATCAAATGATGTGAATTTTATATATCCAATATTGCTTTCTAGCATTTTGCTTTCTACTGGATTTACAGTTACACTTTCTCTTTTTATATCTAACTCTAAAGTTTCATTTCCTCTTTGTAATTTTAATTTTACTGTTGTTCCTGCTTCTCCTTTTATTTTTGAGCTTATTGTATTCATATCATTTGCAGTACATTCTTGCTCATCAACGGCTAAGATTAAATCTCCTGCTTGAACTCCTGCTTTTTCTGCTGGGCTATTTTTTATTGGAGCCACTACCATTATTTTGTCAGATTTTTTATCTTGTATCATATATATACCTATACCAACAAAATTCCCTTTGGTATCTTCCATATATTCTTGCATTTCTTCCTTAGATATATATTCAGTATATTTATCTCCTACTCCTTCAATATATCCTCTTATTGCACCTTCTTTTAAATCTTCTTCATTTATTTCACCTAAATAATATTTATCAAGTATTGCTTTATATGTGTCTAAAGAATTTGCTATATCCTTACTTTTAGGAGATGCTGAGAGTAATAAATGTTTATTTAAATTATCTCCTTTGACAAAATATTGATACAATCCTATCGATGTTATCATAAAAGTTATAAAAGCTACTAATACTATTAACATTATAATTTTATATACTTTATATCTCTTCTTTTCTTCCATTATACATTTTACAACATTATATAAATAATATTGCACTCCTTTTTATTATTTAGGTTTTTTACAAGAAGATAAGCCTATAAACTTCTTTTTCAATTCCTGATGTATGTTGCAATATAAAATTTTATATTAACCTTCGTAATATTAAAACAATAACTAAATTTACAATAAAGTTTTTCATTTATCAATTTCACTATCTAAAAGCTTATTTTTGTTGTTTTAAAGTCATTTAAACTATATAATAAAGACACTGTTTTTGATTTTTTCGAAAATATGAATAGTGCAAAAACTGTGTCTTTAGTAAATATCATTATATTTAATATTATTTATATTTTTAATTTATATTCATATTGTTTTTTAAATATATATTATGAGCTATTTTTAATAATTTTGTTTTTCATTTGATTGTATAAAATATATACTAAAAATACTTATTAGGATCAACTCTAGAGTCATCTCCATATTTTTTAGCACTATAACTATATGTATATGGTGGTTTTCTTACTTCAAAGTGTAAATGTGGTCCTCCTGAATTTCCCGAATTTCCACTTTTCATTATTACTTGTCCTTGTGAAACCATTTGCCCTGGTGATACACTAACAGAACCAGGTGTTCCGTGAGCATACCAAGTTTGTAGTCCATTTGCATGTTGTATTACTACATGTGTTCCATAACTGCTTGTTAAATTTTGTACTGACATTACCACTCCAGCTGCTGCTGCATATATTGGTGTTCCTATATTAACTCCGTAATCTATTGCTCCGTGGAATTTACCACTTGATGGATAATATCCATTTGCTGTAATTGTTCCTCCTTTTACAGGTCTTATGAAATATCCTGAGCCAGATGATGAATTCCCTCCATTGCCACTATTTGATGATCCCCCACCATTTGAAGGTTTATTATTTGACGAACCTCCACCATTTGATGGCTTATTGTTTGATGAATTCCCTCCACCACCATTTGATGGCTTTTTATTTTCTTCTTGTTTTTTTAATTCTTCTAATTGTTTTTGATATTTAGCTTGAGCTACCTTTATATCATTAAGTATCTTTTGATTATCTTTTGTTAATTGATCTATTTCTTCTTGTATATCTTGTTCTTCTTTTGATAATTGTGCTACATATTTGCTTTTTTCATTCTTAGCAGTTTGTAGTTGAACAGACATACTTTCTTTTTTTGCTTTTGAACTTGATAATTCTTTTTTACTTGTTTCTAAGGTCTCTTTTGCCGTTTTTATTTCTTCTTCTTCTTTCTTTATTTTCTCCATTAATTCTAGATCATTTTTAGCTATTTCTGTTACATAATAGTATGTAGATAGAAAATCTGTAAAACTTTCTGCTGAAAGCAAGACATCTAAATACGAAGTTTCTCCTGCTTCATATGTTGCTACTAATCTTTTTTCTAATAACTCTTTTTCTTTTTTATAATCTTCTTGTTTTTGTGTTATTTTATTTTGAGAATCTTCAATTTTTGTATTTAAATTTGTAATTTTCAAGTCTAAATCTCCAATTTGGCTTTCATAGTCCGAAATTTGGTTATTTAAGTTATCTACTTGCTTTTGTGTTTCATTTTTTTCTTGAGAAACTTGTTGTTTTTGTTGTTTTGCTTCATCAATTTTTTCTGAAGTATCTGATTGCTTATTTTGTAAATCTTTTATTTCGTCTGCTAATACTATTCCATTAAACTGAAATAAAAGCATTATTACAATTACCCCTCCTATTATTTTTCCAAATAATCTCTTCATAAGTTCCTCCTAATAAATTTATCTATTTTAAGTATGGTGCTGGATTAACTGGTACTCCATTTACTCTTACTTCAAAATGTAAATGATATCCTGTTGAATTCCCTGTTGTTCCTACACTCATTATTTGTTGTCCTTGGCTTACCTTTTGTCCTACACTTACTAATCTTGAACCTGGTGCACCATGTGCATATAAAGTCATTGTTCCATCATGATGGTTTATTACTATGTATTCTCCATAACTTCTGTATGTACCATTTGAATTTTTTAAAGCTGTTGATGTTACAACAGTTCCTGATTTTGCTGCCAAAATTGGTTTTCCTGATATTCCTGCTCCACTGAAATCTACTCCTGTATGATTTGCATATCCCATCCATCCACAAGTTATTCCATATCCTACTATTGGTCTTATATATCCACTAGCACTAGGATTATTTGTAATATTGTTATTTGAATTTCCTGAATTTGCTGCTTGTTCAGCTTCTTTTTTAGCAATTGCTGCTAATTGTGCTTGAATATCTCTTTTGTCTCTTTCAAATTGTTCTAATTGTTCTTGGGTGTTTTTTTCATCTTCATTTAATTTTGATACATAAGAATCTTTTTGATTTTTAGCTTGTTTTAATTGAGTTGCTTTTGACTGTTTCATCACTTTTGAATTGTTTAACTCACTTTTACTATTTTCTAATGTAGTTTTCGCTTTTTCAATCTCTTCTTCTTCTTTCTTTATTTCTTCCATCAATTCTTTGTCATTTCTTGTTATCTCTGTAACAAAATAATAATTTGATATTAAATCTGTTAAGCTACTTGAAGATAATAAAACATCTAAATATGAAGTTTCTCCTGCTTCATATGTCGCCACTAATCTTTTTTCTAATAACTCTTTTTCTTTTTTATAATCTTCCTGTTTTTGATTTAATTTATTTTCTGCATCTTTTATATCATTATTTAACTTAGAAATTTGTTCATCCAATTTGTCTATTTCACTTTCATATGAAGAAATTTCAGTTATTAAACTTTCTACTTGCTTTAAAGTCTCAGATTTTTCTGCCTGAATTCCCTCTAGTTCTTCCTTAGCTTCTTCAATTTTCTTGTCTGTATCGCTACTATTTTCCTTCAATTCTGATTTTGTTGCAGCAAAAACATTTACTTGTGCAAACATTATTATAATAGTTAGTACCCCTAGTATTTTTAAAGATATTTTTTTCATATGATTTTCATGTATAATATATTTCTATATTATACTCTCCTTTCTTACTTTGTTTATTTTTACTTTTCTTAGGTTTACTTATTTGGTGAACGAAAGCGACATATTTAAAATATTTTGACATTTTAAATTACTTATATGTCGCATCTTTGTTTAAATTTCTTAGTTTTTTTTGCTTTCTACTATTTCATTTTCATCTTTTGTTTCATTTTGGCTTTCACCTAAATCTTCATCTTTTTCTTCTTCCTTATCTGGAGAACTTGGTATAACACCATTTGTAATATACTCTATTGGATTTGTAACTACACCATTAATTCTCACTTCAAAGTGTGCATGTGGACCTGTTGAATATCCTGTTGAACCTACTTTTAATATTGGATCATTTCTTTTTACAGTTTGTCCAACCGTAACTAAAATTTCTGAGCCATGTGCATATAATGTTGATATTCCTCCTCCATGGTCTATTATTACCATATTTCCATATGCAGTGTTATATCCTGCCTTAGTAACTATTCCATCATTTGCTGCTACAAAATTTGCTCCCATTGGTGCACTTATATCTACACCTGTATGTAGCTTATATTGTCCTGTTATAGGATGTACTCTCATACCATAGTTTGATGATATTTTTGTATATCCTGGTACTGGCCATGCTAGAACTCCACCTATATATTCAGTGTCTAATCCTTGTTTAGCAAGTTCTAAAATTTGTTTATTTATTTCATTATATTGCGATGTTATTTCATCAATCTGAGCTTGTTTAGCTTTTTCCTCATCTGATAATTTTGATATATAGTTTTCTCTCAAAGTCTTTGTGTTTTGTAAAATTGTTGATGTCCTATTTTGATTTTGTAATGCTAATTTTAATTTTTCTTGACTCTTTTCAAGCTTTTGTTTTGATAAATCTATGTATTTTTTTTGCTGACTAACCTCGTCTAGCATTTCTTTGTCTAATGCTGTTATTTGTGTTATTAAGTAATAATTTGATAAAAACTCTGAAATATCTTTTGATTTTAGTAATACATCTAGATATTTAATTTCTCCTGCTTCATATATCGATACCAATCTTTTTTCCATTACATTTTTTTGTCTTTCATATTTTTCCTCTGCAACTTCAAGTTTTGATTTAATATCATTTATAGCAGTTTCTAGCGTTGATATTTCGTTATTTAGTTTATCTACTTCCTCTTCTGATTTTTGTATTCTTTCATCTAATTTTTCAATTTGTTGTAAGTTTTCTGATAATTGACTCTGTACTTCATTTAATTGATTATTAGATTCATTCAATTGATTTTGTAAATCTTGTTGCTGTGATTGTAAATTTTCTAAATCATCTGCATATATATATGTTGCATATGTACAAATAATCATAAAGGCTAAAACAATACATAAAATTTTACGCATGTCCTATTCTACTCCTTACACTTTTAAATATTTTCTCATAGAAATTATACTTCCTAAAGCTCCTATTCCTATACCTAATAGCATATAAACAACTATTATTGAATTGAACATATCTCCAAAGCTTACTAAACTTACTCCCATAATTTTCATAAATGATGAGTTTACCATTTGTTCAGCTATAAAGTTATATGCTAATCCAACTAATAAAATTGAAATTAAACTAGATATTATTCCTATAATCATACCTTCTACAATAAATGGCCATCTTATAAATCCATTTGTTGCTCCAACATATTTCATTATAGAAATTTCTTTTCTTCTTGCATGAACTGTTAATTTTATTGTATTTGCTATGATGAATACTGAAATTACTATTAATAATAGTAAAATTACTCCTGTAACTATTTTTATTCCATTTGATAAATCAATTAATGTTGTAACTGTTTGGTTTGAACTTGTTATTTTTTTTACATTATCTAATTTACTAATTTCATCTTGTACTTGTTGATTTAAATTTAAGTCCGTTAATGTAACTACATATGAGGCAGTAAATATATTATTTTCACCTTCATATCCTTCTAACAAACTTTCATTTTCTTCTCCAAACTTTTCTTTCATTTGGTTTAAAGCATCTTCTTTTGATTTGAATTGAGTTTTATTTACCCCTTCTATTTTAGATATTTGTTCTCCTAATGCCTTTATTTGCTCGTCTGTTGCTTCTTCTTTTGCAAATACTTGTATTCCTTGTGAATCTTCTACATCTTTTACAAAATGATTAATATTTTCCCCTAAGATTAAAAATACTCCAAAAATAATCATAGTAGCACACATTATCATAAGTGATGCTCCTGTTGATTTCTTATTTTTAAAAACATTACTAAATCCTTCTCCAATTAAATAACCAAATATATTATATCTCACAATCATACCCACCTTTTTTATCGTCTCTTATTATTTCACCTTTTCTAATATGAATTACTCTTTTTTTCATCTTATCAACAATATCCTTAGCATGTGTTGCAACTACAACAGTTGTTCCTCTCATATTTATGTCATTTAGTAATGTCATTATATCCCAAGCAGTATCAGGGTCTAAGTTTCCAGTTGGCTCGTCTGCAATTAGCATTGATGGATTATTTACTAATGCTCTTGCTAAAGCTACCCTTTGTTGCTCTCCTCCTGATAACTCATTTGGATACATTTTTGCTTTTCCACTTAATCCTACTAATGAAAGTACCATTGGCACTTGTCTTCTTATATGTCTTGGTGTTGCTCTTACTATATACATTGCATAAGCAACATTGTCATATACTGTTTTATCTGGTAAAAGTCTAAAATCCTGAAAAACAACTCCCATACTTCTTCTTAAATATGGAATTCTATTTGGTTTCAAAAAAGTTGTATCTTTCCCATTTATTATTATATTTCCTGATGTTGGTTCCTCTTCTTTTAATATTAATTTTATTAATGTAGATTTTCCACTACCTGATGAACCAACTAAAAATGCAAATTCACCTTTATCTATCCTAAAATTAGCTCCTTTTACGGCTTTAGTTCCTGTATCATATGTTTTCACTACATTTCTAAATTCAATCATCTTTCGCTCTCCTTATACTTTTTCGTACACTATATCTATTCTACATAATCATAACAATAAAGTACAAAATTTGCAATAGTTTTTGTCTAAAAAATATTAGAAAATATTGGATTTTGGAACATTTTCTTGTTATTTAAAATTAATAGCAAATTACTATCAAAATATCGTATAAATAGCTAAAAAACAATACTTAATTGAATGGAACAATCTAGTTTCATTTATTACTAAATAATATTATTTATTGTAGAGAAGCTGAAACTAGTTGATAATTATAATTTTTTGGAATTTTGACGTTCGTATGAAATGAAGATTAGAATTGGTTAGGTTTGCGAATGAGGAATGCTCACGGTACTTGAAGTATGAAAGGGTCTGAGTGAGAGAGGCTCATGAGAAAACCTTACCAATTCTTTCTGAATGCAATAAGTAGTCAAAACACAAAAAAATTATAATTATCAACTAGTTTCAGCGGCTAATTTAAAACCATTATATCAAAATTAGTAAATTAATGAGAAAATTTTTCGATTATATCTTTTGAAGTTATCTTAAAATATTTCATTAGCTCAATAGCATCACCTGATTTTCCAAACTCATCATTTATTCCCATTCTCACCAATTTCTTAGGATAACTATCAGTCAACACTTCAGATATAGCTGAGCCCAATCCTCCAATTATACTATGGTCTTCTATTGAAATTAATTTGCTAGTTTCTTTTGCACATTTAACCACTAATTCTTTATCTATTGGTTTTATTGTATGGATATCTACAACCCTAATATTAATACCTATTTTTTCTAATTCTTCTTTTGCTTTTATAGCCTCTATAACTGTAACTCCTGTTGCAAAAACTGTTCCATCTTTTCCTTCACCTATTTGAATTCCTTTTCCTATTTCAAAACATTGATTTTTATCATAAATTACTGGTGTTGCTAATCTTCCTAATCTTAAGTATACAGGTCCTTCTATTTTAGATATTTCTTCAACTGCCCATTTAGTTTCTGTATCATCTGATGTTGAGATAACTGTCATATTAGGTAAAGTCCTCATTAAAGAGATATCTTCTATCATTTGATGTGTTGCTCCATCTTCTCCTACTGTTATACCACTATGTGTTGCACATATTTTTACATTTAGCTTTGGATAACATACACTAGCACGAATTTGGTCATATGCCCTTCCTGCTGCAAATGCTGCAAATGTACTAGCATATGCTATTTTTCCACAAGTTGCTAACCCTGCTGCTGTTCCTATCATATTACTTTCTGCTATTCCCATATTGAAAAACCTTTCTGGAAATTTTTTAGCGAATATATTAGTTTTAGTTGCACCTGATAAGTCTGCATCTAATACTACTACATCTTGATTTTTTTCTCCTAAATTTTCTAAAGCTTCTCCATAACTTTGTCTAGTTGCTTTTTTTTCTTTATTTTCTAACATAATTTCACCTTGCACAATATATTGATTTGTTAAATTTATATATTATGCTTTCCTTTCTTCTTTATATATAAATGGTAGTTCTATAACAATGTTGAACCTATTAATCCAGCATCATTTCCAAGGATTGCTGTTTGTATTATTATTTCTTTTCTTTGATTAAATAATAAGCTATTATTTAATATTTTTTCTTTTAATTTATTCATAAATATTTCTTCATAAAATACAAAACTTCCCCCTATTACTACTGCTTCTGACTCAAATATATTGATTAAATTTGAAATTCCTATACTTAAATTATCTATATACTCTTCAATAACCTTATTTATTTTATTAAAATTTTCACTTCCTTGAGGATTTCTTCTTATTATATCTAATAAATCTTTTCCACTAGTTTTTTCGTCCAAATTTAATACATTTCTTAAATTATCTTTAAAAGCTTTCATTGATGCATACTTCTCAAAACATCCTTTTTTTCCACAATTACATTGTAAACCATTTTTTTGAATTATCATATGTCCAAACTCACAACCTGGTAATTTTCCTACTTCTAATAATTTATTATTTATAATTATTGCTCCACCAATTCCTGTTCCCAGAGTCAAGAAAATTCCACTATTATATTCCCTTAATGCTCCATATATATTTTCTGCTATTGCTGCACATTTAGTATCATTCTTTATTTTAATTGGAATATTAATATTTTCTTTTAATTTGTCTAATAATGGATAATTCTTAAGCTCTAAATTTACAGATTTTAAAATTACCCCATTCTCTATTGTTCCTGGTACTGCTATTCCAATTGATGTGATTTTATATTTTTCTTGTAACATTTTTGTTTTCTCAATTATGTATTCTTCTATTGTCTTTTTTATATTCTTTTTTTCTGTTTTTGTTATTCTTTTTTCAAATTTTTCTATACCTTTACCATTGTTATCTACTGCTCCTATTGCAATATGACTTCCTCCTAGGTCTACTCCTATTTTCATTTTTTCTTCCTTTCGTTTTAAACTTTAAATTCAATATATAATTTTAAAATATATTTTTTATTAAATCTTTTCTTTTTAATTACTATATTTTTTAATGCATAATTTATAAAAATTGCTTGTTATCTAATTTTTTCTTATAAAACTTTAATTAGTTTTAACTTACAAAAAATATATAATACTTTAAACTAAAAGTCAATTTTTATAAATAAGTTCTCTTCTAAGTTTTTAATCATTATAAAATATAAAAGAAGCTAAGGAAAATCCCCTAACTTCTTTTATACTCCATATGCATCGAATAAGAAATTTCCCATGTATACTTGTATTACTGGTACTAATACTACTACAACGAAGAATATTAATACAACACCTACAATTGCATACACAACTTGTGGTAATGTTTTCATTATTTTTGTCATAATATTGTCTATATCTATTTGCATATATTCTACTAATTTTTCCATCATTTCTGTTAAGTCTGTTTGCATTCCTATTTTTAACATCTCTGTAATCATTGGTTTTGCTAATCCTGATTTTTCAAATGGTTCTATCCATGAACCTCCTGCTAAAATATTACTTACTGATGTTTCTATCATTGATAGCATAACTAAATTTTTTATAACATTTTTACTTACTTCTATTGATTCTTGAATTCTCATTCCATTTTTCAAGTTTAATAACATTGCTTTTAAAAATCTTGAGAAGTCTAATGCAAATATTAATTCTCCAAATATTGGCATTTTATATTTAAAGTAATGAAAATTATATTTTCCTTTTGGAGTATTTATATAGAAAAATACTGCTCCAACTATTGCTAAAACTGCAAATGTTGGTATATACCAATACTGTATTAATTTATTTACTACTCCTGAGAACCACATAGTTACTGGTGGTAATGTTGCATCACTACCTACTTGGTCAAATACACCTTGTATTGCAGGTACTGCAACTAATGTTCCTACAAATAGCATTACTAATAACAAACTAAATTGTACTATATTAGGTATTAAAATAGATTTCAGTTTCTTATTTAAAGACGCAGATTCATCTAAATATTCAACTGCTTGTTTTAAAGAATTTGTAAGTGAACCAGACAATTCTCCAACCTTTATCATGTTTATATATATATATGGAAATACATTTGAATAGTATTCCATAGTTGTATACATATTATCTCCAGCTTCTACACCTGCTAATATATCTTCTAATATTCCTTTTAAAGATACATTTTCTGTACTTTTAATTATTGTTGATAATGCATGTATATTATTGAAGTTTGCTTTTTTCAATAAATAAAAGTTTTGTGTAAATATAACTAAATCTCTTGGAGTTATTTTTTCAGTTTGAGCTAAATACAAATTTAATTTTTCTTTTGTTGATAGTTGTTTTGGTTTTGCAGTTCCCAAATTTGTTGTATTTATATTTTTCATTATATCTTCTGTTTCATTTATGTTTTTCTTTTTCTTTACTTGAGTAGTCTGTATTGTACTTGCATATCGTACTTGTTCCACATTTATTGGGACTAAATTATTGTCTTTTAGTTTCTTTAATAATTCATTTCTACTTGGTGAATCTACTTTATTTTTTACTACAACTCCACTTTTGGTCATTGCTTTATATACATAGGTTGGCATTTTTACCTCCTTTATTAATTATTTTACATTCTTGTATCTCTTCTTATTTTTAATTGCATAATTGTTCTATTTAAAATTTCAATATTCTTTTCTTCTATTTGAGCTTTAGCTTGTTCTAAAGTTATTTTATCTTCTACAAATAATTTTGCTAAAGAATTTATTAAACCTATACTCCCCTTTTCTGAATTACTTTGTATTGCATCTTCTATTTCAGAAACACTCAATTTTTCTTTTCTTATTACACCTGCTACGATATTATCAACTACCATTACTTCTGGTACTAGTACTAATTTATCATTTGTTCCTGGTAAAAGCCTTTGTGATACAACTAATTTTAATAATGCTGATAATAGATATTTTATTGTTCCTTGGTCTCTTACTTCATAAAAACTTATCATTCTGTCTATTGTTTCTGCACAAGATTTTGTATGTAAAGTTCCTATAACTAAATGTCCAGACTCTGCCATTTCTATTGCGGCTTCCATTGTAACTTTGTCACGGATTTCTCCTATTACTAATATATCACAGTCTTCTCTTAATGAGTTTTGAACACCTTCACTGAATGTTAATGCATCTTTTCCTTTTCCAACTTCTTTTTGAACTATTAAAGATTTTTTTGAGTGATGTTTATATTCTATCGGATTTTCTAATGTTAATATTTTTTTATTTTGATTTTCATTTATATAGTCAATTAAAGAATTTAAAGTTGTACTTTTTCCAGAGTTAGTCTTCCCTGTTACTAGAATTAACCCTTGAGGTTGATATGTCATTCTTCTAACAATATCAGGAACTCCTAATGATTCATATGGTGGTAATTCATTTTTTATAAGTCTTAATGTGCAAAGTGGCACATCATCTGATAACGAAATATTTACCCTTAAACGAATTTTTTTATATTCATATGATGTATCTAATTTTCTTGTTTTTTGAAATATATCATCTTCATTAATATTTCCCCTCACTAGATAATCATACATTTCATTCATATCATCTGGTGTTAATACATCCATTTCTTCTATTGGTAATAACTTTCTTCTTATTCTTAATATTGGCTTATTTCCACATATTAAATGTATATCTGATGCATCCTTTTCTATTGCCTCATCTAAAATTTTATCCATGTTCATAATAATTTTCCCCCTAAAAGTTTAGTATTAAAAGAATAATAATTTCTTATTAAGTTCTTCTAGTGTTGTTTCTCCTTTTATTACTTTTTTAAGTCCGTCAACAACTAATGGTCTATAATTTTCTTCTAATGCTTTTTTTCTTATTTCCATACTAGAACCACCGCTTACTATTAATTCTTTTATTTCATCTGTAATATTTAGTATTTCAAAAACTCCTATTCTTCCTACATATCCTGCACCATTACAATCATCACATCCTACTGCATCATATGTTTTTGCATTTGATAAATCTATTTCATCTCCATATTTTGCAAATATCTTTTCTATAATTGTTTTTTCTTCTTCTGTAAATTCTCTTTCTTTTCTACATTTTGGGCAAATTCTTCTAACTAGTCTTTGTGAAATTGCTGTTGCTAATGTACTTGCTATATCATAATCAGATATTCCTATTTTTCTTAATCTGTTTATAACTTCTATACTATCAATTGTGTGTATTGTTGATAAAACGTAATGTCCTGTTTGTCCTGCTTGTATAGCTATTTCAGCTGTTTCCTTATCACGAATTTCTCCAACTAGAATTATATCAGGGTCTTGTCTTAAAACTGTTCTCAATGCTCCTGCAAATGTTGATTTCTCATCTATTTCTATTTGATTTAATCCTGGTATACGAATTTCTACTGGATCTTCAATTGTCGTAATATTTATTTCTGGTCTATTTAAGTAATCTATTATACTATATAAAGATGTTGTTTTACCTTCTCCTGTTGGAGCTGCAACTATCGTTACACTGTTCTTTTTATTAATACTTTTATCAAATTCTTCTTTTGCTCCATAAAATCCTAAATCAAATATACTTTTTATGTTGGCATTCTTTTTTAATAATCTTAAAACAAATTTCTCTCCATATACATTTGGTTGTGATGAAGAACGAATATTATAATCTGGATAATCTAAAATTCTTCCGTCTTGTGATTCTTGTTTTTCTAAGTGCATGTTTGAAATTGCCTTAAGTCTATTAGTTAATTGAGATTGTTTAGATTTGTCTAATCTTGCAACAGTATATAATTCTCCATCTATTCTGTATCTTACTCTTACTTCATCTTCCATTGGTTCAATGTGAATATCACTGGCTCTTTTCTCCATTCCTGTTTTTAGTATACTGTCAACTACATTTACTATTGTTACTCCTTCATCTGAAATTTCACTGGTTACTGTTCCTTCTAAAGATTTTAACATTAAATCTATTTCTTTTTCAAAAGTAATATATGGCTCCATTACAAGACCTTTATTTATACACAACAATCTTATTGTTTCCATTTTCTTTTTATTGCTGGTGTTTGGAAAGCAGACTTTTATCTTTCCATTATCGATTTCAAATGGAATTGCCATATTCTTTTTTAATACATCTAATGATAAATAGTCTGTTATATTAATTTTAATTATATTTTTTGTTAAAACAATTCCTTTTTCACCTGTAATATTTCCTATTTCCTTTATTAAAATCTTTGGGTCACATGCATTTAATTCATATAAGCAATCTCCAATTTTTTTATTTGGGTTTTCTTTTTGATATTCCAAAGCATTTTCTATATCTTTTTCAGTTACAATTCCTTTTTTTACAAGTTCTACACCTATTGGTTGTCTTCTTTTTAATTCCATAAAACTACCTTCTTTCGTATTCATTTATTATATTATACTATATTTTTTTGAAGTTTTTATGTTTTTTTTGAAATTACATAAATTTACTATTTTTTTAAAGTATATGTTGTTGTTTTATCTAGATTTTCCGCAGCAATTCTAACAGTAATATTGGTTTTCCCATTATTCTCTTCTTTCTGAAATTCACATTCTTCTATATTTGTAGCTATTTTGGTATTTCCAATATATATTCCTTTATTTTGTTTAATGAAAGTATATTGATTTCCACTAGAAAACACTATAAAAGATATTTCATTTTCTGTTCCTTGATCTTTTACTTGCATTTCAACAATGGTATTTCCTGGTTTGTTTACTTCTTCTGTAAAATAGGCATTAAATTTTGTATATTGTTTGTTTATATCATTATTACTTGAAGAAATATCAATATTTTTATAAAAAAACCCTGTTAATATACCTATAATCGTAACTGCTAATAGCATTGCTATTATATATACAGTTGTTGATATTACTGTGACACCTCTTTCAGATTTCATATTAATTCTCCTTTGATAAAACTGTTGATAATTCTACTTTTTTATCTTCTTTTCCACTTTTATATGATATCTCAACAGTTACTTTTTTTACTAGTCCAGGCTCTTTACCTTGTCCTTTATTTTCTTCTAAATCTGCATAGTCTATAACTTTTATTGTTTTATAATATGGTGTATCATCTATATATCCACTTGTTTGTTTACTCTCTAAAGTTTCAAAATCTTCTGCTTTTAACTTTTCTATTTCTGATATTGCATAATTAGTCGCTTCTGTTTTCCTTTCTATATCTTTTGAACTTTGATTTATACCATATATTAAACTTGTAATTAATCCTATAAATAATGCTAATATTATAACTGATATTGTAATATCAATTCCTGTTGCACCTTTTTCATTTTTTAACTTCATTATACTTTCCTTTCCTTAGACAAGAAATTTATAATATGCTAATACAAAAATTAAATTTATTATGTTTGCTACTCCTAAGTAAAAACCTATACTTATTTTTTGTGCTATATGCTCATCTTTTTTTCTGTTTTTGTTTACTAAATTTTTTATTTTTGTTAATAAAATTGTAAATGCTATTGCTAAAGCTACCAATATAATTGTACTTATAGTAACATATTCTCCAGTGAATATACACATTGTTAATACTGTTAATATTATTCCATTTATGTAACTATTTTTAGCATATCGTTTTAATGTTATTGTATCTAATATTAATATTAATATATAGAACATTAAGTATATAACATATCTATATATATTAGCATGTTCTATTATACATAGATATACTATATACATTATAGATATTATAATTCCATATATGGTTATTGACTTTTCTATTTTTTTATATTCTTTATCTATTCCTGCCATTAAAAATACAAAAGACAAATAAAGAGCTATAAATGCACACTCTGTAATCATTATCATATCCAGTTTTTCAACTCTTACATTCATTAAATATGCAATCACTACAAAAGAAATACCTGATAGTAATTCTATAATAAAATATCTTGGTCTTATTTTTTCTTTACAGTATCTACATTTTGCCCCTAAAAATATGTAACTAAAAACTGGTATTAAATCTAAAAATCCCAATTTATGATTACAATTTGGACAATATGAATGTGTGTGTGTTATATCTTGCCTTTTGGGAATTCTATGAACTGCTAATGTATAAAAGCTTCCAAAAACTGTTCCCATTATGAATATTATTATATATAGTAATGTATCCATTTTTTCTCCTTTAGTATTAATTATAAATTTAGCCATACACACTTTGTGTGCGTATGGCTTATATTTTAATTATTTATTATAAGTAAATGTTCCGATTTCAAATTTATTTCCATCTAAATTTACATCAACAGTAATATTAGCTGTACTTTTGTTTGTTGCTGATGTATATTCTTCTGTTGTATATGTTATTGTTACTTTATTTGATCCTTCTGCAACTGTATATCCTTTTGTTGAAGTTAAATCTTTTTCTAAATTTGCTTTAATATCAGCTGCATTTTCAGAAGCTAAATATCCTGTATTTGTTGTTACTGCTTTGTTTTCTGCATACATTTTTGTAGCTTGAACTGCTAAGTTAATTTCTTCTCTTACTTGTCCTTCTATTTGATTTATTTTTGCACTTTTAGCTTGTGTTAATATTCCATTGTCTCCTGTTAGCATTGCTATTGATACTCCTGCTAAAATTAATAGTACAATGATTGTAATTACTAATGCTATTAAAGTAACACCTTTTTGATTTCTCATCTTGAATTCCTCCTAATTTTTATATTTTAATATAGTTTTTATTTTTATTTAGTATAATTAAATGTTCCAACTGTAAATTCATTTCCTTTTAATGTTACATCAACAGTAATATTTGCTGTACTTTTGTTTGTTGCTGATTTGTAATCTTCTGTTGCATATGTTATTGTTACCTTTTTTTCTCCAGCTACTACTGTATAACCTTTTCCTGTTGTTAAATCCTTTTGTAATTCTGTAACTACTGCAGCTACTTGTGTTTCAGCTAAAAATCCTGTATTTGTTGTTACAGCTTTATTTTCTGCATCCATTTTTGCAGCTTGAACTGCTAAGTTAACTTCCTCTCTTACTTGTCCTTCAATTTGACTAATTTTTGCACTTTTAGCTTGTGTCAATATTCCGTTATCTCCTGTTAACATTGCTATTGATACTCCTGCTAAAATTAATAATACGATGATTGTGATTACTAATGCTATTAAAGTAACACCTTTTTGATTTTTCATCATAAAAAATTCCTCCCTTTCTTCTTTTGGATTTTAATATATATATATTATCTTATGTTTTGGAAACATAATGTTAATAACTAAATTTATTTTGTACCTTTATCTGGCAAATATGTTCCTCCTGTTGAACTATTTTGATTACTATTTCCTGAATTTGCATTATTTGAATTCCCACTATTTTGGCTTCCATTTGTTGTCGTATTTTCTCCCTGCGTAGAACTTGTATCATATGATGAAAATGGATTTGTCTTTCCTGGTACATATGTGTTAATTCTTTCATAATTTCTTAAATCAGTTGAATCTACACTATATGTTAAAATAACTTGTTCATTTTCTACATTTTCACCTTTATTAATTTCTTCTTTTATTTCACTTGGTGTTGTATATGATACTTCTTCTGGAATTATCTTTCCTGTTGGTACATATTCATATAATATTAATCCAAGAAGCAATATTATTGCTAAACATAGTAACAATATTATTATCATTTCTTTTATAACTTTTTTAGCCATCTTCTTCTTCCTTTCTCAGAATTTATTTTGTAGTATTGGCTGTATTAGTTGAATTAGTTGTAGTGTTTGTGTTTGCTGATGTATTGGTTGTGTTCCCATTTGTAGTATTTCCTGTGTTTGTAGCATTGTTTGTATTTGTTTCCTCAACTTTTGGTGTTGCTTGTGTTGTTTGTGATATTCCTTCTATTGGTACATCTTTACATACAAAAGTTGCTTGCAAATCAGATGTTGAGCTTCCTGCTTTCATTGAAAATTCTTCTATTTTAAATCCTAGTTTTGAGTCATCCTCAATGTCTCTTATAAATTCAGCTATATTTATATAGCCTCCATTTACTGTAAAATTAAGATTGTAAGTATCAGCAGCACCTGAGCCATTTGTTATATCCATTTTGATTACAACACCTTCACTTGTTGCATGTGTCCCTATCTTTGTCCATAGGAAATCAATTTTATATTTTGCTAATTGACTTGCTGCTTGAACGTCATCAGACGAACTAACAGCAACCATATCTTCATAATTTGTTTTTTCTTCTTTTAGTTTTTTCATACTTGTATTTAGTTGACTAACTTTATTAGGAAATTCTGAGCTTGCTAATTTTGTCGCTTCTGTTACCGATTTTTCTAAATTAGCATTTTTTGCTTGTATGCCTTTTATTCCTAATATTTCAAAATCCCCTATTTCCAATCCATTTACAACTGTAAAAATAGTTAAAGCTAATACAAGTGTAATTAATAAAACTATTAATAATTTTTTCATGGCAAATCTCCTTCTATTTTTACTGTAACAACACTTCCGTCTTTTTGTCCTGCTGTTGAAATTACATTTGTAAGATAATTTCCTGTTTCTATTTTTGCTTTAAACATACCTAATTGTTCATATTTATCTGATTGTGCATTTATAACTATATGTGTTCCAGAGGTATTTTGAATTCCTGTTATCTGAACACTTTCTGGAATTATAAACATTATTGAATTTAATAAATTAGGTATAGCATCTCTTGTCTTTGTAGCATCTGTTATTTTATCATTTAAATTTTGTAAATTTTCTATCATTTTTGTGTATTCGTTTGTTTTAGATTGTATTTTAGTGTTATCACTTTCTACCAATAAAATTTGAGATTGTGTATTTTGTTTTGAACGTTTTGCTTCTGCATCTTTTTTATCCATTTGATTGCTTATCATTATAGAAAATGCACTATAAATGATAAATAGTAATATTATTCCAACTGCAACTCTTATTAAGCTAAATTCTGTTTTGTCTAATTTTTCTTTTAAGTCATTTTTTATTGAAATTTTTCCACTAAGTTTACTATTTTTAGATTTTGATTTAGAATTTTTATTTCCTTTTGTTTTAGTGCTACCAACTTCTACTTTTAACCAATCAGGCATTTTTTCATTAAAGCCTTGTTTTTTAAAGTTTATTCCTTCAATTCCTTCTCCATCTCCATATAGAGCTAACGAAATTGCTGAATTTACTTCAATATAATCTTTTATATTTATCTTATCTTTTGTTGAACTTAAAGCCATTGGTTTTAAAATTTCACAACTTGCTTCATTTAAGTATTCTTGAAAATATAAATCTATATTATTTATTAAAGTCGCTGTTCCTGTAATATATACTTTGTTTATTTCATATATACTTTCATTTATTATTTTTTTAACATTTCCTACAATATTATATAGTGTAGGCATTATATCTTCTAAATAACTTGTTTCATCTTCTTTTAACTCAGTTACTTCTGAAGTATAAATAGTGGTATTTTTACATATTTCATAAGATTTAGGGTATGAATTTTCTTTTAAATTAATTTTTCTTAAAAAATCATTACTTCCCTCTTCTAAAACATTTATTGAATATATTCTTTCATCTACTATTGTTGTAATAGTTGTTTTTTCTTCTATATTAACTATTAAGTAATTTTCTCTTGGTTTTGTATTTATTAAATTAGCTATTGACATAGATATTGGAACTATATTTGTCAACTTATATCCTGATAAAGATTGGATTTTTTTGTTTAAATCAATTTTATTTGCTGCAACATGTATTACTTTTAGTTTTTCTTTATCATCAGGATAATTTGTAATCGCATACCTAGTCTCATAAACATTTGGATTTTGTCCTTTATCACTACATGATAATTCAAATTCAGTAGTTATTGCTTTATCTAAATCTTTTTTTGACAATAAAGCAAACATATCAAAATAACTATACATTTCATCTGACAAATTTATACTAATTGGTGTTTTATAACTATCAGTTTCTTCAATTATTTGATTAATTGCTTTATCTAAATCTTCATAAAAATTAATCCCAAAAGCTTCGACTTTTACTTTATCGTGGTCTTTTGATACTTTAGCATATTTAATTAAATTAGATTCTACATATAATCCTAAACAGCTTGACATTTTTTACTCCTTTTTTATTATTATTTTCTACATAAAAACAAAAAGAATACAGGAATTAATTTTTGTTTCTTCTTCATTTTTCTTCTTTTTCTATATCATTCTATTTTATTTTATCTTTTTTTCCTAAAAAGTCAATGGATTTTACTTAAATGTCACATAAGTGTAATATTCTTGTAATATTTACATTTTTCGCAATTTACATATGAAAAATCCATCATTTTCATTACTTGGATAAATGTTTATATATTTATCTTTTTCTCCAAATATTACAATATTTTCATAATTCTTTTCATTTTCTTTACAAATTTTAAAGTCCAAATTTTCTTTCAAAAATCTCTCAATTATATCTTCATTTTCTTCTTTTAATATACTACAAGTTGAATATACTAACTCTCCATTTTTCTTTAAATATTTTGAACAATTATCTAATATAGCTTTTTGTATTTTTGTAATTTCTTCTATATCTTCTTTTTTTCTTTTCCATTTTATATCTGGTTTCCTTTTTATAACTCCTAATCCTAAGCAAGGTACATCTAATAATATTTTATCAAATTTTCCAACTAAATCTTGATTAAACTCTGTTGCATCTTGAGTTTTTGCTTGTATTATATTTATTCCTAATCTCTTAGCTGCATTTTGTACTAACTTAATTCTATGTTCATGTATATCCCATGCTTCTATTTTCCCTTTATTTTTCATTTTTTCTGCTATATATGTTGTCTTTCCTCCCGGGCTACTACATGCATCTAAAATACACTCGTCTTCTTTTGGAGCTAATACATCTACGATTAGACCCGCCCCCTCATCTTGAACTGTAAAAAATCCTTCTTTAAATAAATCTATATTTTCTATATTTTTTACTTTCTTTAAAACAAAAAAATCTTCTAGACTTCCTTCTAAGTATTTAATTTTTCTTTTCCCTAATTTTTCTTCTAGCTCTTTTTTATTTGTTTTTAATTTATTTATTCTTATTGTAGTATTTGGTTTTAAATTAGAATTTTTACATATTTCTTCAACTTCTTTTATATCTTTTTGTTTTAATAGTTCTTCTATAATCCACATAGGCATTGATGTAGTTTTAGATATTCTTTCTTTATCATCTTTTATTTCTTCTAATTCCTTATAATCATTTACAGATACTTTTCTTAATATTGCATTTACAAAATTAGAACTACTTTTATGTCCATATCTTTTAGCTAAATTTACACTTTCATTAACTGCTGCTGATTTTGGTATTTTATCTAAAAATATTATTTGATAAATTCCCATTCTTAATATATTTAAAATCCAAACGGAAATCTTTTTTAATTTTATATTAGAATATTTTTTTATTATTTCATCCAAAGTCAACTTCCAAGTTATGGTTCCATAAACTAATTCAGAAATCAGACCTACATCTCTTTCATCAATATTTTTATTTTCTTTTAATACTTGATTTAGTGCAATATTTGAATATGCATCTTCTTTTTCTATTTTATATAAAGCTTTTAAAGCTATTTCTCTTGCTTTATTTATCATGTCAAAACCTTCCTATTTTTT
>ERZ836760.1648-NODE-1648-length-22603-cov-42.339631_pt1 | contig 22603 bp, 16 predicted proteins | sample MGYA00519941_ERZ836760 | MGnify/ENA primary metagenome ERZ836760 (study PRJEB31850, sample SAMEA3708807) | human gut metagenome | biome: human gut; feature: human-associated habitat; material: faeces | place: China | collected 2014 ... | reverse complement strand
CCGTATCTTGTATCTACGGTATGGGAAATCCTTCGGACTTCTACAAAAATGTCATCGAAATAGAACGGGGACGGATGATGGACCGCAATGTGTTTCTACGTCGTTTGGTAGACAGTTTGTATGTTCGCAATGATATCGACTTGAACCGTGGCAATTTCCGGGTCAAGGGCGACACGGTGGATATTTATCTGGCTTATACCGACAACCTGCTCCGCGTCACCTTCTGGGGGGATGAAATTGACGGCATCGAAGAGGTAGACCCTATCACAGGAGTCACTATCGCACCATTTGACGCCTATAAGATTTATCCGGCCAACCTGTTCATGACTACCAAAGAGGCTACTCTCCGTGCTATTCATGAAATAGAGGATGATTTGACCAAGCAAGTAGCTTTCTTCGAATCTATCGGCAAGGAATACGAGGCCAAACGATTGTATGAGCGAGTAACTTACGATATGGAAATGATTCGGGAATTGGGACATTGTTCCGGAATTGAGAATTATTCCCGTTATTTCGACGGCCGTGCTGCCGGTACCCGCCCCTATTGTTTGCTCGATTTCTTTCCGGATGATTTCCTGATCGTTATCGACGAAAGCCACGTAAGCGTACCCCAAATCCGTGCAATGTACGGAGGAGACCGTGCGCGAAAAATCAATCTTGTGGAATATGGTTTTCGATTGCCTGCCGCTATGGACAACCGTCCGTTGAAATTTGAAGAGTTCCAAGAGATGGCAAAACAAGTAATCTACGTCAGTGCTACACCGGCGGATTATGAATTGATTCAGTCGGAAGGAATCGTCGTGGAACAGGTGATTCGTCCTACCGGTCTGCTTGATCCTATCATCGAAGTACGTCCGAGTCTCAATCAGATTGACGATTTAATGGAAGAAATCCAGCTCCGTATTGAAAAAGAAGAACGCGTACTCGTCACTACACTAACCAAACGAATGGCAGAAGAACTGGCAGAATATCTTCTTAATAATAATGTGAGATGTACCTATATCCATAGTGATGTCGACACACTGGAACGTGTGAAGATTATGGATGATCTCCGGCAAGGAGTTTATGACGTACTTATCGGGGTCAACCTGCTTCGTGAGGGTCTCGACCTTCCGGAAGTGTCTCTCGTCGCTATTCTCGATGCAGACAAAGAAGGATTCCTCCGCTCCCACCGTTCGTTGACACAAACTGCGGGACGTGCCGCGCGTAATGTGAACGGTAAGGTAATCATGTATGCTGATAAGATGACGGATAGTATGAAACTGACGATTGATGAAACGAACCGTCGCCGCGAAAAGCAGTTGGCATACAATGAGGCAAACGGAATTACCCCGCAACAGATTAAAAAGGCCAGAAACTTGTCTGTATTCGGTAATGCAAAAGAGGCAGATGAGCTGTTGAAAGAAAGACATGCTTATGTAGAACCTTCTACTCCGAATATCGCAGCAGATCCGATAGTGCAGTATATGAGTAAAGCGCAGATGGAAAAGAGTATCGAGCGTACCCGCAAACTGATGCAGGAAGCAGCCAAGAAACTTGAATTTATCGAAGCCGCACAATATCGTGACGAATTATTGAAACTGGAGGACTTGATGAAAGAGAAATGGGGATAAAATTTCCCCATTGTTCACCTATTATAGCCTGATTGTTAAGGGCTGAAACTCTTAACAAATCTGTAACTTCGTATTTAGTCTATTAATTAGTGTTATAAAAACACCTATTAAGGGCTGATAATTTGCAAAGTTACCGGAATCCCGTATCTTTGCACTGTGTTTTTCATAGTATTAGATTTAAGGTTAACAAAGGTTGGAGCAAGGCGTTGCTCCTTTTTTTATGTCTATACGTCACCTTCAATGAAAAATATAAAGTTGGAAAGACATAATGTACCACTCTCTAAAGCATAAATTAAAGAGGATTGCAGATATAGACTGATCATTCATTACGGCTGAATCTATTCATGCAATCCTCCCATTTCTTATAGTTGGATTATTCCTACTTCAAGCGATGATAAATCAAAGAGCCTTCTCTATGGCATTTTTAATCAACGGTTCCATAATATCATACCCTTCGCTCGTTGGATGAACTCCATCTTTAGTATATTGAGGATTCAAGGCCTGATTTTCGTCAACCACCATTGCCTTGTAATAATTAACAAACGGAATTTTATTTGCTTTTGCATAAGCCTCTATCCGGTCATTTAAAGATTTAATTTTCTGCGGAACATCTTTTATTTCCATTCTCCACTTAAATGCAGCAGCAGGCAATACGGAAGTCAAAATTACTTTTATTTTATTTGCTTTTGCCAGTTCCGCCATAGAAACAATGTTTCCGAATGTATAATCTTCATTATACGCTTGTGTATTTTCAGCGACATCATTTGTTCCGGCATTAATCACCACTAAAGCAGGAGAAAGATTAATCACATCTTCCCGGAACCGTAACAAGAATTGATAGGAAGTCTGCCCACTGATTCCACGGCCAATGTAACCATTTGATTTGAAAAAATCCGGATGAGTCCTTACCCATCCTTCCGTAATGGAATTTCCCATAAAAATAACCCGTTTGTCTTTCTTTGTCGCTTGTGGAAGTGCAGCATTTTCTTTTGAATAACGACGTAGATTAGCAAAATCATTTTTCTGCGCATAGCTTTCTCCTATCGAGAAACTCAAGCAAACAACAGCCAATAATATCCATTGGCCCCATCTTCTTTTATCCATGTTTATATTAAGTATTAGTAATATTATATTTCATGCAAAGATAAAAAGAAAAGCGATGCACCATACTTTGTACGGCCATTTTTTGTGCATTTCCATGCCATAATGCGCTGATAAATGCCAGACGCGAGAGATTTTTTCTGCATATTTGTTATTGTTTTCAGGTTTCCAGCAAAAATACGCCATACGCTGGGAGCTTCTAAATTCATCGGTTCTTTTCAGTTGGTTTCGGTTCTAAATAGTCATATACGTTCGCATATTAATAACCTTTCTTTGGGGAAGCAAAAGTTAGAGGCTTCATTTGCCTGAAACGAAGCCTCTGAATGTATCAAACGGAGGCTCTGCCGCATGGGTTTAGAGCCTCCATTTAGGGAATAAAAAGCGCCTTTTTGCCGAACGCATAGTGGAACACTCTCCAAAGGCAGATAACTCACTATATGACAATCGGTTACACCTACCTAAAAAAGCCCCCCTTGAACACTTACCGGTATTATTATAAATATATAAATAATAAACTCTATATATTAAAATGTATAGTTCGATTTTTCTATTTTTTGAATCTTTATAACGCAAATCGCATGTGCTAAAATTTATTTGTAGCTTTGCTTTTTTCGAATAAATTCAGCTGTTAAATCAGTTCATAGTAATTATTAAAAAAGTTGATGAAGAAAGAAAAATGGAAGCATACGCATTTATCTGTCGTCCAAAATATCGAATAATCGTTAAGGCGAAGGTGCTTTTTCTTAATCTATGTTATATAACATGCGTTTTTTCTTGGATTATTTGCTAATTCCACAACAGTCCGTATCTTTGCATTGTGTTTTTCATAGTATTAGATTTAAGGTTAACAAAGGTTGGAGCAAGGCGTTGCTCCTTTTTTATGTCTATATGCTTGATTTCCTAAAAAAGAATGGTATTTTTGTAAAGTCACAATTATTATCCGAAACATGAAACGCAAACTACTTTATACCACTCTAATAATAGCTATTCTGTGTGTAATCAGCATACTTGTATGTAACAGGACGATCAAGAAACACACAGTCTCCAAACTATATACGGAAGTAAATACTATCCCCTCCAACAATGTAGGATTACTTCTCGGAACTTCTCCCAAGTTGAAAAATGGAAATAACAATTTATATTTCGATTATCGAATTCTTGCAACAGTAGAGTTATATAAAGCCGGGAAAATTAAATATATCCTCATCAGCGGCGATAACCGTAAAGAGGATTACAATGAACCGGAAGAAATGAAGAAAGCACTCATACAAAAAGGTATTCCTGAAAAATTCATTTATTTAGATTATGCCGGATTCCGGACTCTCGACTCTGTTGTACGTGCCAAAGAAGTGTTTGGACAGAATCGTCTGACCATCATCTCACAACGTTTCCATAATGAACGAGCGATCTATCTTGCAGAGAAAAATGGAATAGACGCCATCGGGTACAACGCACAAAATGTAAATGCTTATGCCGGACTGAAAACTAACATCCGGGAATTACTCGCAAGAGTCAAAATGTTTATAGATTTAGGTATAGATAAACAACCTCATTTCTTGGGGGAGAAAATCATTATTGGAAACAATAAATGACTAAATACAAAATGCCATGAATAAACACAAAAGATAAAACCTATGAGACATCAACAAAATAAGAAAAAAACAGCCTGGAAGAAAAGTCGCACCTTTGGTGACATTAAAGGAGGAAGAATGCGAATCAAATTAAAGGATAATATAGTGAAAAGAGAACACTCTTTATTAAAACCAACTGAATTTGATAAATGCCCCATTTATATAATGGAAAATCCGTCCAGGGATTTCTATTTTCCAATAACAATAGACCATATTGAAAGTGTATTGAATCAATTACCCGAAAAAGATGTATCATGTATAACACACATATGGCTACGCAAGCCTAATTCTAAAGTAAATTGCCAAAGTTATTTTACTACGGGTAGTGGAGTATATGCCATCATACTGTATCCATTTCCCAAAAACAACAAAATATCCATAGGAAAGAGCAAACCCAGTCACAAACTACTAACATGGTATAAAGGCTATGCATCTGAACCTGTAAAAGAACGAGATAACTGGTATATTGAATTCACAGAAGAAAATGCAAGAAGATATTATCTTGAACGTTTATTAATGCATGAAATCGGATATTGTGTCAATGTATGGTTAGTTTATAATAAAGCAGCAAACTACAAATCAGAAAATAGTGCAGATAATTATGCTTTGAATAATAAACTTGAAATAACTTATTAAATTATGGAACAACAAATTCAACTCAACGATCACAATAAGCAGGAATACCCTCCTATGCATACAGCAGAGCATTTACTCAATGCAACCATGGTGAAAACCTTTGGCTGCCCACGTTCTCGCAATGCCCACATCGAAAGGAAAAAAAGCAAATGTGACTATATACTTTCGTTATGTCCGACAGCGGAACAAATCCAGTCTATTGAAGATAGAGTGAACGAGGTAATCAGTCAGAACCTACCTGTGACTGTTGAGTTTATGACTCATGAACAGGCCAAAGATATTGTAGATTTAAGTAAGCTACCTGCCGATGCAAGCGAAACTCTTCGCATTGTCCGCATTGGAGATTATGATGCCTGCGCCTGCATCGGATTGCATGTATCCCATACTTCTGAAGTGGGTACCTTCAAAATCATTAGTTATGATTATGACGAAGAAAGGCAAACACTAAGAATAAGGTTCAAACTGATCGAGAAGAAGTAAACAGGTTATCAAATTAATATCTATCTTATATAAAATAAATAAAAACAGGATACATTTTGTCATTTATATTGCAAAATTGACATTATAAAAATGACAAATAGACAATTTTAGTCTCTAAAATCTCTTGGCATAAGGTTTGCATTTATAGAAGCGAACAACGGTTCGAGAGCGGACGATGGAAGGCGGGATAACCGATACCATCGGAAGTGAAAACACCGAAGTTCTAAATTTATTAATTGAATGTTTAACTTAAAGATAGGAGACTAAAATTATGATGCCTGTTAGAAGAACTCAAAGTTGGTTACCAAGTATCTTTAATGATTTCTTTGATAACGATTGGATGGTAAAAGCAAATGCTACTGCACCTGCAATTAATGTTTTGGAAACAGAAAAAGAATACAAAGTGGAATTGGCTGCTCCAGGTATGACGAAGGATGATTTCAATGTTCGCATTGATGAAGATAATAACCTCGTTATCAGCATGGAGAAGAAGACAGAAAACAAGGAGGAAAAGAAAGACGGTCGCTATCTGCGTCGCGAATTCTCATACTCTAAGTTCCAGCAAACAATGATTCTACCGGATAATGTAGACAAAGAAAAAATTGCTGCATCTGTAGAACATGGCGTTCTAAATATCGAACTTCCGAAACTCTCTGAAGAAGAAGTAAAAAAGCCAAATAGACAAATCGAAATAAAGTAATACAGTAGCCACTTACTATTCACCGGAGACGGTGATGAAAAGGATCAAAAACAGCTCTCTCCCTTAAAGGGAAACGAGCTGTTTTTTTATTGTCTTTGCAGGCAATGCCGCCTTATTAACATAACATACCCACAGGGTTTTCGGACTGCCCCCTTATTATCTTCAGTTGTTCTTCCGATAGCTAATTACCGCCCAACTATTAAACACGACTGCAAAAAGCAACAATATTCCGAACTGCGGCAGCAAATCAAAGAAACCACTCCCCTTCAGATATATCATTCGCATCACCTCCATAAAATACTTCAAAGGATTGAATATCGTTATTATTTGTGCCCATTCCGGCATGCTGCTAATGGGGGTAAACAAACCGCTCATCAAAATCACCACCAACAAACAGAACCACATAACAAACATTGATTGCTGCATCGTTGCTGAATAGTTGGAAATGACTAGTCCGAAGCCGGACATCACCAGAACAAAAAGAACCGCGAAAAAGTAAATCAACAGAAAATGCCCGACAGGTACTATGCCATAAATTAACCAGGCTAATATGAAACACACCGTCAGCACCAGAAAACCAATCAGCCAATAAGGCAGGAGCTTTGCCAAAATAAAAACAAACTTCGGAACCGGAGTCACATTGATTTGTTCTATTGTCCCCACTTCCTTCTCGCTAACCACATTCAACGCAGGCAAGAAACCACAAATCAAAGTCAACAACATGACCATCAATGCCGGAATCATATAGAGCTTATAGTTCAGATTCGGATTAAACAATCCCTGCGTATCAACCTGTATGGAAGGGAAAGTGCCGGAAACGGTAGCTGCTTCGGGATGTTCCGAACGTAGTTCGGCTGCATAATCATTAATGATAGAAGACAAATAAGAACTACCCAGACCGCCTTTCGTTCCATTCACGGCATTGGCTGCTATCAATACATGAGCATCCTCTCCATTCATCCAATCCCGTTCCAAATGCCTTGGAATTTCCATCACAATATCAGCCGTTCCAATTTCAATGTTTCGAAGACCTTCTTCATACGAGGTCGGTACTTCTACCAAACGAAAGTAAGTGGAGGCAGCAATCTTATTCACTAAACGTTGTGAAATAGCCGAATGGTCATTATCCACAATATTCAACTGTATATTCTTGATTTCCAGATTTACCGCCCAAGGCATCAATAGCATAATCATGCATGGAAATACAAGAATCAATTTTGGAAGAAACGAATTGCGAAGCAATTGTTTAAACTCTTTTTCTATCAGGAACTTTATCATAAATAATTCTTCAATTTGCTGATATGTTTATATGTCAATGCCATGTAGTATAACACAGCCAATTGGCACATTAACATATTATTCTTATCTACTCCAATCTATACTTGAATTTCTTGATACTGATCGTAATAAGTACCGTCGCCATTAATAATAAGATACCAATCTCCTTATATACCAATACAACAGGTACTCCTTCAATCATCAACTTTCGCACAGCCTGAATATACCAACGTGCCGGAAGTATATCCGAAATCCACTGAAGTATCAACGGCATACTCTCAATAGGGAAAATCATCCCCGATAAAAGCATCGTGGGCATCATCAACATCAAACCGGAAACCAGCATGGCCGCAACCTGTGTACGCGTGACTGATGAAATCAATAAGCCCAACGCCAAGGATACGAAGATAAACAACAAAGAGACGGTTATCAACCAGAATAAACTTCCTACTACCGGAACATCCAGCACAAAGACCGAAAGTAAAAGAATTGTTATCAGATTGACAAACGACAACACAAAATAAGGCACAGCCTTTGCCAAAATAATAAATAGTGGCTTCACAGGCGAAACCAGTAATACCTCCATGGTCCCCGTCTCTTTTTCACGAACAATGGAAATCGAGGTCATCATAGCGCAAATCAGCATCAGGATCAACCCCATTACCCCCGGAACAAAGTTATAAGCACTCTTCATTTGCGGGTTATACAACAGTTTTATATCCGACGTTAAACGGGCAGCCGACATATTGGGCGGCATCATTTCCTGACCTACCATAGAAACAATTCCCGTCGCATAATTAACCTGCGAAGTCGACATATTCGGATCTGTTGCATCTACTACCAGCTGCACATGAGCATCACCCGTATAGAGATCATCAACAAAACGTTCGCTAAAAACAATCGCCATATCAACCTTATTCTTCAGAAAAGCAGCTTCCATTTCCTGGGGCGAATGAAAACGCGCGGTAACAGTGAAATATTCACTGGCGTCCAAACGATCAATTATTTTTCGTGTCACCACATCATTAGAAGGATCGAGCACCGCCAACCGGACATTTTTCACCTCTGTACTGATGGCAAAACCGAATAGTATAATTTGTACAACCGGCATCCCCAATAAAATCAGCATGGTTCGCCGGTCACGGAAAATATGATAAAATTCTTTCTTTACAAAAGCTATAAACTGTCTCATAATCAATCTGCTTTGCGCACCGCACCGCGGGCTAATTGCTGAAAAACATCATCCATCGTTTCCGCACCGAATTGTTGCTTCAGACGGGCAGGTGTATCAAGAGCTTTAATCTGACCGTCCACCATGATAGATATCCGGTTACAATATTCCGCTTCATCCATATAATGGGTAGTGACAAATATGGTGATTCCCTGGTCGGCTGCCTGATAAATCAATTCCCAGAACTGCCTTCTCGTAGCGGGATCTACTCCACCCGTCGGCTCATCCAGAAAAACAATTCTCGGCTCGTGGAAGATTGAAACTGAAAAAGCTAATTTCTGCTTCCACCCCACCGGAAGACTCTTCACCAAAGTATCCCGTTCGGCAGTAAGCTCCAGGCGATCCAACAATTCTTCTGTCTTCCGTTCTATTTCTTGCTCTTTCATCCCATAAATCCCGGCAAACAGACGGATATTCTCCCACACTTTCAGGTCTTCATATAGCGAAAACTTTTGGCTCATATAGCCGATATGCTTCTTTACTTGTTCAGCTTCCCGGAAAATATCATATCCTGCCACCTTTCCTATGCCTGATGTCGGTTTACTTAATCCGCAAAGCATGCGCATGGCCGTGGTCTTTCCGGCTCCATTAGCACCCAGAAAGCCAAATATCTCTCCCCGGTTCACCTGAAAGGAGATATGATCTACCGCTGTAAAATTACCAAAACACTTTGTCAACTGCTCCACTTCAATGACCGGAGCGGTTTCATGCCTCACCTCCTCCCGTTCCAAAGAAGGAGGACAAAGGATGGATGCAAATTGCTGAAGAATACGCTCGGGAGTATCAATTCCATGAATCTTTCCATGATTGATAAAAGCAATCCGGTCACATTGCCGGGCTTCATCCATGATGGGAGTAGAAACAACAATGGTAATACCCTGTTCCCGCAAGTTACGAAGCATTTGCCAAAATTCCTTGCGCGACACAGGATCCACTCCGGTAGTGGGTTCATCCAGAAATAAAATATCAGGCTTATGGATCAAAGCGCAACTCAATGCCAGTTTCTGCTTCATTCCACCCGACAAAGCTCCTGCCCTTCTTTTCCTGAACGGTTCTATCTGCTGATAGATATCTTTAATTAAATCATAGTTCTCCTGAACAGTCGTATGGAATACGGTAGCGAAAAACTCCAGATTCTCCTCTACTGAAAGATCCTGGTAAAGTGAAAAACGACCGGGCATATATCCAACCTTCGTACGAATCTGTTTATATTCTGTTGCCACATCCAGTCCGCCAATCGTGGCCGTTCCCTTATCTGCCAGCAGCAAAGTAGTCAGAATACGGAATAAGGTACTCTTACCGGCACCGTCAGGACCTATCAGCCCAAAGATCTCTCCCCGTTCTACCACAAAAGAAACCTCTTTCAGCGCTTCCACCGTTCCATAGCTCTTGCCGACTTCTTTCACAACCACTATGGGTACATCCTTCTCCATTTCCCTGACTTTAATTTTTAATCTTCATTCTTTAATTTCACTCCGCCATACATACCAATCTTCAACGCTCCGTCGTTCTTCACCGCAATCTTCACTGCATATACCAGATTAGCACGTTCATTCTTCGTCAGAATTGTTTTTGGAGTGAATTCCGAACGATCGGAAATCCAAGTCACTTCCCCCGGATAAGCTTTCTGCTCCGAGTTGCCATAGTCAGCATACACAGTCACTTGATCTCCCAGTTTCACTTTTGATAACTGTTCGGAAGTGATGTAAGCCCTCAAATACATACGATCCACTTCGCCCACCTTAAATAAAGGCTTGCCGATAGCCGCCAATTCACCGGCTTCCGCATATTTAGCCAATACTATACCTGCGATAGGTGACTGAACATGACATTTAACTAACTGATCCTCCACTTGCGCTACCTGTATAGCAACCGAATTGCCTTGTTCTGTAAGGCTATTCGTACTATTACGCAACGATGATTCCTGTGCAACGAGCTGCCGTTCGAGTAATTTGACTTGCGCGTCCCAATCATCCAGTTGTTTTTGATTGGCCGCACCTGCAGCAAGCAAGTTTTCCACCCGTTTCCTCTCACGCTCTGCCGTGACAATTTGCTGTTTGGTAGCGGCAATCTGTTTGGCAAGATCAGGACGCTGGTTTTCTACCGATTTCATACTGGCTTCCAATTGCAGTTTTTTTAAATACAATTGTACCGTATCTACCAACCCGATCTCCTCACCCGCTTCCAGCTTTGTTCCCTCTTCTACTTCCAGTCGTAGCAATTTTCCGGCAGCCTCGGCGGACACTATTACTTCCGTAGCTTCAAATGTACCGGTTGCGTCATAATCAGGTGTTCCATTTCCACAGGCAGATAACATCATCAGCGTTATCCCCCACATTCCTATTTTTGTTATTCTTTTCATATCCGGAGAAGTTATATTAATCATTTATTGTATATTTCAATTGATAAATTCCCATTAACCGTTGAATCTCATGTATGGCTTTCGACTGACGCGCCAAGCTCTCATTAGTCAGTTCACGTAACATTTCAGTCACGGTCAATGTTCCATTTGCCACCTTTGCTTCGGCAGCTTTACGGATATTTGTACGCAACCGGATTATTTCGTCATCATCCCGCATTTGCTTCTCCAAAGAATGGATAGCCTGATCCTGCTGCGTCATTTCCAGTCTTGTATTGAAAAGGAATACATCCCGGTTATTATCCAGTTGCTGTCTTTTCTTCTCGATCACCCGACGGTCATTTTTCAAAGTATACAGACTACCAAAATTCCATGAAAGCCGGACACCTGCCATATAATAAGGAGAAAATTCATTCTTCAGCATATCCAATCCGGGATTTCCGTATGCCCCCTGCACAAACAGTCCGAACTGCGGAAGATGACGCACATTCAAAGCCTTCTCCTGCACTTGCAGTCCGGCTCCCTGTGCATCAAACAAAGCCAACTCCGGCCGACGAATCTCACTGACAGCCGAAACCATACTTTGAGGTACAGGCTTCTCCAGCACTGTCTCCGGAGACAGTGCTTCTCCTACCAACAGCGAAAGCATTTTCAAATAAGCTGTCCGTGATGATACTAAATCCACTCTTTTCTGTTTTGTATTCAGCTGCTCCACTTTCACTGCATCCAAATCAGCTTGATTGGCTATTCCATTTTCCACATAAGCAGTAATCTGACGATAATTTCTCTCCAGTTCATCTTGCAACAATGTATTTTGTTTGATTTGCTCGTCCAGCAGGAGAATTCCAAAATAAAGATCATTCACGCGGTTATTCAGCGCATACATATCTACATTCAGTTTTTCTTTTTCCACTTCAGCCTCTGCAATCGTCTGCTTCTTCTGCATACGGATTCCTCCCCCGTCCCATATCTTCTGTTGCAATTCCAACATGACCTGATATTGGTCTTTGGACAATCCTTTTAAATCTACTCCGGGAAGTTTTACCGGAATTTCTGTCACATCACTCTGATAAGAGGCCTTTGCCGAAAGAGCAAATTGAGGCAAATATCCCTTGGCTGCATTTTCCAGATTATATTCCTTTGTCTTCTCCACTAAGCCATACTGATGTACCAACGGATAATTGTCCTGCGTCTTCCGCTGACATTCTTCCAATGTAATCTGCGCATACGCTCCTGCTACATACAGTAAAAAGGAGAAACTGAAAATCATTCTTTTCATATCCATTATTTCTTTGGTTTCTTCGAAAGACAAAGATAGGGATTTCAAAGATACTGGTCATTTCCAAGAGTTGGTAAATGTGTTCCATTAGTTCGATAAAACAGAAAAAAGCAAATAAGTATGCCGCATTTTATTACCTTTGCCGGAAAAGAGAAAAGAAAATGGGACAAAAAGAACCGATAGAGTTAGCACTTAAATTATTAGACAATCTTAAAATTGTCCGGCATAACGAGCATCGTTATATATCTTCTGATTTCGGATTCGTCAATAGCTTTGTAAAGATGGAAACGACTCTTTTCTCACTCGGTCAACCGTATCGTATTAAAGAAGGACGTATCGCATTCGTCAAGCAAGGCTCTGCCCGAATTCTCATTAATCTGATCGAATATACCATCCAACCGGGATGCATCGCAGTGATCGCTCCTAACTCCATTATTCAAATCACAGAGGTGTCTCCTGATTTTGATATGCAAATGATAGCAGCCGACCACAATTTCCTTCCTATATCCGGAAAAGACGATTTTTTTTCTTACCTTCTCCATCATCAGAAAAACATCATATTGTTACTATCTCCACAAGAACAGCAACAAGTGGAACATTATTTCACCTTGATATGGGGCGTATTGCAGGAACCGCCATTCCGCAAAGAAGCTATACAACATCTTTTGGCCAGCCTCATCTATTATTTAGAATATATCGCTCAAAACAGTATTGAACTGAATTCTGCCCAGTTGACAAGACAGGAAGAGATTTTCCAACGTTTCATCTCTCTTGTCAATGTATACAGCAAGAAAGAACGTAACGTAAATTTCTATGCAGATAAGCTATGCCTCACTCCACGTTATCTGAATACTGTTATCCGACAGGCCAGTCAACAAACAGTAATGGACTGGATAAACCAGTCCATTATACTAGAAGCAAAAGTATTGCTAAAACATAGCAATCTGCTCGTTTATCAAGTTTCTGATGAATTAAATTTCCCTAATCCTTCTTTTTTCTCGAAGTTCTTTAAACGAATGACAGGAATGACACCACACGAATATCAACAAACGAAATAATCTTTATTTCGAGAACTCTTTAATCCGTTGTTCCTCTTCCAGTTTACAAATCAGTAATGTATTATCTTTCTCTGCGATGATATATCCATCCAGTCCTTGAACAACAACTCGTTTTTCTTCGCTGGCATGCACAATACAGTTCTTACTGTCATACAAACGTATATCGGTTCCTACCGTAGCATTTCCCGATTTATCCTGTGGTAAAAGACCGCGAAGTGCTCCCCATGTGCCTAAATCCGACCAGCCGAAAGAAGCCGGTAACACGTAAATTGCCTCCGCTTTTTCCATCACCGCATAGTCGATAGAAATACTTTCGCAAGTCGGGAACAACTTTTTGATTGTTTCATTTTCTTTTTCCGTATAGAAATCCGGGAAAATACGGTCAAAAATCTGTGCGATACCCGGAGCATATACACGCATCACGGAAGTGATAGTACGCACGTTCCACACAAAGATTCCCGCATTCCAGAAGTAATTACCTTCCGCCAAATACTTTTCTGCTGTCTCTTTATCGGGTTTTTCCTTGAATGCGTCTACTGTATAAATTTCTTTATCTGTTTGAAGCTGGTTGGCAGCAGCAATATATCCGTAGCCTGTCTCCGGACGAGTCGGCCGAATACCTATTGTGACAATAGCACTGCTATCATCCGTAAAACGAAGTGCTTTCTCCATCACTCTACGGAACTCGCTCGTATCGATGACTAATGCATCCGAAGGAGTTACTACAATGTTAGCACGGGGATGCTTCTTTTTGATTTTCCAGCAAGCAAACGCGATACAAGGCGCAGTATTTCGTGCACAGGGTTCCGCTAAAATATTACTTTCCGGAATTTCCGGCAACTGCTCCCGAACAATATCAATGTATTTTTCAGAAGTTACCACCCACATATTTTCCCTGGGGCAAACACCATCAAAACGGTCTGCCGTCAATTGAATCAGTGACCGGCCACATCCCATTACATCAATAAATTGTTTAGGACATTCCGGAGTGCTCATCGGCCAGAAACGGCTCCCTATGCCACCAGCCATTATTACAACATGATTATCCATACCTATCATCCTCCTGTAAAAAAAAATATTATTTAAATAAGCGCGCAAGTTACATTAAAATGTCCAAAACAGCAAATAAAGACCAAGAGTATTTAATTTTCCAACTGAATAATCGAATAATTGTATTTCTACAATAATAGACAAAGACCGCTCTCGAATAATAAGAACGACCTTTGTCTTTTCATTTCAATAGAATATAATCATCTTATTTATATTCTGCCCAGCTCTTGATAGCTATATCATCCACACTCATCGTACAGAATGCATTGATAAATGCACTAGCCAGACGAGCGTTCGTAATCAACGGAATATTTAAATCAATAGCGGCACGACGGATTTTATACCCATTACTTAATTCTCCGGCAGTCAAGTTCTTTGGTATATTGACTACCATATCTATTTCCTTACTATGAAGCATCTCCAATGCCTGCGGATGCCCCTCCTCACTCGGCCAATAAACATGAGTACTCTCAATACCGCTCTCGGCAAGCGCTTTATGCGTACCGCCCGTCGCAAAGAGTTTATATCCCTTATTCACCAACATACGGGCTGCATCCATCATATCCGCTTTTTGCTTCATGGTACCCGTGGAAAGCAAGATATTCTTCTTCGGAATACGATAGCCGACAGAAAGCATTGCTTTCAATACGGCACAAGAAGTATCCATACCAATACAACCTACTTCACCGGTGGAAGCCATATCTACTCCCAACACCGGGTCGGCTTTCTGCAAACGGTTGAAAGAGAACTGTGAAGCTTTGATTCCCACATAGTCCAATTCGAAAAGATTCTTTTCCGGTTTTTCGACAGGCAGGCCAAGCATAACTTTGGTTGCCAGTTCAATAAAGTTGATCTTCAGTACCTTGCTGACAAATGGGAAAGAACGACTAGCACGCAAGTTACATTCAATCACCTTGATATCATTGTCTTTTGCCAAATACTGAATATTAAACGGACCGGAGATATTCAAAGCCTTGGCAATCTCACGGCTGATACGCTTAATACGACGAACAGTTTCTACATATAGCTTCTGTGGCGGGAACTGAATAGTCGCGTCACCGGAGTGTACTCCTGCAAATTCGATATGCTCACTAATAGCGTATGCCACAATTTCTCCATTCTGCGCCACGGCATCCATTTCTACTTCCTTGGCATGTTCAATAAACTGACTTACTACTACCGGATGTTTTTTCGATACATTGGCTGCCAGTTTCAGGAAACGTTCCAGTTCTTCCTGATTGGAACAAACATTCATTGCAGCTCCCGAAAGTACATAAGAAGGACGAACGAGTACGGGAAAACCCACTTCTTCAACAAACTCCTGAATGTCATCCATAGATGTTAATTCACGCCAACGGGGCTGATCCACACCGATACGGTCGAGCATGGCAGAGAATTTCTCACGGTCTTCAGCGTTGTCAATGCTCTTGGCACTTGTGCCAAGGATATTGATATGCTGTGCATCCAAACGCAAAGCCAAGTTATTCGGAATCTGACCACCGGTAGATACAATTACCCCATGCGGATTCTCCAGTTCCAGAATATCCATCACACGTTCAAAAGTCAATTCGTCAAAGTACAAGCGATCGCACATATCGTAGTCCGTAGATACAGTTTCAGGATTATAATTAATCATCACGCTGCGCCATCCTTCTTTACGAATAGTATTTAAAGCCTGCACACCGCACCAGTCAAATTCTACGGAAGAGCCGATACGATAAGCACCGGATCCCAATACGACAATGGATTTATGGTCGCCCAAGTAATGAACATCATTTGCCACACCGCTATAAGTAAGATACAGATAATTGGTTTGTGCCGGATATTCGGCTGCCAAAGTATCAATCTGCTTCACTACCGGAAGAATACCCGCCTCTTTACGATGTTTGCGGACATAAAGAATACCATCCTCCATATCACCTTCGTAGCCGATGGCACGGGCAACCTGGAAATCAGAGAAACCTTGAACCTTGGCTTTACGAAGCAGTTCGTTTGGCAGATCGGCTATTTGTTTGTGATTATTTCCCCAGCTATGCAGTTCTTCGGAAGTCTGCATGATATTCATCAATTTCTGAAGGAACCATTTATCAATCTTAGTCAGTTCGTGTACCTGATCGATGGTGTAGCCGGCACGAAAAGCCTTCGAGATAACAAAAATTCGTTTATCAGTCGGTTCGCGCAAAGCCTTGTCGATGTCGGAAATAACCAGCTCCTTGTTTTCTACAAATCCGTGCATTCCCTGTCCAATCATGCGGAGCCCTTTCTGGATAGCTTCTTCAAAAGTACGACCGATAGCCATCACCTCACCGACAGATTTCATAGAAGATCCCAATTCTTTATCTACACCGTGGAATTTACCCAAATCCCAACGTGGAATCTTACATACAACATAATCCAGTGCCGGTTCGAAGAAAGCAGAAGTAGTCTTTGTTACAGAGTTCTTCAGGTCGAAGAGTCCGTAACCCAGTCCCAATTTAGCCGCAACGAAAGCCAGCGGATAACCCGTTGCCTTAGATGCCAAAGCCGATGAACGGGAAAGACGGGCATTTACTTCAATCACCCGATAATCTTCGGATTCGGGGTCGAAAGCATATTGTACATTACATTCGCCCACAATACCGATGTGGCGGATGATACGTATTGCCAGTTCCCGAAGTTTATGATATTCTTTGTTCGTAAGCGTTTGTGACGGAGCAATAACGATAGATTCACCGGTATGAATACCCAGCGGGTCGAAGTTTTCCATATTACAAACGGTGATACAGTTGTCGAAACGGTCACGTACCACTTCATATTCCACTTCTTTCCAACCACGAAGTGATTTTTCCACCAATACCTGCGGAGAGAAAGAGAACGCTTTTTCTACAAGAATATCCAGTTGCTCTTCGTTATCACAGAAACCGGAGCCCAAGCCACCCAAAGCGTAAGCAGCACGAACAATTACGGGATAACCCAGTTCTTTTGCTGCGCGACGAGCATCTTCCGCATTTTCTACGGCTTCACTCTTAATGGTCTTTACATTGATTTCATTCAATTTCTGAACGAAAAGTTCACGATCCTCGGTATCCATAATGGCTTGTACCGGAGTACCAAGAACTTTTACATTATATTTTTCAAGAATACCTTCCTTGTACAATGCCACTCCACAGTTCAAGGCTGTCTGACCACCGAACGCCAGCATAATACCTTCCGGTTTTTCTTTCTGAATCACTTTCTCTACGAAATACGGAGTCACCGGGAGGAAGTAGATTTGATCCGCCACTCCTTCGGACGTCTGTACCGTAGCAATATTAGGATTGATAAGAATCGTTTCAATGCCTTCTTCTTTCAAGGCTTTGAGTGCCTGCGAACCGGAATAGTCAAACTCACCGGCCTCACCGATCTTCAGGGCACCGGAACCCAACAGCAATACTTTCTTTATATTTTCTTTCATTGATTCTACTTTCTGGTTCACCACAGATTACACAGATTAACACAGATTTTTTATAATCCGTGATGAATATGGGTTATAATAGTTTTACAAATTCGTCGAACAGGAATTCCGTATCCGTAGGTCCACTTGCTGCTTCCGGATGGAATTGTGCAGAAAACCAAGGGTTTCTTTTATGCTTGATTCCTTCGTTAGAGCCATCATTCATATTAATAAATAACGGTTCCCAATCTGCACTCAACGTATTATTGTCTACGGCATAACCGTGATTTTGCGAGGTGATGAAGCAACGTTCAGTGCCTACCATACGCACCGGTTGGTTGTGGCTACGGTGACCGTATTTCAATTTATAAATCTTGGCTCCTCCCGCTTTCGAAAGCAGTTGATTACCCATGCAGATTCCGAAAATAGGCAGTTTCTCGTTTGACATTGCCTTGCGGATATTCTGCACCGCAGCATCACAGGTATCCGGATCCCCAGGTCCGTTAGAAATAAACAGTCCGTCAAATTCGAGTCCGTTATAATCATAATCCCAAGGTACACGAATCACCTCAACATTACGTTTCAGCAGACAACGAATGATATTAGTCTTCACACCGCAATCTACCAGAACAACTTTTTTTAATGAAGAATGAGGAATGAAGAATGAAGAATTAGCTGCGCTGTGGCTGCTTGTTCCACTAGGGAAATAATGAATAATTTCTTTACAGGAAACCTGGTCTACATAGTTTATATCGCTATAAGACGGAAATTCTTCATTCTTCATTCTTAATTCTTCATTTTCAAATACTATTTTCCCCATCATTACTCCATGTTCACGAAGAACTTTCGTCAACTCGCGTGTGTCAATGCCCGTGATACCAGGAACCTTTTCGCGTTTCAACCAGTCACCGAGACTTTCCACAGCGTTCCAGTGGCTGTATTCATAAGAATAGTCACTTACGATAATCGCTTCCGCGTGGATCTTCTCACTTTCCATGAAAGTGGCAAGTCCATTCGGCTCGATAGTAAAAGGAGGAACACCGTAGTTACCTACCAAAGGATAGGTAAGCGTCATCAACTGTCCGGCGTATGAAGGGTCAGTGAGGCTCTCCGGGTATCCGGTCATGGCAGTATTAAACACTACTTCGCCCGCCACCGGCTTCTCGTAGCCAAACGACTTACCGGAAAACCGGCTCCCGTCGTCAAGGATTAATGTCACATTTCTCATTCTTATTATTGAATCGTTGTATGGTTGTTAGAATTGATACATTTGTTCTATATAGTCGATGAACGCCCGGTTCACCATTTTCACACCACCCGGTGTAGGGTAGTTACCGCTAAAATACCAGTCGCCTTTATGATGCGGACAAGCCTCGTGCAATCCCTCCAACGGTTGATAGACGATTTCCACTTTCGCCTTGGTTCCCTTGGGTGTCAGCAGTTCTACCATTTTGGCAGAGATTTCCTCATCAGTGAACGGAGCATAAATGTCTTTCACATAATTTACCATCTGCTCTTTCGGCAGTCCTACCTGCTCTTTCGATTTACGGTAGGCGGCCGCAATCACATCTTTCATATCCCGTTCCTTTAAAAGTTCTACAGCAGCCCTGAAGGCGATAAACTCGCTCATCTTTGCCATATCAATACCGTAATAGTCAGGATAACGCACCTGCGGAGAAGAAGATACGATGACAATCTTCTTCGGACCGAGACGGTCGAGAATACCGATAATACTTTGTTTCAGCGTAGTGCCACGCACAATGCTGTCGTCGATAATCACCAGATTATCAACACCGGGTACAAGACTTCCGTATGTAATATCATACACATGGGCAGCCAAATCATTACGACTGTTTCCTTCGGCGATGAACGTACGGAGCTTAATATCCTTGATTGCCACCTTTTCGCTACGAATACGACGGGAAAGAATAACTTCCAACTCCTCCATATTCGGGTTATGCCCCAATGCAGCGATCTGTTGCACTTTCTCCTCATTCAAGTAATCATCCAGTCCCTGCAACATTCCGTAGAAAGCAACCTCCGCAGTATTTGGAATAAAAGAGAAGACCGTATGATCGATATCATTATTGATAGCTTTCAGTATTTTCGGAACCAACTTTTCGCCCAGCCGTTTCCTTTCTTTATAAATATCGACGTCACTGCCACGGGAGAAATAGATACGTTCGAAAGAACAAGCCTGATTTTCGCGCGGCTTATTGATTTGCGAAGTACGTATCTTACCTTCTTTGCTAATCAACAATGCCTGCCCCGGTTGCAGTTCCTTGATTTCCTCAAACGGAACATTCAAAGCTGTCTGGATAACCGGACGTTCGGAAGCAAGAACAGCTATCTCGTCATCCTGATACCAAAATGCAGGCCGGATGCCCCACGGGTCACGGATAGCGAAAGATTCACCGCTTCCGGTCAATCCACAAATAACATATCCCCCATCCCATTCGCGACTGGAAGTACGCAGTACGTTTGCCAAATCAATATGTTCTTCTATATAATGCGTGATGCCCATGCCCGTAAGCCCTTCGGCTTCGGCAAGATTGAATACACGCTCCACTTCACGGTCAAGACGGTGTCCCACCTGTTCCAACATGATATATGTATCGGCATATTTACGCGGATGCTGGCCAATGGCAGTGATACGGGCAAATATTTCGTCCACATTCGTCATATTGAAGTTTCCGCAAAGAGCGAGATTCTTGGCACGCCAGTTATTTCTTCTTAAGAATGGATGCACGTATGAGATTCCGGATTTTCCCGTAGTGGAATAACGAAGATGCCCCATATATACTTCCCCGGCAAAAGGCAGGACTCGTTTGGCATACGCAGCATCATGCAACTGTTCGGGAGTGAGCTCCTTAAAGTTGTTTTGAACATTTTCAAAAATCTCCGTAATAGCTCCGGAGCCTAAAGCACGTTCACGAAACATATATTCTTCACCCGGATTTGCTTCCAGTTTCACACATGCGAGTCCCGCACCTTCCTGTCCACGGTTATGTTGTTTCTCCATCAACAGGTAGAGCTTATTAAGACCGTACATCCATGTTCCGTACTTTTTCTCGTAATACTCCAACGGTTTAAGCAAGCGTATCATGGCAACGCCACATTCATGTTTCAATTGTTCCATCTATACTATTTACGATTTGACGATTTACTATTTACGATTTAAATTACTACCTGCCAATCAAACAACTTACTATCTATCATTGATTCTTCAATCGTAAATCGTAAATTGTCTAATTGTAAATCACATTACTCTACCGTTACCGACTTTGCCAGATTTCTCGGCTGGTCTACATCCATCCCCTTACATACCGCAATGTGATAAGCAAGAAGTTGGAGAGGTACCGTAGTAATTAACGGATCGAGACACTCTATTGTTTCAGGAAGTTCGATACTACAATCGGCAATCTTACTAATAACCGTATCTCCCTTCGTAACGAACGCAATCACTTTTCCCTTCCTCGCCTTGATCTCCTGAATATTACTTAGCACTTTTTCGTACAGTCCATTCTGCGTAGCAATCACCACTACCGGCATTTCCGCGTCAATCAAGGCAATCGGTCCGTGCTTCATCTCGGCAGCCGGATAACCTTCGGCGTGAATATACGATATTTCTTTCAATTTCAATGCACCTTCCAATGCAACAGGATAACTATATCCGCGTCCCAGGTAAATAAAGTTATGCGCATACGTGAAAGTTTTCGATAACTCCGCCAGAGTATCATTCAGTTTCAGCACTTCTTTCATCTTCTCCGGAATATGATTTAATTCCTGTACTATTGAAAGATAATGCCGTTCGTCAATTGTTCCTTTCGCTTTGGCAAGCGTCAATGCCAGCATTGCCAGCACAGTGACTTGTCCGGTAAACGCTTTGGTGGAAGCGACTCCGATTTCCGGACCTACGTGGATATACGAACCGGTGTGAGTGGCACGGGGAATAGAAGACCCGATAGCATTGCAAATACCATATATAAATGCTCCGCGGCTTTTTGCCAATTCCACAGCAGCCAAAGTATCCGCAGTCTCACCACTTTGGGAGATTGCTATCACTACATCCTGTCCGTCAATCACCGGATCACGGTAACGGAATTCGGAAGCATACTCCACTTCCACCGGTATGCGGCAGAAACTTTCAATCAGATGCTTACCAATCAGTCCGGCATGCCAGGAAGTTCCGCAGGCAACGATAATAAACCGCTTGGCATTCAGTAGCTTTTCCCGATGATCGATCACAGCGGAAAGTACCACATTGTCTGCTTCCACATTGATACGTCCGCGCATACAATCATGAATACAATCGGGCTGTTCGAAAATCTCTTTCAACATAAAATGCGGATATCCCCCTTTTTCCAGCTGGCCGAGATTAAGCTCCACCTTTTTAATTTCAGGTGTCATTTCAACATTACTCAAGTTGACCACCTTCAATTCTTTTCCCAAATGGAGAACAGCAATTTCTCCGTCTTCCAGATAAACCACCTTATCTGTATATTCTACAATCGGAGTGGCATCCGAAGCAAGGAAGAACTCATCCGCTCCAATCCCCACTACCAGCGGGCTACTCTTACGGGCAGCAATAATCTCATCGGGATGCTCTTTATCAAGAATCGCAATCGCATAGGCACCAATCACTTCTCCCAACGCCAATTGAACGGCTGTCAGCAAACTGACTTGATTAGTGACTTTCATGTATTCTATTAATTGAACAAGGACTTCGGTATCTGTACTACTTTTAAAAATATAGCCTTTGGCTTGAAGTTTTT
>ERZ836760.1628-NODE-1628-length-22835-cov-3.140913_pt1 | contig 22835 bp, 23 predicted proteins | sample MGYA00519941_ERZ836760 | MGnify/ENA primary metagenome ERZ836760 (study PRJEB31850, sample SAMEA3708807) | human gut metagenome | biome: human gut; feature: human-associated habitat; material: faeces | place: China | collected 2014 ... | reverse complement strand
TGAAAAACGACAGAATGCCGAAGAAATTCGGCTAACACGAAATTTCTTCGGCATATTGTACGAAAGATGTCGGATATTGTCTATCTTACTGTCTTGAATTTACATCAGATTCATATTTTTCATAATACTTCCGGTAATATCCACCACGTTTACGTTCTACTTTATTTAAAACAGCTCCCAGGATCGGACAACCCGCTGCATCCAGCTTTTCCCGCGCTTCTACAGCCAGCTTCCTTTTGATCTCACCGGACTCAATCACCAGAATTGCCGCATCAGAACTTTTTGCAATGATCGCTGCATCTATGACCATACCTACCGGCGCACAGTCAATCAAAATATAGTCATAAATATCTCTGAAAGACTCTAATGTATCCCGAAACAATTCTCCCGACAACAGCTCTGTCGGATTCGGCGGAGTAGGACCTGCAAATAAAATATGCAGTCTGGAAATGTCTGTTGCATAAACGGCCTCCGACAAACTGCACTGACCGGAGAGATAATGTGATAACCCTTTATCAACATTTCCATTTTCCAGTATATTGACCAACACCGATTTTCTCATATCTGCATCGATTAAGAGTACTCGTTTTCCAAGCTCCGCAAGAGACCCTGCAAGATGATATGTGATAGTAGATTTGCCTTCCCCGGATAAACAACTGGTTACTGCTATAATCTTTTTATCCACACCGGAAAACTGGATATTTGTACGAAGTGTATTCAATTCTTCTGTCCTTGCATAAGACAACTCTCTTTTCTTTAAAGTTACCCTTTTCATTTTCTTCTCCTTATTTCACAGCTCTTTCTCTTTTAGAGTATTTTCTGCATAAAAAAATCCTCCTCTGAAATTATGCAGAAGAGGATTAAACTTCTATGTGTAACTACGCTCTTTTCTTTCTGGATAATCCAACTGCGCCACAAGCTGCCACCACTGCAACTGCTCCTAATAATACGACCATAGAATGTTCTCCTGTCTGAGGAGATGTTACCGAAGCAGATGTGCTCTTATCCACAACAAACGCAACCGGTGATAATGAATTAAATGTCGCTGTAATCGTTCCCTGTCCTGCTTTGGAATCTACAACTTCCCATGCTTTTTTATCTGTATCATAGTGAAGCACTGCAACATTTGTACTTGCTGTTACTCCCGGAACTTTAAATGTAATCGTTGCAGGAAATACTGTACCGTCCGGAACAATGACATCTCTCACATCAACCACTGACATCGTATCTTTATATGCGCTTCCCAAGAGTGCTTTCAATGTCTCCGGCTTTCTCACTTCTGCTACTGCATCCTGATACTCTGCCGGCACTTCTCCAAGAGTTGCTGTGATCTTATTTCCATTACCGTCAACTCCATTATTCACCGAATCTACTGTTACAACACCTGATACACCCGGTGACGGTGCCGCCACTGCTGTCAGACTCATAGATAACGCCAATACCGCTGCTGCCGCAGCACTAACCAATTTTTTTAATCTCATAATATTTCCCCCTTGTACCGTGGAACCAAACTTTTTATACTTTTTTAGAATACCACTGATTCTAAGCTTTGTAAACCTTTTTATACATTTTTTATGCTATTTGTACATACTTCTATTTCAGTCTGCTTCTTTATAAAAAATCTCTATGATCATCTTCTGTAATGCCTCATCATCTACATAAAATTCATCATGTTCTGCACCGGCTCTTACCTCCCCCGGAACTGTTAAAATCTCCGGATCCATGGAGTACGAAGACAATTTTTCCAGCATATCCATACTTAAATCGGTTGTGATATATGGTCGACCTGCACTCCAAAACTGCTGCATCATCGAATTTCCGTTATCTTCTGACACTTGTACTTTCGCCAGGAGCGCCTGTATAAACTGTGTCTGCCTCTCCATTCTCTGGTTGTTGCTCCCAAGCACATCCGTATCCCTGCTGCGTATATATTTTTCTGACAATTCTCCGTTTAACACAATGGTACTGCCCTGCACAAACGCCGGATCAATTGCTGTATAATCTTCGGGTATCGTTATCTCCACACCTCCGATCTGATCTGTGATCGGCGCAATTCCGGCCATATTTAATGAAAGATAATCGTTAATCGGAATGTCATACAAAAGAGTCGAAACAGCCTCCCTGCTTAACTGACAGCTTCTCATCTCTCCATCTCCGTACGCATACTGGGTCGCAATCTGTGCTGTTTCAGTAGACAAATAATCCCCCTCCAGCCCATATATCTTCACATCTGCCATAGTATCTCTGGAGATCTCTAAAAGAGTCGTCGTCTTCTCTTCCGTGTCTAATACCAGCAAAATAATGCAGTCTGACTGTCCGCTGCGTCCCGTGGTTTCTTTCACTGTCACTTCTTCATCTTTATCAACACCGAGAAATAACAGCGTTCTTAAATTTCCATTATACTCATATTTCTTTCCCTGGTAAGTAATGTGAGAAGAACTTTCTGTTTGTTCCTGTTTGGGCTGTCTTTTACTCTGTTCTTTCATCTTTTGATTCTGAATGCCCACATAAATCGCACCCGCTGCTGCAATAACTGCAATGACTGACAAAGTGATGATCAGAATCTTGATTGTATTCTTATTTTTCTTCATTGACCAATACCGCCTCTACTAAAAATCGTTTCTCATCCTGTCCTGTCATACATGTACTCAATGTCAAAATACGGCTGTCCGTATTCACCGAAACATCCTCGCGAATGACTTTTCCTAAATCTTTTGCATTATAAATCGAATCCAAAAATTTTTGCCGCTCTTCCTCAAACGCAAAATCAAAACTATAGAGTATATGTCTGTCATCATATACAGTTGCCGCAAAAATCTGATATGTCAACTTCTGATCCGGTGTATATATAATAACATTTGGATGCTGCTGCATATAGGTCATATCTGTGTAATTATGCAAATTCTGGAACATACTTCCATCTTTCATATCATGCCCGTATATGACGGTATTAAACTCGGTAAATTCCTTTGTATTTCCATTTTCTGTATAAATGGATCCGGGATACCCTTCCTGTCCCTCAATGGTATGATTTAAATAATATTCATTGTCTGTCGCACTCTGCACCAGAGGGTAATTAATATTTGTCCCGTCAATCTGAATCCACGCATAAATGTCCGGATTCTTTGCCTGCAGTTCTTCGAAATTAATCGGTATCTCTACATGAGATTCCTGCGATGTTTCCTCTTCTTTCTCTTCCACCGGCTTTACTGCTTCTTTTTGAACTTCTTCATAGACTTTTTCATTTCGATCCTGCTTCATGTAATAATATGCAATATAAGAAACACAGCCGATAATGATGCAAACTAGAATGCCAATCAGTATTTTTCTGGATTTTTTCATATTCTTGATGCCCCCTTACCATATGGAAAAAGAAGCAAAGCAAGCAGATTCCTTACAAATCTTTCCTTGCAATGCCTCTCTTCACTTATTCTTTATATTTATACTGCACGTTTTTTCTTCTTTTCTTTTGAAATTGTTGCAATTGTATTCATATGCAGATATTTTTTGACATCTTCTTCTGTTTTGATGGTATCATCCATTAAAAACAATACTACAAATACGCCTGCTGCCAAGCCAGCACCAAGGATTCCGCCCAACAAAATATTTCTTTTTACATTCGGACTGACTGGATAAGAAGGCTTCACCGCTTCCTCTACTGTGCTTGGTTTATCTGTCAGCATTACTTCTGAAATTCTCTCAGCAATAGCATCTGACATCGCGTTTGAGATATCTGCTGCAAGCTGTGCATCCGGATTTGTAACTGTCACTTTTAAGATACTACTGTCAGTCGGATTCTCTACTGTCATCATATTGGCCAACTGTTCAACCGAATAATCCAATCCTAATTTATCAATTACCTTTTCCATTACCGGACGGCTCTTTGACAAAATCGTAAAGTCTACTGTCAACTGCTTACTCAACGACAGCGATACACTTACATTGGAACTCTGTCCTGCATTTCCTAAGACATAAATCGTCGAAGATGCCTGATATTGTGGAGTAATAAACAGCTTTGTATATCCTCCTGCAATGACTGCCCCAACAAGTAGACATATCAGAATCACCCATGCCTTTTTCACCAGTGTATGAAACAATTCTACTAAATCTATTTCCATCTCATCACTTTTCATCTGTTCTTCCATTCTTATTCTCCCATAATCACATTCTTCCATTTAATCTGTCTTAGTATAACATATCTTTTTCTATTAGGAAATCGTGTTATTCCACAAATTTACGGAAATCTTAAAACTTTCTCCACACCATCTTATTCACAACTCCGGTATAGCTCTGAATGATCTTCACAACTTTTGTAGACACATTTTCTTCTACATAATCCGGTACCGGAATTCCGTAATCTCCGTTTTCATTCATTGCCACTGCTGTCTCCACAGCCTGCACCAGTGAATTGCTGTCTATTCCGGCAAGTACAAAGCAGCCTTTATCCAGCGCTTCCGGTCTCTCTGTGGAAGTACGGATGCAAACCGCAGGGAACGGATGACCTACGGATGTAAAGAAACTGCTTTCTTCCGGCAGTGTTCCGCTGTCTGATACTACGGCAAATGCATTCATCTGCAGGCAGTTATAATCATGGAACCCTAGCGGCTCATGCCGAATGACACGTTGATCCAATTGGAATCCTGATGCTTCTAATCTCTTTCTGCTTCTTGGATGGCAAGAATATAAGATTGGCATATCATACTTCTCTGCAATCTTATTGATTGCCTCAAAGAGTGATAAGAAGTTCTTCTCTGTATCAATATTTTCTTCACGATGTGCAGAGAGCAAGATATATTTTCCCTTTTCCAATCCCAAACGGGCATGCACATCGGATGCTTCGATTTTTTCCAGATTATCATGTAGCACTTCTGCCATTGGAGAGCCTGTCACATAAGTACGTTCTTTCGGCAATCCGCAGTCCGCAAGATAACGGCGGGCATGTTCTGAATATGCCATATTCACATCTGAAATAATGTCTACAATACGGCGGTTTGTCTCTTCCGGAAGACACTCATCTTTACAACGGTTTCCTGCTTCCATATGGAAAATCGGAATATGAAGACGCTTCGCCCCGATCACGCTCAGACAACTGTTCGTATCACCCAGAACCAGTACTGCGTCCGGTTTTATCTCTGCCATCAATTTATAAGATTCGGAAATAATATTTCCCATGGTCTCTCCGAGATCTGCACCTACTGCATTCAGATACACATCCGGATCATCCAACTCCAGATCATGGAAAAATACACCGTTTAAGTTGTAGTCATAGTTCTGTCCGGTATGCGCCAGAATGGTATCAAAATAGTTCCGGCACTTTTTGATCACTGCTGCCAGACGAATGATCTCCGGACGAGTCCCTACAATGATCAATAATTTCAGTTTCCCATTATTCTTAAATGTCACTTCTGTTTTCATTCTATTCTCCCTCACAGCGGGTATGCTCGCAATGGAACCACTTCGCCCGCCTCAATTTTTGTTGCTCTTGGAATCCGATTTTCTGCCTTGATCACAGTCCCCGGAGAAATATGTACGCCTTCTTCGATCACACATCCATGGTCTACAATCGAACCACAATTGATAATACAGCCCGATTGGATCCGACAATCTGTATTTATGATCGCAAGCGGCAATACAACTGTTCCGGCTCCTACTTCTGCAGTTGGACTTACATAAGCTGTGGCATGTATCAATCGCGGAAGTACAATCTGCGCATCGGATAACTTTTTCATCCAATCCAAACGCATTTCATTGTTTCCAAATGCAGGATACATTTCTGTATTCCCATCGGCAAATTTCATATATTCTAAGCATGTTCCCAATATCAAATCTGATGTTTCCTGTCCGTCATCCAGAAAATAAATCTGCTCATATTTTCCAGACTGCCTTGCAATGTCCGCAACTGTCTTTCCGTATCCGCCTGCTCCTAAGATGATCAATCTCATTTTTCTTCCACCTTTTCAAAAAATGTATCCGGATGCTTCGGATCAAACTGCTCGTTTGCCCACATCACAGTTACGAGATTCTCTGTTTCTGACAAATTGATGATATTATGTGTGTATCCCGGAAGCATATGGATTGCCTCGATCTTCTCGCCGGAAACCTCAAATTCGATCACTTCATCCGTTCCGATCTTGCGTTCCTGAATCAGGCCATGTCCAGACACTACAATAAAAAATTCCCACTTGCTGTTGTGCCAGTGTTCTCCTTTTGTAATTCCTGGCTTCGAAATATTCACAGAAAACTGTCCACAATTCGCTGTTTTCAACAGCTCTGTAAAGCTTCCTCTGTCATCCACATTCATCTTCAGTGGAAAACTGACCTCCTCTTTTGGCAGATAAGACAAATATGTCGAATATAATTTCTTTGCAAACGAATCCTCTGGGATTTCCGGGATCAGAAGGGTTTTCGGCTGATTTTTGAATGCTTCTAATAAATCTACTATTTCTCCCAACGTTGCCTTATGGGTCGTTGGAACATAACAATATCTTCCTGCTTCATCTGCTACCGGATCCAATTCCTGATATTCACAGTGGTGTTCTTTGCCTTCCAGAGCATCCAGCATCTCCTCTACCAGATCGTCAATGTAAAGAAGCTCTAATTCTGTAGCCCTGTCATTGACCTGTATCGGCAGATTGTTTGCGATGTTATTGCAGAATGTAGCTACCGCACTGTTGTAATTTGGTCTGCACCATTTTCCGAAAAGATTCGGAAAACGGTACACCAGTACTTTTGCTCCACATTCTTTACCATATTCGAAAAATAACTCTTCCCCTGCCAGCTTACTCTTTCCATAATCAGACTGTCCATAACGTCCGATCAAGGTTGCCTGAATGGAACTGGAAAGCATCACCGGGCAGATATTGTGATGCTTTTTCAAGGTGTCTAACAGTTTCGATGCAAATCCGAAATTTCCATCCATAAACTCAGACTGCTCTTTTGGCCGGTTCACCCCGGCAAGATTGAAAACAAAGTCTGCTTTCTCACAATATGTATCTAACAAAGATTCCTCGGTATCAATATCATATTCAAAGATCTCATCGATTGTAAGATCTCTTGTTCTGTTTTTTCCATCTTTGATACAATATAAGTTGGCTGCAAGGTTTTTTCCGACAAAACCATTGGAGCCGGTTATAAGAACTTTCATTATCGATTATCCAGATCCTTGATAGCTTCTGAAACCTCTTTTGCTTCCTTTTCAGCAACCAACTCATCTGTTTTTACTTTCATTTTGTACAGAGCATGTATTGATTTTATTATCCAAATAATCCCCAAGCACCATGTTATCGGAAATGAAACCGGCGATTCACAATACTGCACTATCAGCTTATGTATAAATTGCAATGCATTTCCGAACATCTTTTAATCTCTGCCGTACAAATCTCTTGTATACACTTTATCTTTTACATCATCTAAGCAACTATCATATCTATTTGCAATAATTGCCTGGCTCTGTTCTTTAAATTTATCCAAATCATTCACAACCTTACTGCCAAAGAAAGTGCTGCCATCTTCCAATGTCGGCTCATAAATAACAACCGATGCCCCTTTAGCCTTAATTCTCTTCATAACTCCCTGTATAGAAGACTGACGGAAATTATCTGAATTTGATTTCATGGTAAGACGATATACACCAATCACGACCTCTTTTTCCATAGAAGCATCATAAGTATTTTCATCTTCATAAGCATAGTATCCTGCTTTCTGCAAAACACGATCTGCTATGAAATCTTTCCTTGTTCTATTAGACTCAACGATTGCAGACATCATATTCTGTGGTACATCTTCATAATTAGCCAAAAGCTGCTTGGTATCTTTTGGTAAACAATAACCACCATATCCAAATGACGGATTGTTATAATGAGAACCGATTCTAGGATCAAGGCACACACCATTAATAATCTGCTGTGTGTTCAGTCCTTTCATTTCTGCATAAGTATCAAGCTCATTAAAATATGAAACTCTGAGAGCCAGATATGTATTAGCAAATAATTTCACTGCTTCTGCTTCTGTAAATCCCATTATCAAGGTATCAATATTTTCTTTAATTGCACCCTCCTGTAACAATCCAGCAAACGTGTTCGCAGCTTTTACAAGTCTAGCATTTTCAACATCTGTTCCCACAATAATTCTGGATGGGTACAGATTATCATATAATGCTTTTGACTCTCGTAAAAATTCTGGACTGAAGATAATATTATCACAGTGGAATTTCTCTCTAATACTTGCGGTATATCCTACCGGAATTGTAGATTTAATTACCATAATTGCATCTGGGTTATATTCAATAACCAGCTTAATCACAGCTTCTACCGCTGATGTATCAAAGAAATTTTTCTTACTATCATAGTTTGTGGGAGCAGCAATAACTACAAAGTCTGCATCTTTATATGCGGATTTTGCATCTAATGTAGCTGTCAGATTCAATTTCTTCTCTGCCAGATATTTTTCAATATATTCATCCTGAATTGGAGATTTTTTTTGGTTGATTAATTCTACTTTTTCTGGAATAATATCTACTGCCATCACTTCATGGTGTTGAGACAACAAAGTAGCTATGGACAGTCCCACATATCCAGTTCCTGCAACTGCAATTTTCATGTTCACATACCTCCTGCTTTACACTTCTGTTTCTACTGAATTTTAGACTATATCATAAAATTCTTTCAAAATGGATGTTCCATTTTCTAAAATTTCTTTTGTCTTTTTATAATAATTTTCTGCAGTATTTTCTACATAATATGGATTAATTATTTCTTCGCTTTTCCCGGTAATCTCTTTCATTGCCTGACCAATTATGCTACTGTCACAAGTAACATCAATAACACTGTTACCATGCACTCGTCCCCTTTGTCTATCTCCAATATTAATTGTATACCTTCGTAATGACGGTGTTTCAATAATTCCAGAAGATGAATTTCCTATTAGTGCTATAGAATTTTTTACTAAATACAAAAACGAATCCACATTCAAATTTTCATAGTAATACGCATTTTCATGCTCATCTACATAATTAAGCCATGAAGAACGTATAATATCAGATTTTGTATCTGCATTCGTCCCCATAAAAATAACGCTCATTCCATCCAGATTTTTCTGCAATGCAGTCAATACTTCCTTCACTTGGTCTTCCATTTTCACATTAGTTAGCGTTTCTGGATGAAAAGCTACAACCCAATATTTCTGCGGAATAAGTTTTTTTACCTTTTCAACTACTTTTGCTTCATCTATCTTGCAACAATTTTCTGCCCCTAATGCCCCAAGATAAAATACTCTTTGGGGATCTTCTCCCAACTGTATTACACGTTTTCTATATACTTCTGTACTGGTAAAATGATACTGACTCATTTTGGTAATAGAATGACGTATAAATTCATCATAATTGCCATATGTAACTTCCCCACCATGTAAATGCAAAATTGGGATTCTTTGCATAGCCGCTGCAATCGCAACCGCCATCATTTCATATCTATCTCCAAGTATAATTAACAAGTCAAATTTATTATTTTCAAAATAATTTCCAAAACAATCTAAAGCTGTTGCCATGCAATGCATCACATTCGCATTACTGCCATTCTCTATATTTAGCGGAATCTCTAAATCGATTTTGAATCCATCCTGCCGTATTATATCTACAGAGTGGCCAAACTTGTCTTCCAAATGTGAACCTGTAACCAATACTGAAAACTCAATATCTTTGTCATTATCTAATAATCTTAAAAAATTTTTTACTATTCCATAATCTGCTCGTGAACCAGTCGCATACGCTACTCTATACTTTCCCATACTAACCTTCTTTTACTGATTTATAATAGTTTCGGCAATTTTAAAATCAAGTTCTGTATCTATATCTATACTGCGCTCTGTCAGCATTTTATATGCGTAACAACCTTCTCTATACAGATTTGTATTTTCCAAAAAAGCCTTCACATCTGCCATATAAATTGCCCCATTTATCCTATAAAATGTTTCTAACTTCTGTCTTTGTTTATTACTGTCTGCCCGCAAAAATCCAGATAACGAATTATTTTCTGGTAAAGTATTGCTCCACAATGGCGAATGCTCCATTTCACAAACTGATACAACCGCTATTGCATCTTTCTCTTTAAATAATTCATAAGCTTTTTTTATATCTTCGTACTTTCGCAATGGAGATGTTGGCTGTAAAAGCGTAAATGTATCAAATTCAATTCCCATCTCCTGATATTTTTTCAATACTTCTTTTACAACATCCCATGATGACGCTACATCTGATGCATTTTCTTCTGAACGATAAAAAGGTACTTCTGCTCCATATTGTACCGCAATCTCACCATACCTTTCAGAATCCGTAGAAACCAATATATGTGAGTAAATTCCTGATTTCTTCGCTGCTTCTATGCTATATGCAATTAACGGTTTTCCATTTAATAATTTTATATTTTTATCTTTCAAGCCTTTTGAACCGCTTCTTGCAGGTATTATTGCTAAATTATTCATCTTCTCTATTCACTCCTTTACAAGAAATCAATTCATCTATTTCAAAATCTTTTTCAGCTTCTTTCCCCAACACTTCATACCAATGGATCGGAGAAATTCCATTTCCAGGTCTTTTACAAGTGATATTCTCTTCGGAAAACATTTCACCTCTCATGATTTTTCTTTTTGCCACAATAGATTTTCTTGCAACAAAAATATTGCTTCGTTCAGATTCTGTTACTTCTTTCGTTTCATTTCCAAGCATAATTTCAGCTTTATGTACACCTACACATAATTCTTTTAGTTCTTCCGGTGTAATAGACGCTTTATGATCAGGTCCTGGCATAGCTTTATCTAAAGTAAAATGTTTTTCAATAAATTTAGCTCCCAATCCAACAGCTACAAGAGAAGCAACAATTCCCTCTGAATGATCTGAAAGTCCAATTTTCCAATCTGGTGCTAATTCTTGAAGTTTATTCATAGCACGCAAATTCATGTCTTCCGGATCTGTTGGATATTGTGTGTTACAATGTAATACCGTAAAACTTGTGTCTTTACTTTGTTGCAAAACATTTACTGCATATTTAACTTCATCAATTGTAGACATTCCTGTTGATAGAATTACTTGTTTATTTTGACATTCAATTGCTGCTACCTTCTGTAAATAAGGAAGATTTGTAATCTCTCCTGATGGCACTTTCCATATATTCTGACCGATTTTTTGCAAAAATGAAAAAGATTCAAAGTCAAATGGCGTAGAAAAAATCTGAATATCTAAAGTAGCAGCATACTGTACCAATTCCAAATATTCCATTTCCGTTAATGCCAATTTTTTTAACATATCTAACTGCGAACCATTTCCATCATTTTTTTTCTGATATTCGGCTTTAGGTGCATATCTTGAAACAAGATTTTCTGGCACAAAACTTTGAAATTTAACTGCATCTGCTCCAGCTTCTTTCGCTTCTTTCATCATTTTTTTTGCCAATTCAACACTTCCATTGTGATTACAACCAATCTCTGCAACAATTTGAATATCACTCATTTCTAATCTCTCCTCTTTATAACTCTGGCAGGTACACCTACTACGGTTACATTCTCCGGCACATCTTTTATAATCACACTACCTGAACCAATAATTGCATTGGAACCGATTTTCAATTGTCCATTACACACAGATGAACTTCCCAAAAAAACACTATTTCCTACAATTACATTTCCATTTATAACAGAATTTGTTGATAAATGATTATGATCGCCTACTTTACATTCGTGTTCAATCAAAGCCTTTGTATTTATAACATTATTATTTCCTATCTCTGCATCAGCATTTATTACTGCCATTTTACCTACAAAATTCCCTATTCCCATTTTTACACCGGACGATATAATTGCAGAAGAATCAATAATATTGATTATACTCAATCTTCGATTTCTAATTCTGTCAAACCACAGTTTACGGTATCCAACATCTCCAATAGAAACAAAATAACAATATTCTTCATAGTTAGGAATATCTTCAAGATCTGTACCCCAAATGGGTAGTCCCATGTGTGTACCCTTTTTGTTACTATCTATAAATCCACATAATTCATATTCTAATTTGTTAATTGAATCTGCAACCGATTTTGCATGTCCACCTGCACCTATAAGTATTAGATTTTTCATTTTAACACCTATTCTTTTCTACTTGATTTTACTGTATGCTTTATCTTTCTCAATAACGAAATAACTTTATTCTCTGCCGGATATTTCTTTACGACCCCTTCTATATGCTCAGCTTTATATATATCAAAGAACTTTTCTCTTTCCACTGGCATACTAAAGTTACTCAATGATGGCGTATTATTAATATATGCGTCATCTACTGAAATTTCTTTTAAAAATACATTATTCACTTTCCTAGCTAAATCAAGTAATCTCTGTCCCTTATCAGTATTAATCAAAAGCACACTTGTACCTTTTTCAATATCATTATCTACTACATCTAAATTTTTTATTCCCCAAAAATCTCCTACTGTAATATCAGCTACTCTTTTAATATTTCGATATTTACATTCGTAGCAAGATTTTCTCAATGACAAATGTTTTCCAAACCACATATGGTAATAAGATTCATTATGACTTTGAAAAACTCTTTTTCCGTTTTCAAACACTATCTCTATTGATGGTCTACTCCACCCATTCTTTTTACTTCTAAAATAATAATTTACAACACTGCTATTATATTTATTTTCTAAAAAGCGAATCCAATCTTTAAATATTCCAGGTGATGGAACACCATGACATAAAATTTCACATACATATAAATTTCCATAATTTTTTTTAGACTTAAAATTTATATCCACAGCAGCACACTGACATGGACATCCCATAAACAACACCTTATTATTCTTGTTTAATTCCTCAGCAATTTGATCATACACGCCTTCCATGTTGCTTTGTAAATACTTACTTCCACTCATCGCAGTGTACTCATTCTCATTTGTCGCTTTTAAATGAACAACTTCATCATGTACAAGTACTGCTCCAAAAACCACACCCCCGTCTAGCATTACTGCTTTAGACAGTGCTTTACATAAGCCACCGGAGGAATTAAACTCAATGCCATCTACTAATCTTCCATATAAAGCATTTTTACTTTCATGAAATTCGTTATCATTAATAACTGGACATTTTTTTTGACATTTTCCACATTTTATACATTTGTTACTATCTATAATTGGGTATTTAAACCCATCTTCACTCACAGACATTATAATGGCTCCAGTTGTGCAAACATCATGGCATAAAGCACATCCTGTACATATAGATTCATCCGCCAATTTTATCATATAATTTTTCCCTTCTTACTTTGCTATAACTCCTTGATTTTTCGTGCTGGATTTCCTGCATATAGGCAATTTTCTTCACAATCTTTAGTTACGACACTTCCAGCCGCAACCACCCCCCCCATTTTAATTGTTACGCCTGGTAAAATAATCGCACCAGCTCCGATCCAACATCCATCTTCTATTACAATATCAGCACCAGATACTTTTCCTGTTCTTTTATTTCCATCTGAATAATCATGATTAGTTGTCAATAATTGACATCTATAAGCAACTCCAACATTATTCCCGATAGAAATTCTTCCATGACATGCATCAATTACACATTCCTTATTTAGATATGAATGATTACCTATTGTGATATTTTTACCACTCACATAGCATTTAGCATGAATTGCACTGTTTTTTCCCATTTTTATTCCAATCAATCTATACATATATTCACGAATTTTATATGGAATAATATAACTAGCAAAAAATTTATTCACGAATACATCCCATGCATAGCTTTTAATCATTTTAAACATAATTTAATTCCTCTTTTTGATAATAACCTTTTTTACTTTATCTATTCCAGGCATTAATACTTCGGATTTCAATACGAATGTTACTGCAAAGTACACTACACATCCCAAAAGTACAAGCAATATACTTCTCAAATAAATATTTAATCTTATTAAACATTTTCCGCTTAATACTATGCATATACACATTACAGCCGATGCTAATATAATTTTAAAAAGTTCAACAGATACCCTTTTATATTGTATTTTCTGTTGCTTTTTCTTTAATGCCTTAAATAATAACATGCAAATAATAAATGATGATATACTCGTAGCTAATGCAAGACCTGCTGCCCCCATTTTTTTTACCAATATAATATTCAATACAATATTAATACCAACTCCTATTGCAGAATTAAACATCGGTGTTTTTGTATCATGCATTGCATAAAATATCTTTGTTCCAAGCTCTCTTAATACAATAAACGTCAGTCCCAAACTATAAAAGAAGAATACATATGAAGTTGAATGCACTGCACTTTCATTGAACTCTCCTCTTCCAAAAACAATAGTTACCGCTTCATTACTCATAACCAATAGTCCACATGAAATAGGTATTGTGAAAAAGCTTGCCAGTTTTATATATTTTAAGAACTGTGACAATAAGAGATCTATCTTATTTTCTGCATATAATTCTGTAAACTTTTGAAAGCAAACCACACTCAATCCAGAAACCAATAAACCACTAAACACATTAATCAGCTTACTTGCATAGTTTATTGACGCTACTGCTCCTTCTCCTGCACCTGACGCTAACATTCTATCTATTACTCGATTAACCTCAGCAATACCAACCCCTAGAATTACTGGACCAATTAATTTCAAAACATTTTCAATTTCTGAATCAAATATATTAAGATATGGCTTATAAACATATTTTTTTCTTATCGTATATGCCAAAAAACACATTTCTAACGCTCCAGCTACAACAGTGGCTATTGCAGCCGGATAAATGCCAAATTTTTTTCCAAACAAAATTATTGCTACGGAAATCACAATACTTTGTATGTATACAGCAATAACCGGAATAAAAAAAGACTCATAGGCATTATGTATTGCTTTATATATATTAAATAATGAAGAAAAAATAACTATCGGAAATATTATCCTTGTCAATTTAATAGTTAAAAGTTTTGCTGATTGTGAAAAAGATGGAGCAAATATATTGACTATTTCTGGAGCAAAAAGAACACCTATTACTACAAATAAAATTGAAATAATAGTAAATATGCTAATCATATTATTTATAAAACTATTTGCTTCTTTATTTCCCTCTGCTTTAATTTTCTTCGTATAAATAGGCAGAACCGTAGTAGTTAAACTTACCCCTACTACAGCAAACAACGTAACAGGAACTTGTGCTGCAATAACATAAGCATCCGCTGAAACAGATACGCCATAATAAGCTGCAAATACAGCTTCACGAACAAACGAAATCAATTGTCCAAATAGCGTCAGGATCATAATGCCCGATATACTGAGTAAGCCATTTTTAGATTTAGACATTTTAATCCTCCTCTATTGATTTGCGCAAATATTCTTTAGAAAAAGCAACCTTCTTTTTCCGTTCTTCAGATATTTGAGAATAATCACATATAAAATCTCTTTTTTCCAGATGTTCTATTTGTTCTTTGCTTTCTATAAATCTATTATTTATACAAAATAATTTTAGTAAATTATCCATCCTTGAGTTTCTATTTTGATGTTTTACTATCAAAAAATTTTTCTCAAATATTGTTGAAAATGCTGTCATATGAAATGAATTTGTCACTATATATTTTGCATCTCGAATCAATGCTACAAACTCAAATGGTGATACATTGCTCAACTGAACATCTGCATTTAAATGATTGGTTGGATCTTGTCCCACATTAACAATTTTTCCTCCATAAACTTCTTGAACTTTTTTCACCAAATCATACTCTATACCTCTGTATCCAATGAAATAGCATAAAATGTAGCTATCCTTTTCCATATATTTATTGTCCCCAATTCTACTATCCCATTCCCTTTTACTTAGTAGAAATACAGGATCAAGAACGGTTACTGCTTTTCTTGGATTATACTTATTATATTGTTCCGTTGCCTCTGCCTCTCTTAACGAAACATCATCAAAATGCTCTGTTCTTTTTATAATTGTCTTCCATTGTTCCTCGCTTAAACTTTCAGCTACACTAGCAGCATATGAAATAAATTTTGTATTCTTCAATTTATTTTTATATGGTAAAAAAAACGGTGGCATATCAAAAAGATTCAAATTCCATATCTGATCGCTTCCACATATTAATGCATCGTACTCTCCTATATTTTCCATCTTTTCAATGGAAAAGAATTTTTGAGGACTTGTATCCAATTCTTCTTCCACAAATCGATCAAACACTTTTACTTTTTCTTGAAATAACTTTTTATTTTTTACTTTAAATAATTTGATAATATTTTGGCACCATTGCTTGATATTTTTATTCCAAACAATATAGTTTCTTCCATACTTTCCGATTTGAGGTCTGAAATCAACAATTTCGCAATCATACCCTTGTGCTTGCAAATATTTTTCTAATGCAAATGATTGAAGTACTGCTCCATAATTTAGAGCCCAGTGAGTTGTAATTATTCCTATTTTCATGATAATCTCCTTAAAATTTAACCACTATGTACCTACTTTTATCTTTATCTAGGCAAAATAACAGTACATAAAATAATACAAAATACACATTGAACAAAATAGTCTGTCCAAACGAAATAGCTACTAAAAGCACAATAAATTCCCTTATCATAAAATCTTTCTTTTTTATTTGTCCTGCGACAAATATTCCAAAAGAAAAAATCCCTGCTAGACCGTAATAAATCAAAATTCCTGCTATTGTTGTTACATAACTCCATTTTCCTACATCAGTAGCATATTTCATTCTTGGCACATAGATATTATGGTTTAAAATGTAATTAACTAATGATCGCTTTCCAATTCCCAAAACTTGATCTCCAAAAGGCATTTGATTATATATTATAAATCCTTGAGATAAGCGAGCATCTGATGACGTATCAATATTTTCTATCTTATTAAATGCAAATTGAAAAATATTACTTTGCAAAACCGCCACTAAAAAAGCAATTCCCAAAACAACGATTCCTATTTTCATTTGTAATGATAAATCACTATCAACCAAAACAACCAACCACATTACAGCGCACATCAAAATTCCAAGGCTAGATGTACTGAGCAATACACATATCGTTGCAGCTAATGCCCCAATCATTTTTTTATCATTTAACAAAAAAAAGATTGCCGGTATCATAAATGTTGCGTATGCCTGTGGTTCTATGAAGCAGGACATTGGCCTCATTAAACTATGCTCCCACTGCAATGTGCTATGAGAAATAAGTCCCGGTATTAATTGAATAGGTGTTACAGCTCTTCCCAGTCCATACACTAAAATAGCATGATATAGCAACCCCAAAGATACTATTACAGCAATTATATAATAAGCTCGTTTTAATTTTTCTAAATCAATTCCACTACTCAATGTTCCCACAATAGCAACTGCTATAATCGCTCCTATGATATTATTGATAATCGTTTTAGCATCACTAGAATGAACAAAGATCATTATTATTTCGTGTACTAATAAAACCATCATAAAAAACAGAAAACTTTTATCTAATAATATGAAGCGTTTCCCACGTATAAACCATGTATAAATTACATATATACCCAAAAGAACATATGTTAATGACATTCCCAATATTTCATATGACGAAAATACTATTGAAATAACAAACAAAAATTCCTTTGAGAATATAATTTTTTGTATATTTAGTCTTGTTCCTACAGTTTCCTGCTCCATACTATCCTCACCTTACTTTTATAACTTTCTAAATTCTCTTATATATATCTACATACTGCTTCGCCATTGTTTCAATAGAAAACCTCTTTCCGAATTTTTCTATTTCTAATTTGTTCCATTCTCGATCTAATGCTCTATTTAAAAATTTTACTATCGTACTTAAATTTCTTTCCGGGATTTCTATCATTGCTTCTGCTGCATATACATCTTCTATTGCGTCCAAATCAGAAAAAGCAATACTTGGCACACCATTCATATAACCCTCAATAATAGATAAACCAAATCCATCATTAATACTAAATAACACATTTAAATTCGCATATTGCCAATAATCATTTATGCCTTCACAATATCCCACAAGAATTACTTGATTCTCCAATTGATATTCAATAATTTGATTCCTTACAATTCCATTGTCGTTTTCTCCTCCAAATATGATTGCAATTAAATCATTATTTTGATTTTTATATAGTGCTTCAATCAATGCTATTTGATTTTTATTTTCAGAAATATTTCCAACACAGAAAAGAATTTGCTTATTAAGTTTCTTGCAACACCATAAAAAATCGCCTAACTCATTTTTTTCAGCGTACCCCCCCCTATCAATTTTTCTTTATAGGACTCTAAATACAACGTTGCCATATTTTCTATTGAAAAATTTCTTGAATAATTTCTAATTTCCTCTTTATTCCAATTTTTTTCTAAAGCAGTTTTCATTCCTTCAGCTAAACTTTCTGTATTTCTCTTCTCAACCAAAATCATTGCATTAGCTTCATATAAATCTGTAATTGCATCTAAATCAGAAAATGTAACTGTCGGAACCCCATATGCATAGGCTTCTATAATTGATAATCCAAAACCTTCATCTAAACTCGCAACAATATTTAAATCAGCAACTTGTAAAAATTTTTCTATTTCTTTATGTGATACAAAACCAAGCATAAAAATTCTTTTTTCACATCCTAACTCAGATATTCGCTTTTCTACTGCGCCTTCTAGCATGTCCCTTCCACACATAAAAACTGCACAGTTTTCACGTATATCTTCATTAAGTTGCGCAAATGCTTCTACTATTTGAATCTGATTTTTTCTCTCCATAATAGATCCAATCACAACACATATCTTGCATGTATCCGAAAGATTATACTTTCTTCTTATATCGTCTTTATCATCAATTTTATGTATATCAGGAATATGAGTACCGTTAGTTATAACTGTTATATTATCCGCTGTATGCATTAAATAATTTTTTTCAATTCTATTTTTCATTCCAGAACTTATAACACTAACGGGTATTTTTTTTTCATCCGCATATTGTAAAAATTTTTTTTCAATATTCCTTTCCTCTTCTGATACTTTAACAGACTCATTTAACCCAATTAGTCCATGTAATGTAACCATATATTTTTGTTGCAATTCTTCGCATATTTCAATATAACTTTTAGTAATCGAACCAATTCCATGTATATGTACGACATCTGGATTAGATGTTATGATGCACTTTCTTACATACCCCCTGTCTAAGCAGTAAAACATTTTTCTCAATCTATCTTTTAATTTACCTTTAGTAGCAAAGAACACTTTTATTGACATTGCCCAATCGCCAATATTCGCTGACATTATAACTTGTTTCCAAGTATGACTTATTAATTCATATTTTCCATCATGTTTTCTTCGAGCATCAGTAATAACTCTGGTCACTAATTCAACCTTTTCTATTTCTGCAACAGATTTCACTATATCGTTGACCATAATTCCAAAACCCGTTTTATTTATCGAAAACTCTGGCATATCTTTATCATATATATACGGTGCAAGTATCATTATTTTCATTATAAACTCTCCTAAAAAAACTTCTGTTCGGTTTTTAATTGAAAATAATGCTCCTCATTTCTTTTTTTGAATACTTTTGCCGGATGTCCTCCTGCAATCGAACAAGGCTCTATATCCGAAACCACTACACTACCAGCTTGAATAATAGCGCCCTCTCCAATTTTAACGCCCTGCAAAATTGTAACATTTTGTCCCAACCAAACATTATCTTCAATAATTACGTCGCCATCTACCATAGTATTATCATAAGGAATAGCCTTTCCTTCATAATTATGATTAGATGTTAAAATCAATATACCCCCCAGCCCGTCCGAAAACTTGATTCTCTACCATAAAAATCCCCCTTTTCTTCCAATGTGCCATTGAAAACTAAATAAAACACACATTGCGAAGAAAAGGAGCTTATACTCCTGCTATTATCTCCATCATCTTTTCAAATCCAAGGAGATTTTTAGCTCTTTCTATATTATAGCCCAGACATAAGAGCGCGAACTCTCCAGTCACCTTACGCAATCCTCTTAACAGAAAGTAGGTGGCTCCCATCGCTCTTTTTATTGTTCCAAATGGATGCTCTGACAAGCACATCCTCATAGCCATTTTTTCTCGGTTGGGTTTTAGAGAGAATCTTACTATTTTCACTTTTTCATAATGCCCTTTTGCACTATGTTTTGAAGCATTACATTCTTTTCCTTCTGCCTTAAGCCATTCCTTACATGGCTTCTCCAGATTATCTTTTGTAAAATCAATCTCTTTCCATTCACCTTTTCCCTTATAGCACTTGTTTCTGTTTTTACAATGCTTACATGCATTTTTATTGGCATAACGGATGTTTCCATTTTTCTTAATACACTTTTGCCGCAGGATTTCACCTGCCGGACAATACACCAGATTTCTTTCCGGATCCCTGACAAAATAGCCCTCCTTTGCCCGTTCCATCATCTCTTCCGGTGTCCCGTAAATGGATTTTACATTTTCTGATTTTTCTTCTTCATCTCTCACTTTCCGACGGACTTCCTCGACTCTGATATCTGAGATAACATCTGCATATACTTCTGGAATCAGACCAGCATGAAGACTTTTTCTCAGTTCATCTGGTTTTATACTGTGAATATCTGCCTCAGCTTCTTCATAAGAGATACTCAATTCATATCCATCTTTTCCATCTTCCATTATAACATGAGGGATAATACCATTCTCAAGACATTGGAGCATATCTTCCGCATTTTCATAACCTTTGTCTGCCACCGTTTCCAGAATCTTATCTGGTTCTTCTTCTCGCATTCTGCTCATGGTCGGACTAAGCAGACCGTGATCCGTCACCTGATTCGTCATTTCAAAATCCCTGATCAGATGGGTTGCGGAATCTACTGCCGTCTGTGGATTATACGCAACTGCGAAACCATTCTTATTCTTCATAAGTCTGGTATCTGCATCTGTCAATGATAATTGAGACACACCTGTATCCTCCATCAGCTTTTGATATGCTTCATATCTGGCAAGACGCTCCTGCGCTTCTTTCAGTTTTGCTTCAAGAGTTTCTTTGGTTAAATTTTCAGGTATTTCTTCCAGCTCTTCCTGTTCATCCATTTCTTTTAGTATCCGTAAATACTCATCCGTGTGCGCATTCAGCCATTTGATCCTGTCGTCCAGTTTATTTTTCGTAAAGTTGTTATCCTTAGAATTATTTGCCAGAAATTTGCTTCCATCAATAGAAGTAAATCCCCATTCAACAGCCCCTGAGATTCTCCTGTTGAACTCTTGAAATATTTTTTTCAAACTGTCAATGTTATCTTTTCTGAAATCAGAAATTGTACGAAAATCGGGTTCCACTCCGCCCATCATCCATTTCACTTCAAGATTTACTTTACAGCTCTCAGATAGTTTTCGCGAGGAACGGATTCCTTTACGGCTTCCGTAAATATATAGCTTATACATTCCTTTTGGATCATATGAGGGACGACCTTCCACCGCTGCTTCTTTTACTCCATATTTAGTAAGATCAAGACTGTTTACGAAAGCATCTATCAATCTTGCGATACTCTTTGGATCTACAAAGGAATCCCACGAGCACATCATCATTTGAGTACGGTCAAAAGTGGAAACATACGGCATAATCATTCACCTCAGATATCATTTTTCTTGTTTCCATTATACGCTTTTTCTAATAGAAAGTCTTGTTTTCTGTGCGCTTTATTCAGTTTTCAATGTACAACTGTATCTATATGAAACATCCCCTTAGGGGGTGATTCAATCTTATGTTTGCGGATGACTGCCTAACTTAGTTTTCGGACAGTCTGCCCCAGAATGAAAGTTGCTGCCAATGGTAACCATTCCGTTACCGGTAATCTTTATACCGTTAAAATGGCAGTTATTGCCAATATAAGTTTTAGAGGTAAATTTGCTCCAATGATTTATATGTAATCCATTTCCATATTGCTTAGCTGTTCTTTTACACACACATGTACAAAAATCTGTTCTAAACTTTTTTATAATTGTTCCTATCACGCTTTTTCCTCCATTACTTCTGATAAAAGTTTATGTTCCTTATAAAGACACACATATCCCAATTCTTTCAATTTATTAAAATTTTCAGGATTACTCATATTATCTATTATTATTGGAATTGAATTGCATAATGCCTGATTCAATACCATTGAATAAAGTGAAATTGCAGCACCAGATTGTAATAAGGATTGCTCTATCGAAATTTTTGCTGTATCCTCTACATTTGCAAAATCAAATATTTTTTTAACAAGATCCATATTAGAATATCTCGGATGTGGACGTATTGAAATTTTCTTTCCACTCTTATATAGCTGTTCCAATATTTTTGATATTTTCTTTAATACCTCTTCCGATTCTGCACCTAAATAATATGTATAATCATATTTCTGTGTTCTGATCAGCTCTCCATCGAATTTCAAAGAAGCTGGGACTTCAACAACAAACTGATTTTTATCTGCCTTCATAGCCGCCAATATTTTTCCGTAGTATTCATCCCAAATATAGCATTCATCAAATTTAAAGAACGAATCTCTCATATAGTACATTTTTTCTCCATGCATGACATCTATATGCTTGATATTTCTTTGTTTACAGTAAGCTGTCAGTACTGAAGACGTAAAAGAGTATTCCGCACAAACCGCTATTGCTTCAGGTGAATATTCTTCAATGGCAAAACTATATCTTCCAATTTTAATCAAACATTTTAAAATAAACTGCCAAGAAAATGGGTATCTACATATAATTCCTTTTATAAACTTTTTATCTTTTGCAGTTAATAAAGTTCCTTCTACTGGATTACATTCAAT